>ERZ827126.1450-NODE-1450-length-21494-cov-10.059145_pt1 | contig 21494 bp, 14 predicted proteins | sample MGYA00519780_ERZ827126 | MGnify/ENA primary metagenome ERZ827126 (study PRJEB31778, sample SAMEA3449262) | human gut metagenome | biome: human gut; feature: human-associated habitat; material: faeces | place: United Kingdom | collected 2010/2012 ...
CACATTCAATATACCCCTTAATACGATTTAAATTTATAGCTTTTTCACCCCATAGGGCATTAAAAGTTACTACTGATACAGTACATACATCCTTGTTCATAAAAATTTTCCTCCTAATGATTAATTGAAAAAGCATTTTCATGTGTGCACCCATGCTGTTTTTTCTAACAAAAAAGAGACCAACCTTACTCTTTAGGTTAGTCTCCATTGACTTCTCTTTACAAATTTCATTATAGACCTAGTTATTTATAAATTCAAGTATTGCTTAAACTTATTTTTATTTACTAAAATATTTATCTAATTCATTTATTGATTTTATATCAAATATTTCCATCAATATAATATCAATAGTTTCATTTGATAATTTACCTATTTTATTTTTATATTCTTCTGATAAAAAACCAAATTTCTTTATTAATAATTTTATTAATGTTTCTGTTTTGCCCTGTACTCTTCCTTCTGCTCTTCCTTCTGCTTTTCCATCTTCTATTAACATACGTCCTAATTCAGTCATACTTATCTCCTCCTTAAGTGAGAATCCAAATTTTATATTTGGCTCTTTGAACTTACCCAGCGAACTTAAGTGAGTCGGGTTTCCTTTTAACTTGTAGGTCTTTTCCTTTTAGAAATTTATCTGCAAATGCATATAACATTAATTCTATATCGTATTTATATTCATTATCTGATGATTTTACTATTCTTATTGATTTTATTATTTTTTCTGCTTTTGTAAGTTTTCCTCCCATTATTGGAGTAAATGTTAATGCAACAAGTTCTTGTTTTGTTATATTTTCTTTATTTTTTACTTTGTTTTCTAGTTCTTCAACTATTAAATCTCCATTTTTATCAGACATAAATATACTTTTAACCTTATATTTGTTTATACCTGTTTCTAAAGTATCTTTTGCACTTTTTATATTTCCACTATAAACTACATAGGTTTTTACATCCTTATCTTTTTGTAAACTTAATACAGATTCATAAACTCTAAATCTTCTTAAATCTAACTTTCCTTTATTAGTTGTTTGAAATTCAAAATGTATGTAACTATCATCTTCCATGCTATGACATTCCAAATCTATGATTTGGCTAAATGTCTTGTACTCCTCAGCTTGCTGAGTGAGTTTCCTTATTATAAATCCATATGAAGGTTTAATGCTTCAAATACTACTATTTCTGTTGAACAATAATTCTTTTCAAAAAAAGCTATACTCTTTCAAATACAGCTTATATTATGCTTGTTACTGGTAAATTTCTGGACCCTTAGGGTGCTAGTGAGAGGGCTTGGCTCTATCTCTTGCTAATAAGATATTATGCTTTTTTATTATAAAAAATATAATTTGTTATCTAATACACCTTGTGGAATAAATTCTATTGCTTTGCATATTTTATCTGCATAGCCTGTTGTTATTGGTAATCTCATGCTTTTTGTTGAGCCAACATGTATTTGAGATAATGCATATATTTGATTAAGAATTGTAAGCATATCTAAGTTGCCATATGTTTTTTCTATTTTTAATGGTCTAGGTGAGCCTAAATTTTCTTTAATATCTGTGGTAACTACATATGCTTTATTTTTATTAACCACATATATTGATTTTTCTGGATTTTTTATAGTATTATTATCTATATTTGCCAATTTAATTGGAGTATTTTTTCTAACTTCTATGATATTAAACTTTATATTATATTTTCCAAAATAATTTTCATACCAATTTAAATTCTCTCTTGAAAAGCCATCTCTATGTATAACTATATTTTTAGGAAGCTCTTTGTATTTTTCTTCATAGGAATTTAATACATTATCAAATATTTCTTGTAATATATTATTTTCAATTATTTCTCCACTTTGAGGTATTACTGGCTTATAGTAATTTATTAATTCTCCATGTTTATCAAATAATACAGAACAAGCTGGATGGTGTATTCCTTTTTCTCTTGTTCCTACATCTAAACCAATAAAGCAATCTATATTTCCTTCCATATTATCTATTGCCCAAGGAATACCACCTATTTTCCCTAAAATTCCTAATATAATATTATGTAAATAATATAGTCCTGTATTACTTTTAGAATCTTTAAGTATTTTAGCTGTTTTTACTGAAATCATTTGAGATGGTATATTTTTTTCTGCCCAAACTTTTTTAAATGGGTTATATGGATTTTCTTCACTTTCATCATTTAAATCTGGTATTATTGCTATAACAAATTCTACTTTATTATATTCTTTAACCTTTTCAGCTACCTTTTTATACTCTCTAATATCTCCTGATTTATATTTTTCAAAAATACAACTTTTAGGGTCAAATAAAATATTCATTAAGTTATTAGCTATAAATTTATTATCAGTACTTTGATATTTTCCTTCTGTTGCAAAATCATATATTGCTCTAATAGCTTTTTTAGATTCTTCCTCATATTCTTCTGGATATAATACTCCAAAACATACCTTTTTTTGTGGCATTTTATAAAAGCCATTTTTAAATATTTGCATTTTATTTTTTATAACACCATTAGCACCAATTAATCTAGGCTCCATTAATCTTCCTGATTTATATCCTAATTTACTTATATCATCTATATATTTGTCATTAAAATACATATTATTTAACTCTTTTATTTGTCCAATATCTTTAATAAAGTTTTTTAATATCTTGTACCTATACCCCATATCCATTTTCACAAGTTGTTCAATTTCTTTAGAAAAGCTAACATCTTCTCTTGATAAATATTCCCTTGTTATTATTGGAGCTAGGGCATGAGGAATAAAATTAAAAGTTTTTTTCTTAAATCTAACCACAATTACATTAGCATTTTTATCCTCTTCAGTAAAATCCTTAATTCTATACTCTTGATTTCTTGAAATATAATAATCTATTAAAGATTGTCCTAATGTACAAGGCTCATTTACCTTTAAATCAGATATTTCCTCAATGACTCCTGAACTATTAATAGTAGACCAAGTGTTTTTAACCTCTAAACCTATAACATTAAAACCTAACTTCATCATTTGATATATATTTTTATCATAAGAAAACTCTGCTGAACAACTAACATATAATATAACACCTAAATCATCAGTAATTACAGGATTTATTCTAAACTTTCTCTTTAACTCAAAACCCTTTTTGCTTTTTACTATACTTTCTTTAGAAGCTCTATCCAAAACAAAATTACAAGTAATATCCCTATTATTAGCTGCTCTATATTTTCTTTCATTATTTATTTTAGTCCATCTAACTGCATTATTTATATAATACACAATTAAATCTTCATAAATTTGTTTATTCTCTAAAATATCAAGTTCTTCCTCTCCAGCAAAAATTATATCTACATCATCTCTTTGAGGAATATTTTCAAACTTCTCAACAGATAATAAAACATCACCTTTTATCCCCACAAACTTATGCCCATTATTTGAAGATAAACCATACCTAGCACTATTTATAACCTTATTAACATTTTCAATATTACTTTTTCCTTTTAAATTATACTTATAAAAAGTTTTAGGAGTTACTTTACCTATTCCTTCAAATGCTTCAAATGTTATTTTATTCATTAAGACCATCCTTTTAATTAATTTTGTATTTATTTTTTATTATACTTGACTTATATATTAAAATAAAAGACTTAATGCCAAATTAAGTCTTTTTTTAAATATGAAAACTTGTTGATAGTACTTTAACATCAAATAATATACTTGCCATTGAAAAATTTTTTACACTAAGTTATCTAGAAGAAATAAATATCTATTACTTTAAGGAATTTTTTATCTATCCCTATTTATTTTTTAATATATTTCTATTTATATAATCTACTTGCATAAATATTTGTTCTAATACATTCACAACAATACTATTACCAACCAATTTATATAGTTTACTATCAGTAAAAAATTTTCTATTTTTTCCAACAGTAAAATTATTATCTATTAATATTTGAAAATCTTCTTCATCAAAGCCCATTAACATGAAACATTCTCTAGGAGTTAAATATCTAAACTTACTTTTTCCTAATCTTCCACTATCATAATCTATTACACCAGAATTAGGATTTCTATCTTGTTTTGTAGTAATTGTTGCTATTGTATCAATAAGAATTTTTTTTCCATCAAAAATTTTATCATTTTCTTCATATATTTTTATTCTAGATGGAGTTTCATTAGGTTGTATTCTATTAGCTTCTTCTTTATAAAGATTATTCGCTTCATAATCAATTTTTAAAATATCTTTAAGAGTTTTTGTTTTTATTTCTAATTTTTCACGAAATTCTTCTTTTCGTAAATCATTATTTTCTATATAGTCTTCTACTTGATTTTTTATTTTCTCATCATCACATTTAACACTAAGCATATACGTTCTTATTCTTTTTTGAGGTATTCCAAAATCTTTAGCATTTAATGAATATACATAATTTATATAACCTAGTTTTTCTAGATTATCTTTCCATTCTTGAAAATTATTTTTGTGCTTATTAGATAATATATTACTTACATTTTCCATTAATAAGAATTTAGGAAGAGGAAAATTTTTATTTCTTCTTTCAATTAAAATTCTTTCAACTTCCCAAAGCATACCTGACCTATTTTTAAGTTTTCTATCAATCCCTGAATTATTTCCATGCCAAGTTCCAGCAATTGATAAATCTTGGCATGGAAATGAATATGTAAATAAATCTATATTTAAGGGCAAATCTTCTCCTTTTACACTGGTTATACTTGTTAAATTATTAGTTCTTTTAATAGCTCCTACCAAATGTTCTAACTCTATTTTTTTCATTTTTCTTAAATTTTCTAATGGCATTGCTTCTTTTCCATTACTACTAAGAACATATTCCTTTAATATATCTATCAATTCATCTTTTTCCAATAATGAATATTCATTAAGTTCTGGCTTTCCATTATTAATAATATCATATGCAATAATAGCATTAATATCCCAATCAATAGTAGCGACAATCTTATGTTCAATTTTTCTATTTTTTAATGCTTTAACTTGACTTCCTATTCCACTAAACGATTCTACGACTTCTAACACTTTTATCTTGTCCTACCCTCCAATTAATTTATCTTATGTCATTAAAAATTTTATCAAAATTTTAATTAAAAATCTATAAAATTCAAACATTTATTCGTTATACCCTTCGTCCAAAACTTTATCTCTTATTTTAAACAATAAATTACATTGTTTACTAGATGGAGTTTTTCCTGTTTTATCAAAATTTGAAGCTACTTTAAGCACAGATTTTTCTATTAATGTGAATATATTTTTTTCACTTCCCCACCTTAATATATTTTCCCAGTATTTAGCTCCTAATTTTATTACTTCTATTTCAAGATTTATCTTATTTTCAACCTTTCGTTTTTTGCTTTCAATGATTATTTCTTCCTTTTCATTTTCTTTTAAAATTAATGTTAATAAAAATTCTTTAGTTATTGTCCATTTTTCTTTTTGAGCTCTTTGCCAACAAATTTCTTTTTTACACCATTCTGTTACATTTAATGTAATCCTATCATCTCTAGTAATAAAATTAAATACTTCCTTTGTTAATATTACTAGTTGTTTTTCCAAACTATCATATATTTTTTGTTCATTCCAAATTTTTTTAAAATTAATTGTATATTCTTTAAATTCTTTATTTATATAATCAAATAATATAGCCAATGTATATGTTACAATATTCGCTCTATATGACTTTATTTGTTTATACCATTCCTGCTGTGAAACTATTTTTTCTGTTTCTTTAAATATAATAGCTAATGCAATAGTTTTTTTATAATAATATTCATTAAAAAAAATATCTGATGAATTCCATTGTTTTTCTATTCTCTTTGCAAATTCTTTTATATTTGTTTGTGCTCCTCTACTTACTATATATGGATATCCTTCATATGTATTTATATACTTTGCCAAATCTACTTTTTTTATAACTTGATTTTTAGGATTCTTTAATAAATACTTTTTTCTTTCTGCCTTTGTTAACTTCATTTGTTCTTGTGTATGTTGACCTCTTGCACGCTCATAAAACCAAATAGTTTGATATTGATTTCCATTAATAGCTGGTGCAAATACTTTTCTCGAATATTCTTCCATCCTTATATGGTATGGATGATTTGAAAAAAAGTCTGCTTCATCAACTTTATTTTGGCTATTAGCACATCTAGATATTATCGGAATTATTTCTTCTGCTTTATTTTTCTCAACAATAGACAATTTCATAGGAACCATTATGCTAGAAACATCTTTTTTATCTTGTAATACAGCGTTAGCTATAGATGCAGTAGTTTGGCCTCCATTAATTATTTGTAAATCTTTTAGTGACTTTATAACCAAACCTTTTTCATTAACTTCACATATAGCTTCAGTTGCTGTTGCTGCAATTCCATTATTATATGCAAAGAACATCTCAGGTTGATTCAAAATTGTTGTTCTTATTTGTTTGTTAACTTTTCCTCTTGTGCTTAAAAAAGATCTTACATTACCTTCTAATAATCTTGAACCATATTTAATATATAATTCAGCCAAAATATTTCCAGGTATAGCTGTTAAATATGATTTATATTGTTCTTTCTCACAATCTACTGCCAAAATACATTGCAATCCATCTTCTATATAATCAGTCATATTAATCATTATACTTTCTTTTTGCATTTTAGATTGTACAACATTATATAATCTTGATAAATCCCATATATTTACTTCTGTTGGTTTACCTAAAATTGATTCTTTATTAATAGCCTTTACTCTATCACTTAATATTTTATCTGTTATAATGTAAAATCTAAACTTTGTTATTTCATCTCTTCTATCTTTTATTTCCTTTGCAAATCCATATCCTTCACTACTTTCCTCACACTTGTCACATATATATCCATTTAAAGAATTTTCCACAAAAGCTTCCATTCTTGAAAATAACTTATCAATTTCTGAATTTGTAATAGTAATCAGTTCATTGCTGTTAGTGAAATCACTTATAAGTATTACACATGTTTTATCAACTTCATCAAAAGTAAATCCATCTATTTGAATTTTTCTTCTATTTTTCCCTAAAGTCTCAAAATATGTTTCGGTAAAGTCATCAAATTCTTCTGCTGAAATTAATATGTCTGAAACATATTTTATAAATTCACTAGTAATATCACTAATATTAATATTAGCTTCAAGACGTATATTTTCTAAAATTAATTCTTTATATTCCTTTAAATCCATATCTACTTATTCACCTTTATAAATTTGTCAATATCCTTTAACAATATATCATAGCTTACTTTAACTATACCTTCTTGTAAATCTTCTTTTTTTACTCTAGGAAATTCTCTATTTACTAAATATGTATCATTTTTTATATATCTATATACATACTTGTTATATTCTTCATCATAGAAATATCCAACTTGTGAAAGTTTTTCTTGGAATTTTTTATATACTTCAAATGATTTAATTTTTTCTCCTATATATTCAATAAATTTGTTTAAATTAATTGTATTGTTAAATTCTGAATTTGTTTTTTCAAGAATAATTACCTCTAAATTTCCATCAATTTCTGAATCTAACTGTTCAATTGAACTTATTTTAATAGTCAAAGCTGCTTGTCTTATTGTTTTTATCTCATGCCAAGTATCTTCTATTTCAAAATCTTTATGACTTTTATTAGGACCATTCCAAGCTTCTATAGATTTTAACTCTCCATACTTTGGCAACATATATTTATCTAAAAAAATTAACTCTCCTAATAAACCTGTAATTTGATTTTCAGTCAATAAATTTCCAGTAGCTTTCTTAAACATAGCTCTCCATTCATTCCATCTACTAACAATAAAATAATTCACTTTTTCCATACTTACACTATAAGTACTTTCTATTATGTCTTCACAAAATTTAAAAAATATTGATTCTTTACTATTATCTAATAGACTAAAATAAATTCTTATTTGTGAATTTTCCATATTAAATATGTCTACTTGAATTGCCTGTGAAGATTGAACCTTCTCTAAATTTCCTTTTAATGAAATTACCATTGTTGGATTTTTTCTTTCATTATATCCAAGAAATATATCTAATGGATGTTCTTCATTTATACGTTTGAATGTATTTGTTTCTTTTTCTGCATAGATTTTGTCTTTAACAATCATTATTCATCATCTCCAAAATCACTTTCTTCATTAAATTCACCTAATTCTATCAACTCTCTAAGTACTTTATTAATTTTATATTTGACAAGGCATGAACTAGTTTCTGTTAATCTTGGTATACCTATACTTAATCCAACTAACTTTTCTTTTATTTTTGTTTCTTCTTGTATTTTCTTGCTTTGTTCATTCGTTTTTAATGAAATAATATAAATAATTAATAATGGATTTCTATCACTTATATATTGAAAATAATTATTTTGACTTAATTGTTTGCATTCTTGTTGATGGTCTTTCTCATACTCTTTCTTTATAAAATCTATTTGTTCTTTTGTAAGACAATATTCTCCATCACTTGGACTTCCTAATCTTTTCTTTTTTCCTGATATTTTAATTATTTTTTCTTTGTTTTCAAGTGTATATTTTCTTTCTATCATATTAATTTTTTTATCAAGAACAGAATATACTTTATCAGATTTTCCTGATGCAAACACTATATCCCATTTATCTAATTCATTTCCCCTATAATTATCAATAAATTGATTTATACTTTCACAATTAAATGCATTATTTAACACTGATACTGTAAAATTTTCAAGAAGATCCTTAATAATTTCTTTATTAACATTTTTAAAGCCATATGTTTTTCCAATTTTTTCAATATTATAATCACAATCTTTAAGATTTTGAATTAACCTTTTAACCGCATTCAAATTTCTATTATTTGTTTCAATATCATTTATTATATTTGCTGTTTCAATAACTTGACCACTTAATGAAATATAAACTTCATCATTACTTGCTGTCCTCATTTTATTTCTTGCTGTTACTAATAATGTATTAATATCTGATCTAACTCGTATTCCAAAATCTTTAGGTGTTTGTCCTGAGTTCTCATATTTTTTTATGTCTCTTCTTAATTCTTCAGTTGCTAAATTTATTTGTTCATACCATTCTATACTCTCTTCTGACATCCATATTTTACAAAGATCTTCATAATTTTCTCTATATCCAAACCATCTTCCCATTTGCATTAAAGTGTCATACATTTTAGAATTTCTATAAAAATAACTTACAATTAATCCTTCTAAAGTTAATCCTCTAGATAAACTCAAACCTCCTATTGCAATAACTCTCAATCCATCATTTTTATAATCTTCATAATTTAAACTGTTATTATTTTTTTGATTGACAGTAGTAGCTATTATTCCTGCAATAGATTTATAAAGATTTTTTAAAATTTCTTCCCAACTAAACTCTAATTTACTATAGTATTTTTTATATGTATTATATAAAGCTCTAATGTATATATTATTATTAATTGCTTCTTCACTTGGTAACTGTCCATTTTGTCTTGTACTAGCTTGTACATCTTTTAAATAAGCATTTACTAAATGAAATAAATTAATTTGCACTTCAGTAAATCTGCTTACATTAATTAACATTGATCTATGTGTATTAATATCTCCCCTTAAATCTCTTATCACATTAGCAAGTAAAAAAGTGTTAATAGCTTCTTTCATGTCATTGGGAATATTATAAATAATATAATCTCTTTTGTGATTACTAGGAATATACTTTTCAATTTCTTCTTTATTAATAGTCATAAGTAAATTTCTATATTTCCCTTCTTCGCTAAATATATCTCTGGCTCCAATATAATTTGTTGGTGCATTCAAACAATAAATATAATCTTTAGGAAATAAGTCTTCTTTAAACATACTATCAGTAGTATCTGGATCTATGAATATATTTGCAAAAGGAGTAGCTGTAAATCCTACATAACTAGCTCTATTAAATAAACTTAATAGTTCTCTTATTTGTCCATTAATAGTTGTAGGATTTTTTTCTTCTGAATTAGTATTCACTGATGCATTATCTGATTCGTCATCTATAACCAATAAAGAGTGGTCAATTTTATCATTACTATTTGAGTTTTGTATTTTTAACCATTTGTTAAGATTCTTTAATGTTGAAACATTCTTTTTTATTACAAATAAAATTGGAGAATTTGTTACACCTATTTTAAAAGATAAATTATTCGCTATATTAGTTTTAAAATCATTCATTGTAGATGTTAACACTATTGGATATATACTAGGATTATACTTTCCAACTCCAATAATATTATTTTCTTTTTGTTTTATCATTGCGGAACTATCCATTCCCACAAATCCTTCATCTATACGTAATTGTGTTTGTTTTCTTAATTTTTCAATTGTTCCAGTTAACAATACAATTGCTTCATATCCTGCATCTGCTGCTTTACATAATAAGCCTGTATAGTTTGATGTTTTTCCTGATTGTACATCTCCAATAATTAATCCTCGTCTTTGAAAACTTTTTTTTGATTTTGGATTTCCAAGTAAGTCAGTTAAATTATCTAATATATCATCCATTATATTTACTACATTAGTTGAAAATCCTTTATCTGCTAATAAGTACTTCTTATACCTTTCCCAATATAGCATATCAAAATTTGATTTTCTTCCCAAAAACCATTTTTCATGCTTACTATCACCTTCAATTAAATTTCCAGTTTTTAGTTTTATTGATCTTTCAGACATTATTTTATTTTTTACTTTTTTCTTTATGTTATCTGTTGCTTCTTTTTTAAATAATGGTAATGAAGCTATTTCATTAACTACCTTTTCAATTTCATCTTCTGTGTTAATATCATTATCAACTATACTGATTATAACTAAATTATACAATTTTTCATATATATTATTCATTAATATTTAATTCTCCTTTCAATTTTTCAACAAGTTCTTGATATTTACAATATGGCTCTGACTTTATAAATAATTTTGCATATTTAATATAATCCATTCCATTACTTCGAACATATTCAATTTGTTCCATTACTTCATCAAACATTTCTTTTAAATTAATTTCTGTTTCTTCACAATTTATTTTTCCTTTTGCAGCATCTATATATAAAGCATTTACTGGAAAGCCTGCTTCTAATTGCCTTAATAGTGCTTCAAATTGTTTTAACTGGTTTTTATTTAAAGAAGATTCTAGTACTTTTATTTGAGGTAAGTTTCTATTTATTGTATATTCATAACAATTATCTCTTTTTTCAATTCTTTCCCATATATAATCAATAGATTCATTTTTGACTCTTCTTCCCCTATATGTATTAACAAGTTCACTATTTTCTACTGATTCAAGTACACAATTATATAAATTTTTCTTTATTATATCAGGTAAATTTGCTGAACTTTTTTTAACATCTATATTCCACATATAATCCAATTCACTAGGTATGTCTACCATAATACGAGCCAATTTACTTAACTCCTCTTTTCTTTCCATCCTGAACCAAGTACCCCAAATAATTAATCTTTTATTTCTATATATATAAAATCCTTGTTCATTTTTTAATTTTTCTTTACTTCCAACTTTTTTAAAATCATCTTTTGTTAACTTTGTTAAGTAAGGTAAAATATACGGTTTTACTATAATTTTAACACCATTTATATTAATATTTTGTGTTCTTTTTACTTGAGTTGCTTTATTTGATTTCAAAAACGGATCCTTAGGTTCTATTTTGTAATTATTTATATAAATCTCTAAATATTCTTCTAAAAATCTATGAAAGACTAATGATAAATGTTCAATAGTTAAATCCATTTTATCTACAAGTGTTGCTTGTAAATCATCTGTTGATTCTGCTATTCTATCAAATTCTTGTAATAATATGTATGTTCCTGATTTAACATCATCAAACATATTTATTTTAGGAAATTCTTTTAACTCATTTTCTGTATAGCCTATGAGTACCCACTTTCCTTTTTCTATTACATAGTCTAAATCCCAAGAATATCCAGAAATATAACCATTTTTCTTGCTTATTACAACTAACTTTCTACATTGAGATAAAGATGCTGCTTTTAACCCTAATCCAAACCTACCTAAATCATTTTCTTTTCTTTTATCCAACGGATTCTTACTTCCATATCTCATTGCTTCTTCTATCTCATCAGAAGTCATACCATTTCCATTATCAAAAACAATTAAATATGGTTTTTCTTGTGTAGATAATATAATATCTATTTTTTTTGCTTCTGCACTAATACTGTTGTCAATTAAATCAGCTATGGCTGATTCAAATGAATAACCTAACGATCTCATTGATTCAATTAAACTTGGTGCAAATGGTATACTTTCCTTACTGAACATCTTATCATCCCTTCTCAATATTAATCATCACTTAATCTTTCTATTTCTATAGTAATCTTTAACCCTATATTCAATAGCATCTTTCATTTCTTCTTTAAAGCTTTTATTTTTAATAATCTCTTTTAAGTCTTCTTGAAGTGCCATAATACTTTCTTCTTTTTCTTTAAAGAAGTCTCCATGTGTCTTTAGCATGAATTTTATTGGGTTGTTTTTTGCTAGTTTTATATAGTCTTTCTTCTCCCAGTTTTCAAAGTCTCTTGTGCTTTTGTCTTTTAGCATGTCCACTTTATTTGAGCCTTTGTGGTAGAAGTTATAAAAGCTTTTGTATATGTCCTCTTCTGTTATTTCCATTTTTATATTTCCTTCATTATAGAATGCTAAAAGTAGAGGCATTTTATATGTTTTTGTCATTGCTGTTGTTTCTATCATGTTTATAAATTCTCTTCCTCTTGAGTTGTATAGTTTTTCTTCTTCTTCTGTTAATTCATCATTGTCTTTTAAGTATTGTAGATAATTATTTAAAGGATTGTATTTTCTTTTGCTTCCTTTTAACTCTTTATATAAGCTTTCTTCTATATATGTTAAAAAGTCTACTCTTTTTGGTCTATGTCCTAACATTTCTTTTATTTTTATGTATTCTTCTTTTACTTTGGTTTCTATCTTTATTTCTTTTTCTGCTAATTTTTTAAATATGTCCATTACTTCAAAATCAAAGTCTACTATACAATCCTTTGGATACTCAAATTCTTTTGTTTCTCCTTTTTTTGATTTTGAAGGTGTATATTCTTTACCACTTAATAAAAATGGTAGCATATCTGCTCTTTTATAGTTTCCTATGAAATCTAGTACAGTTAAATATTCTTTATTAGGTGCTTTTCTTAGTCCCCTTCCTAGTTGTTGAAGAAATATTGTTGGTGATTCTGTTGGTCTTAAAAACATTACTAAATCTATAGAAGGTACATCTAAACCTTCATTAAACATATCTACAGAAAATATTACTTGCAATTCTCCTTTAACTAATTTTCTTATTGCTTCATCTCTTTCTTCTGAAAACTCCCCTTTTTCACCACTATATACTGCTACTGATTTTATTTTGTTTTCATTAAAATATTTTGCCATGTATTCTGCATGGGCTCTTGAAGTACAAAATCCAAAGGCTCTTTTTGATTTATATTTTTCATAATGCTTTAAAATCAGCTCTGCTCTTTTATTTAACATTAAAGCTTTTTCTAACTCTTTATTGTCATATTTACCTTTTTTATAATCTATAGTTTTATAATCTACAGTTTTATCATATATTCCATAATATCTAAATGGAACAAGCCATCCTTTATTAATTGCTTCCTGAAGTCTTACTTCATAAACCTCATTGTAATCACATAATGCAAATACATCCTTTGAATCTAATCTTTCTGGTGTTGCTGTAAGTCCAAGTAGAAATTTAGGTGTAAAATATTCCATTATTCTCTTATAATTTGTAGATACAGCGTGATGAAATTCATCAACTATAATATAATCAAAGTAATCCTTTGCAAAATATTCTTCGTTTAAATAAGCTTCCTTTCCTAATGTTTGTACAAGAGCAAATATTAAATTTTTATCTGTATCTTTTCTATTGTTATAAAAAAATCCTACCTCTTCATTATTTCTAACATTTTTAAAGCTTTGAGCTGCCTGCTTTATTATTTCCTCTCTATGAGCAACAAACAATACTCTCTTATACTTTAAAGAATCAAAAGCAGCTAAATAAGTTTTACCTATTCCCGTTGCAGCAACTACTATTGCCTTATCAAAGCCTTCCTCTCTTGACTTTTCTAAGCTATAAAGTGCTTCAATTTGAGCTCCTCTTGGTTCAAAAATTTTAATTACTTTTTCTTCCTCATTCTTTTCAAGGTCTTTATAAATGCTTGGTCTCACCCAATTTTTTGAATAATCACTTAAAACCTCATCAGTAATTTTTATTGAATGATTATTAAATAAATCCTCAAAAGCATTATAAAAATTTATAAAATCATTAGGATTTTGTGACTTTAACAATCTATAATTCCATTCTATAGAATCTGTTAATGCTCCTTTAGAAATATTAGAAGAACCTATGTAAATTTCACTATCCTCTTTTCCATGAAATATATAAGACTTAGGATGAAAAGACTTTTTAGGTACATTATAAAACCTTAAATCCACCTTTTCTTTAAATTCCTTTTTTATCATAGCAAGAGCAGAAGGCTGAGTAATTTCAAGATAATTTCCTGTTAAAATCCTAACCTTTACCCCTCTATCTATAGCCTCTTTAATATCCTTAATTATCATCTTAACACCAGATTCCATTAAAAAAGATACAATTATATCTACACTACTAGCCCTTTTAAAACTATCCTTTAAATAATTATACAAATGATTGTTGCCACCAGTTATAGAGTTTATAAATAAATTAACTTCATTTATTTCTTTCTCTTTTAATATATTTTCAATACTTTCATCTTGATTTATTTCCTTTTGTGTTAATGATGACTTCATAACTTTTACTCCTAACTTTTTTATTTTGTCTATTGTTATACTACAATTCTATCACAGTTATACTTTTTATACAATATTTTCACTTTTTATATTTATATCCTTATAATTCTATTTTTTTCTTAATTAGAAGATATAAGATTTAAGTCTAAAAAACTTTACCTGCCCAATAACAACATCATTATTTCTACAAAACTATTATTAATTGATTGTAAAATCTAATATAAATAAATTCTAATATTTTTTCTAATTAATAATATAAATCAGAAATATATATTTCAGGAGGATTTATATTATGGATAAGGTGAATGTACAGCTTCTTTTTATTCCAGATGAATATGAGAATTTGTTAATCTTACAATTGGCAGAATGAATCAATTAAGTGCAAATTAAATGGTACAATATTTTTGTTCAGCACTTGAAACCGAGAACTCAATCATTTTTTCAAAGAAAATTAAAGCAGAAGGTCTACCACGATTTGAGGATGTATTTGAAGAATTCAGAGATATATTTAATGATGAATGGTTTAGAAATTAGTAATCAAAACCTTATACATTGAAAAAAGAGTCATGTACTTATGACTCTTTTAATTTTATCATCATATATTCTCATAAAATCACTTCTATATTATGCTAAACATATAGTTTTATCTCTGATTTTCATAGCCTTCATAAACTGGTTCATATTTATAGTGTAGTATAGCTTCTACTAATTCTAGTGCAAAGATACCTAAATCTTTATCTAATATTATATCTATTCTACGACAATTATTTTTTATCCATGTTCCAACATTTAATTCATTTATTCCTAAGTTTTCCATCCTCTTATCACTAAGAATAGATTTTGCTAATGTACTTTTAGCTGAATTTTGATTGTAATGTTGACTTAAAAATCTAGCATTGCTATTAGGACCTGCTTTTCCAATTTTTAAAAACTTTCCTTTATATAAAAATATATACACTCCCATAGTATTTTTAGGAAGGCTTTTAGGTTCATGAGGTATACCTCTATCAATTATTTTATATTTGCTTCTATTTATTTCTTTACCTAAAATTTTCGATGTTTCTTGTATCATATTATTAATTTCCATTGTAAGATTTGTTTCAGATTTAGCCTCTTCTTTATTATTAAAATCATTACTATTAAAAGTATCTATTATTTTATCTTTACTTATCTTTTCATTCATATTACTTACCTACCTTTCTGCCTTAAATTTCTTATAATCCTTGTTTCTATTTAGTATTGGATAGAATTACTCATCCTTTACATTACAATTATTTTAAGCTTATTTTTTCAGCATAATTTACAAGCCATTCATAATGTTCTCTCCATGAAGCTTTCATCCATTTTTTATTTTTCCAAATAGCTTCTGGTCCACTTGTTCTTTCTAAATCAATACAAAAGAATCCATTACTTTCTTTTACTACTTGTGCTGTTCTATTTTTACCACATTGATAACACTTTGTAATATTATTTGATTCCAAGATTACTGCACAGAAGTTTTCCATTGAACGCACTTTTAATATAATTGACAATTTTTCATCAAACAATTTTTTATTTATGCTTTTATGCCTATTTACTATTATGTACTTTCGATTTGAAAATTTCTTTATTTCCTTAGAATACAATAATGGTAATACCTTTTCTGATTTCATGATATCCATTCCATCAACTAAACAAAAAATAACATTATCTTTACCATTTTTAAGTTGATATAATTTTTCTGTAACTTTTTCTGACTTATCCAAAATATTTTGTATTCCATTTACAGGTATCTCAAGTTGCCATTTCTTATTCAATGTTTCGGACATATTACTATTATCAACTTCAGGTTGTCCTAAATCTTTTGTAATTTCATATATGTATAACCCGCCTGGCACATTTTTTTTATCAGAACTTCCGTTAATATTTATAGTTTTCAATTGACCCCCATTTGGATTAAATCCATATACATAATTTTTACTATTTTTAATTTCTCCATCTCCACCCATTGTAACTAACTCATAACATGAATTTTCTATTGCTCTTGCCTTGTTGTATTTGAACCATTTATCATGCACAACATTTCCCCCTGTGCTATTAACAATTAAGTCCACACCACCTGATAAACTATACATTCTGCTAAATAATGAATGATTACAGTCATAGCAGATTGTCATACCAATCTTAAATCCTTTAAATAAAATTGGTTCAAAAAATCCACTTTCAACAAGCTCTGGATAATTAATAAATTCAAATGTTGAGCAATCTGTCATGGTGTGTTTCATATAATAAGTACACATTGTCTCATTTTCAGATGCAAATGCATTTGCAAAAACACTGTAAATACTTCCAAATTTATCATATGTATTTATTACTACAGCTCTTCCAAGATCTTCACTAAGAGCAGTACACACATCAAAGACTTTGTTTATGTCATCTTCATCACCCATATCTACTTCATTCAATACATCTATCCCTGAAAAATAACAAAATTCTGGGAATACAATCAAATCAGCATCTGAATTACGTACCAACTTCATATGTTTATCATAATATCTTTTGCACTTTAATTCTTCAGTTTGAAGATACATACATACTTTAATTTTGTCATTTTGATTGTTATATAATTTAATTGGTTGACTATGTGCCAATTTATTATTATCCCCAAAAACTTCTCTAGGCAAAAGTGCTTTTAATTTTTCAATAGCATCTTCTTCTTCAAAATCTATCTGTCCATGCATAATTCTCACAAGATAGTAACCACGCTTACTACATTCTATATCTCTTGTACTGTCATAATAAGCACGAACTTCATCTCTATTTTTAGGAGAATTGTCTTTAGCTTTTATATCTTCACAAGCTTTTATCCATAAGTTTTTGTCATAATATAATGATATATCACCATAAGATTCAAGTGAGCACTTTCTTGCTTCTGAAAAGTGCTGACGCTCATCATACTCAATAATTAATTTCTTGCTCTCACATACAAAGTCACATCTTAACACAACATTCTTTTTTGCAAAACTAGTATCCCCTCTGTAAGAGCTTAAAGAATCATATAATGTTTTATATTCCCCACAAATATTTTCTGGAGTTTTTAGCCATGAATATGTTTTTTCACAAACTATATCTCCATCAAATAATTTATTCAAAATAAGTTGTAATGCATTTTTTTGTTCAATAACTTTCTTAGAAGGAATACTTATCTTTTTAACCTTCTTTTTTATTATTTTTTGTTCTGTAGTTTCAATATCTAAAGATTTTTCTTTCTTTATATTTTTATCAATGTCTGCTTTAGTAATTTGTTTATTATTGAAGTTAGAAGTTCCTGTGTATGCCATTTCAAATCCTAATCTCTGAAAGAATCTTACAGTTTCCATTCCTCCAGCAAATTCACTTTTACTTATTTCAACACCATAATGTATTTCATATGCCATCCCTCTAATATGCTTAGCAGGATATTTTTTTTCATTATATATAAGAAATGTTGATTTAGGTTGTGGAAACTCTGGATTTTCTTTATCAAATTTTTTTATTGCATTTATAACATCAATATTTGTTATTTCTGTCCATTTAATTTTTGACAAAATACTACCTCCTTTGTAAATTTATATATTCATCTTTTATCTTTAAATCTATTTAATAAAATTATTTTGTTTATATCAATATTATACTACATCTATCTATCAAATTAAAACCTTTTCATTCTGAACTTATATTAAATAAAAAGCCATATTCATTTGAATACAGCTTTATAATTCACAAGTCATTAAATATTCTTCTTCATTTTCATTAACAATCTCAAATCCTATTTTTTTATACATTTTTATAGCATAGTTTGCTTTTTGAACAGAAAGAGATGTTTGTTTATATCCTCTTTGTTTTAACATATTAAGCATTTTCCTCATTAATTCAGTACCAATTCCCAATCCTCTGTACTCTTTATATAAAGAAATAGCTAATGAAGGTGTTAAATTATTTATATGCCCATAGTCATTCATAATACGAACCCAAACAGCACCAACTATCTTTTTATCAATTTCTGCTACCAAACCCATATCATCTTTTTTCATTCCAAAATCTTTTATATATACTTGTAACTCAGGTTCTTTAATAATTGCTTTTGGTGGAGGAGATATTCCTTCTGATACAAATATAGCTTCATATAAAAAATTCTCAAGTAAACTATATTCTTCTTTTAATATCTCTCTAATTATATAATTCATAGGAACTTCCTCCATTTAATTTATTTCTTCAATTTTACATTCATGTTCTTTTGTTTTAGAGTTATAGCAAATTCCTACTGCTAATATTTTGCTACTTGCATTTTCTTTCTTAAATTTTTCAAAGTATTCTTTTTCTTTTATTTGTTTTATTGCAACTTCTGGCGAACTATCTTTTTTTAATTCAATAATAAATGCTGTATCTCCTTTGATTCTTGGATGAAAAGCAAAATCTACATAGCCTTTTCCACTTTTTTCTTCTCTTTCAACTCTATAATCATCTCTTGCTGCTAAATATGCTAAGGTAATTACACATGAAAGGCTATTTTCATCATTATATTGAAGTATTGGTATTTCACTATTATGAATGTTATGAAGTTTTCTTATTACAGTATTTTCATCTTTATCTAAAGTAGCATACAAAATATCTTCTGAATTTCTTGCAAGTTCTGCCACATATCCAAAGGATTTGTCTTTTATAGCACTTTCAAATTCTTGCATAAGTTCTTTATTAGGTATCCTTAATACCCCTTTATGATAGGATAGAAAACCATATGTTATCATAGCTGAATATATTTCTTCTCTTGTTTTTGGAGCTTCTTGCCCTGCACTATAATTTTTCTTTATCTTTATTCTTACTGAAGTGTTATTTATCATCCTTATAACATCATCTTTAACTGCACCTATATTATATTTCAAATAAAATAATACTTCATCCATTCTTCCTGTATTAGTCCAATAACTTCTACATATTCCATTTTCAAGTGCTTTAACTACTGACCTAGGATTATATATTTTTTCTCCATCTTCAGTTAAGTATCCATTATACCAATTACTTATTTTGCTAAAAGTAAGAATATTTTGTTTACTACACAACAATTTTACTTCATTCTCTGTAAAACCAAAATATTTATCATAAACACCATCATTAAGCATTGTAAATTCATCAAACATATTAAGAGCAGAACCTTCTGAATATTTTTTAATTGGAAGTACTCCTGTCATATAACAAAGTGCTACATAAGGTTTATCCTTTAAAAGATTTCTTAAAAATTCTAAAAAATCTTGTTGATTTTCTTTAAATAAATTATGACTAAATATATAATCCCATTCATCTATTATAAATATAAATTGTTCCTTAGTTTCTAAAAGCATTTTGTATAATTGTTGGTTTTGTTCAATTTTTTTATCTTTAAATATTTCTAATATATCTTTCTTTATTTGCCCTTCTATATTATTAATATAATTACTATATACTAATTCATCACTTGGTATATCACTAAATGAAATATTTATAACATTATATTTATTTAAATTTTCTAAATAAGATTTTTCTTTGCTTATATTAAGCTTGTCAAAAATATCCTTTGAATTATAGCCTTTAGTATAATAAGCTCCTAGCATATTTATTATTGAAGACTTTCCAAATCTTCTTGGTTTTGTTATACATATATATTTATTAGGTGTACTTATAAATGTATTTAGTTTCCTTAATACGTTAGATTTGTCAATGAAATACTTTGAGTTTGCTAATTCATTAAAATTTCTTAATGCTGTATCTGTATTTAAATAAATAGCCATTTTTTCGCCTCCAATTATTATAAATTCAATACCACTAAAGTATTATTTCTTAAATATTCTACATTTTTTCTTAAAGAAACTTATACCATATTTAATTATTTTCTCATATCCTTTCTTTAATTTATTTCTTTAACTTTACATTCATGTTTTTTGTATCTTTCTTTAAAGTTGCCTTTAGCATATTTGATGAATTTTTAACTATTGTCATAACTTCTCCAAAGGATTCATCTTTTAATGCCTTTTCAAATTCCTTCATAAGTTCTTTATTAGGAATTCTTATTGTTCCATCATAATAGGATAAAAAGCCATAAACTATCATTGCTGAATATATTTCTTCCCTTGTTTTTGGTGCTTCTTGCCCTGCTCTAAATTCTTCATCTATAAATATATCTACAACATTTCCAGATACCATTTCTATAACATCATCACGTACTTCTGCTATATTATATTTTAAGTAAAATAATACCTCATCCATTCTACCTGTATTAGTCCAATAGCTTTTACAATAATTATCACTTAATGCACAAACTACTGAACGTGGATTATATACTGAATTTCCAAAACAATCTAAGTACCCATTATACCATTTTGTAATTTCCTTAAAGGATATTTTTCCATTTCTTTTACATAAATCTTTAACTTCCTCTTCTGTAAAGCCAAAATAATCTGAATACACTCTATCATTAAGCATTGTATATTCTCTAAACATATTAAGAGCAGAACCTTCTGAATATTTTTTAATTGGAAGTACACCTGTCATATAACAAAGTGCCACATAGGGTTTATCTTTTAAAAGATTTCTTAAAAATTCTAAAAAGTCTTTTTGATTTTCTTTAAATAAATCATGACTAAATATATAATCCCATTCATCTATTATA
>ERZ827126.1463-NODE-1463-length-21296-cov-6.209500_pt1 | contig 21296 bp, 20 predicted proteins | sample MGYA00519780_ERZ827126 | MGnify/ENA primary metagenome ERZ827126 (study PRJEB31778, sample SAMEA3449262) | human gut metagenome | biome: human gut; feature: human-associated habitat; material: faeces | place: United Kingdom | collected 2010/2012 ...
TGGGTTTAAAGAACTTGTCCGCCTTTTCTACGGTGTCTATGCCTCTCTGTACGAGTAGATTGGCCAGCACGGGCGAAATCCGCAGCGCGGCAGCGAGCATGGCTGCCGTCGCGGGGTCGCCCTGAGGCTTCACTACCCAGCGTTTTTCTGTAGGCATACGAATTGTTATTTATATATTTCAACATTTAATATCTCGCTTAAATGGGTCAAAACCCGTGTTTTGACTTCGTTCATGGGGACCTCGCGTCCCGTTTCCGAGGCGATCGACGCCACGCCGCGGTCCGTGAATCCGCAGGGGTTGATGCGCGAGAACCACCTCAGGTCGGTCGAGACGTTCAGCGCGAACCCGTGCATGGTGACATAACGCGACGAACGCACTCCTATTGCGCATATCTTGCGCGGGCGTCCCTCTCCGTCCGGCGTGGCTCCCTCGCCGATCCAGACGCCCGAAGCGCCTGCGATGCGGCCCGCGGCGATGCCGTAGCGGGCCGTCGTGCGGATCACGGCCTCCTCCAGCGAGGCGATGTATTCCCTCAGGCCGATCCCGAGCCGTTCGAGGTCGAGAATCGGGTAGCAGACCAACTGCCCCGGGCCGTGGAAGGTGATGTCGCCGCCGCGGTCGATGTGAAAGAACTTCGCGCCCATCGCTTCGAGCGCCGCCTTCGGGATGAGCAGGTTCTCCGCACGGCCGCTCTTGCCGAGCGTATAGACCGGCGGATGCTCCACCAGAAGGATCGTGCCGGCATCCTCCGCCGGGATCGCCGCTCCGTCCGTTTCCCGGGCGGCATCGGCCGCGGAAGTCTCTGTTCCGGTCGCGTTCCGGACGGTATCGGCCGCGGGCCGCTTGCGGGCCGTGAGGCTGTCGAACAGGGTCTGCTGCAAATCCCAGCAGGCTTTGTAATCCATCTGTCCGAGGTCCCGGAAGGAGACTTTCATCGCTGCAACCCTTTCACGCTCCGGAGAGCCTCTTCGGCCATGTACGACGACCGCACCAGCGGCGCGCTCGCACAATAGCTGAAGCCCATCTCCAGCGCTCGGAGTCTGTACCATTCGAATTTTTCGGGAGTGATGTACGCCGCTACGGGGTAGTGCTCCAGAGTGGGCCGAAGGTACTGACCGAGTGTTACAATACGCACGCCCGCTTCGCGCAGGTCGCGCAGTGTTTGCAAAACTTCGTCATCGTTCTCGCCGAGTCCGACCATCAGTCCGCTTTTCGTCACGACACCCTCTTCCGAGAGGTGGCGCAGCGTCTCCAGACTGGTGCGGTACTTCGCCCTGGAGCGCACCACGGGGGTCAGTCGCTCGACGGTTTCGATGTTGTGCCCGATGATGTCGGGCTTCGACGCCGCGACCGCGTCCAAAAGTTCGGGGCGGGCGTCGAGATCGGGAATAAGGAGCTCAATTACGGCGTCGGGATTCTGCGAGCGGATGGCCTCCACCGTGGCGGCCCAATGGCTGGCGCCGCCGTCCGGGAGGTCGTCGCGCGTCACGGATGTTACGACGACATACCGGAGTTTCATCAGTGCGACGCTTTCGGCCACGCGGGCGGGCTCTCCGGCGTCGGGGGCGAGGGGACGTCCCGTTCGGGTCGCGCAGAAGCGGCAGCCCCGCGTGCAGATGTCGCCCAGAATCATGAAGGTTGCGGCCCTCCGGCTCCAGCATTCCGCCTGGTTGGGGCACATGCCGCTGCTACAGATCGTGTGCAGCCTGTGCTTCTCGACGATATGCCGCACCTCGGCCCATTCCGGGGTACGGTGGAGCCGGATCTTCAGCCATCCGGGTTTTTTCAGTGCGTCCGCCCTGTCATAAAACTTCGGCATTTAAGTTCATTATTTTCCAATTGATGCAAAAATAAGAAAAAATATCGGATATTCCTTGTGATCGGCCCTTTTTCTTGCACGGCCGGGAGACGGAAGGGCGCGGCGGTCGGCGGGCCGGTTTCCCGGCACGGCCCGGAAGGGGGCGGGAGCGGTGCGCGGCCGGGAACGGCGGTTTCCCGTTCCCATGCGCTTCCGGGAGGGATTCGGCCGGCGGCGGAGGACGAAAGAAGAGGCCGGATACCGGGCGGTATCGGGCCTCTCTGGTTAGGTTAGTTAGGTTAATGAGAGTGGGAATCCCACATTCGTTGAAACAAAAGTAATCCGAATTTTACGAAAAACCAAATTTTTCGGGAGGTTTTTCCGAAAACGGGGCGTGTTCCGTTCGCAAATCGTAATTAAAAATTTTGAATAACTACGAATTTATAAGTTTTTGATTAAAGCGCCTCGCGGATCGCCTCGTTCTCCTGCACCTGCCGCATGACCGGCTTCGGTTCGCTGTCCGGCGTCGAGAGGTGGCGGTGGCGGTACGTGGCGGGTGTCATCTGGTACTCCTTCTTGAAGAGCTTGATGAAATGCGACGTATTGGGGAAGGTGCACTCGTTGCCGATCTCCGAGACGGATTTCGACGTCGAGATCAGCAGCAGACGCGAGTGCATCAGCCGCTGGCGGATGTACCACTTGTGGGGAGGCATCTGGAAGTGGCGGCGGAACTCCTTCTTGAACGAGGTCAGCGACCGGTTGGTGAGTTTGGCCAGCTCCTCGATCGAGATGTCCTTGAAGATGTGGTCGTAGATGATCTGTTCGAAGTTCTCCTTCGCCGCGTCGATGTTGCTCAGCAGTTTGCTCTTGATGCAGCAATCCTCGTGCGAGGCGATCAGATAGATCAGTTCGGTCATCTTGATGCTCTCGCCGGTCTCGTCGTGGCGGCACTCCTCGTCGCGCAGATAGTTGTTCGCATTGATGAAAAAGTTGCGCAGCGAGTTCCATGCGGGCATGGCGACGTGCGTGCGGTTGCGGCAGTTTTCGCACGAATGCTCGTTCGAAATGTTCAGCCCGTAGGTGATGTTCAGGTGCATGAGGATGCGTTGCAGGTCCCCGGGCGTGTAGTAAAAGAGCACTTCTTCGTAAGGTTGTCCTCCTTCGGGCACGTTTTCGATATAGTGATGGCCGATGCCCAGATAGAAGACGTCGCCGCGCGAAAGTGTCTGACGTTTATCCCCGTCGTAGATGTATTTGGTGCCGCGTAGGATGTAACCGATTGCGTAACGCGAGAGGATCTGGGATTGGATTCCGTTGTGAAGCGATTCTAAATACTTCACGATCATCGGCTGTTGTGCCGATGAAGTCATTGAATTCTTCATGCTAATTGTAATTTAAGTTTTTTTGAACAGAGCGTTGCGTCACCTTGTTCAACTTCAAATATACAATTAAAACTTTTTAATCTACCATAGCGTATAGCACAAAAAGGCAAATTTAACTAAATGCGCCCGTTTTGACTATCATGCAGACTAAATAGATTATTGTAAAATGGATGAGATCAGGGTAAAGGCGAGTAAAATCAGGTAGAGCGGCCAGACGATGGCCCGGTGAATCCGGACGAAAAGGAACGGCAGCAGGATGGCGGCCGGCACGGCGATCAGCGTCGTGTCGGTCCGTACGGCGCCGGGGCCGCAGAGGACGGCGGCGGTCAGCGCCAGCAGAACGATGTTGTAGATGAGAATGAACCGGGGCTTCGTGCCGACGGCGTAGAGGTCCGAAAGGACGAACAGCGCGGCGAGCAGCCCGAGCGCTCCGATCGCGGCCGTCGGCAGCAGGTTCGGCAGGGGCAGCGCGGAGAAGAGCGCGAGCGGTCTGCCGGCGAGGAAAGCGGTTCCGAGATACGAAAGCGGAGCGGAGAACTCCCCGCCCGCTCCCCAGTTGATGTAGCAGAGCGCGGCGGCGGGCAGCAGTAGCCCGGCGCAGGCCACGGCCGCTTCGCGCAGCGTCCGCCGGAAGATCAGCACGGCCAGCGGCAGGGCGGCCGCCAGCGGCAGGGCCGCGGGCTGCAGCAGCGGCAGCGTTCCGAGATAGAGCGAAGCCCGGAACACGGCGTCGAAGGCGTATCCGTTGCGGAACGAGCGGCAGTAGTTCTTGGTGGCGAAGGCCAGCAGGGCCGCGCCCGCGAGTGCGGTCAGGAAGTCTCCTCCGAGTCCCGGAGCGCAGGCGGCGATGGCATAGAGCGGGATGGCGAGGCAGGTTCCGACCGAGTAGAGGTTGTTGCGCACGGTGAGTCTCCCCGTGCACATGCCGCCGAAGATCAGGAGCAGTCCGCCGATCCAGCGGGCCCATCCCGGGTGGTTGTGCTGAAATTGCGACGACCATACCGCCGGCATCCGCACGGCGAGTCCCGGGCGGACGTTTTCCGTCTCCGCAGGTTCCGTCCCGGGGGCATCGTTCCGCTCCCGGAGCGCGGCCGGGGGCGTTTCCGTTCCGCTTGCCGCCGCACAGTCCGTCGTCGGTGGGATGATCCGGTCCGGCAGGGCGTGCGGATCCGCTCCCCGCATTGCGACGACGGCAATCAGGAGGAGGGTCAGAAAAGCCGGAACGAGCGGCTGTCGGGCGATGTCGAATCTCATGACGGTATGGACGTATCGTGGCAAATGTAGCTAAAAATGCCGGAATATTGTGTATTTTTGCATCGCTATGTTGGAGAATCAATTTCAGTACGAGCTGACGGAGGCGGGATGCGACGAGGCCGGGCGCGGTTGTCTGGCCGGACCCGTGTTCGCCGCTGCGGTGATTCTGCCGCCCGATTTCTACGATCCGCAGCTCAACGATTCGAAACAGATGACCGAGCGGAACCGGGACCGGTTGCGGGCCGTCATCGAACGGGAGGCGGTCGCCTGGGCGGTCGAGGCCGTGTCGGCCGCACGCATCGACGAGATCAATATTCTGAACGCTTCGTTCGAGGGAATGTCGCTGGCCGTGGCGCGGCTCGATCCTGCGCCGGCGTTTCTGGCCATCGACGGCAACCGGTTCCGCACGCGGCTCGGAATTCCTTTCCGCTGCATCGTGAAGGGCGACGGCAAATACGCCGACATCGCGGCGGCTTCGGTGCTCGCCAAGACGCACCGCGACGAATATATGTACCGGCTTGCCGAGGAGTTTCCCCAATACGGCTGGGCGCGGAACAAAGGGTATCCCACCCGGCAGCACCGGCTGGCGATCCGCGAGTTCGGGCTTACGCCGCACCATCGCCTGACCTTCAACCACGAAATCGACCAACTGGAGTTCGGTTTCTGACGTCCTCCGGCATCGTGCGAAGAAGAAGACGGACGGTCCCTTCCGGAAAGCCGTTTGCCGTCCGGGTGCTTTCGCCGCCGGGGCCCCGCCGAACGGTTTTCTGTCGGCGGATTTTCTGCCGGATGGCTTTTCGGACAGCGGATTCTGCCGTCCGCATCTTTGTTGTGAGCCGGAGCCTTCCGGTAGCGGGGCGCTTGTGTTTTTCGGGGTTTGTTTGCCGGGTGTCTGCATGTCGCGGCTGTTGGAGGAGTGTTTCGACCTTCGCCGCGTTGCTCCGATTGGATCGTATGGGGCCTTGGGGGCCTGTTCCCGGGTTTGGATGGACGCCTTCCGTGCCGGATTGTTCCGGACCGTCGTCCTGTCCTCCGTGTCCGGACGGTGGCAGGAACGGGGCGAGGCGCCTTTCGGGTAAAAGAAAAGAGCAGACCGAAACGGCCTGCTCTTTCCGTTGAGAGTTCTTCCGGTCTCCGGATCAATAACCCAGCGACTTGGCAGCCGCATAGGAAATCTTCAGGGCGTTGGCACGACGCAGCTCCTGCTTGACGTCGGTCACGATACCCATCTTCGTGGACTGGTCGGCCTTGAGGCACACCGTCATCGAAGCGCGGTCGGCCTCGCTGAGCTTGTCGCGCTCGGCGGCCACGAAGTCCAGAATGTCCCGGGTCGTTTTGTACGAATCGTTCAACTGGATGCGCGGAGCGGTTCCGAACTGCGCCTGCATGGCCAGCGTCGGCTGACCGATGTGGATGTAGCTGACGAGCGATTTCTTCTCCAGCTTCTGCACTTCGGTCGCTTCGGGAAGTTTGTATCTCACCAGCAGCTCCTGATCGCGCATGGTCGTCGAGACCATAAAGAAGAAGAGGATCATGAAGATCACGTCGGGAAGCGATGCGGTCGAGATAGGGGGCAGACTCTTGTCGCCCTTCTTTTTCATTACTGCCATAGCTTACTTCTTTATGTTACGCGGTTCGGCCTCCGAAATCTTCAGGGGCACTGCTTTGGACACTGCATTGCGCTGATCCTCGTTGAGCTCCGAGAACTTTGCGCCGAATTTGCGTTGGGCCACGTCGTCGCGCACTTCGTTGAACGCGCGCGTGAGCTCGTTCTGCACCATGATATAGGCCTGATAGCCCGTATCGCGGGTGGTCTGCAGGGAAACGACGCCTTCGCTTACCGGATAGGTCCATTTGCTGCCGTCGGCCATGTCGATCTCGCGATCGACCTTCTCGGGCAGGTTCTCGTCGTCCATCGGGTTGGTGATGAACTCCTTGGCCATATCCTTCAACTGGCCGAGCACGATCTGCTCCTGCTTGCCCGGAACTCCCGCCATGATGTTGCCGCTGCCCGAAATGAGCACCAGGAACAGGTTGCGCTCCTTGACCTTGATCTCCTCCTGCTGTTGGTTCTCGGGAGGCATCGGCGGAAGCATACGCATCAGACCCGTATCGGTGTTCATGGTAGTGGCCACCAGGAAGAAGATAAGCAGCAGGAAGGAGATGTCGGCCATCGAACCGGCATTGATTTCCTGTACCTTTCTTTTATTAATAGCCATCGTTCACTCCATTATTTGAAGGCGCCCCAGATCTCCGTCACCACGGCGGTCAGGAACGCTGCGACCACGGCGACATAGGCCACCAGGACGCTCGTTTCGGTAATTACGGTTTCACTGCGCGGGAAGAAATCGTTGTTCTGCAGGTCGACGATGTTCACCGTGTGGCCGGCGGCGATGAAGTACGACACGCCGACTACGACGATGATAAGCGCCAGGGAGAGGATCGTCCCCTTGATGCCCGCAGGGTTCTGGATCATTCCGAAGACGGCGCAGAAGATGGCGGCCGCAATGCCGAACACCAGGAGGAAGTAGCTCCACATGAGGTTCGCGCTGATGGCCGCATCCGAGCCGCCGGTGGCGATCGCGTAGACCAGAAGGACCGCCGTGATCACCATCAGAATGCCCAGCATTATGTTAAGTATCTTTTTCATAATTGCTTTCGAATCTTTAGCGTTGGATTATTTCTTGTTGTAAGCCGTCAGAATATCCATCAGCGTGATGGACGAATCCTCCATATCGTTTACCAGAGAGTCGATCTTCGAAACGATATAGTTGTAGAACAGCTGAAGAACAACCGCAGCGATAAGACCGAAGAGCGTCGTCAGAAGGGCGACCTTGATACCGCCGGCAACGAGCGTCGGGCTGATATCGCCGGCAGCCTGGATCTGGTCGAATGCCTGGATCATGCCGACTACGGTACCCATGAATCCCAACATGGGCGACAGGGCGATGAACAGACCGATCCACGTCAGACCCGACTCCATCTGTCCGGTCTGAACCGAACCGTACGATACGACGGCCTTCTCGACCGAGTCGAGACCCTGGTTGTAGCGGTCCAGACCCTGGTAGTAGATCGAAGCGATCGGGCCGCGCGTGTTGCGGCAAACTTCCTTGGCAGCCTCGATGCCGCCGTTCTTCAGAGCCTCCTCCACGCTGGCGACGAGCTTCTTCGAGTTGATCGTCGAGAGCGACAGGTAGAGTACGCGCTCGATGGCTACGGCCAGACCGACGACCAGACAGAGAAGCACCGGAAGCATCCACTCCCAGCCACCTTCGAGGAACTTCTGCATCATCACGTGGTGCATGCTTTCGCCTGCGACCTGAGTTTCAGCTGCGGCGGCTGCCTCCTGCGCGAACGCATTAACGGTTCCCAATACGGACAGGGCAACCGACGAAATAAGGAATTTTTTCATAGTTGTGTTTAGATAAATGATTTGATTAGTTGAATTTTTATTAGTTTGTGTTTTTTCTGGTTTCTTCTTTTTTCCTTCTTCCGGTCCGGGGCTTTCCCGCAGGGTCCGTGCCCGCCGGTTTCCCTCCGGTCGTCCGGTCCGTTTATTTTTTATTAAAAATTCGTCATTTTACACTTTCCTCCTTCCGCCGGAACGCCTTTTCTGCGTTTCGCACGGTTCCGGGCATGTCGCCTTCTTATGCATTCTCAAATCCCGAAGCGGAATTCCGGATTTGTGCAATTATCAGTCAGCCAGTTATTTGCCCTGCCGCAGGCCCGTCCGTCTCCCCCGAGGGGGCCCGAAAAGGGTCCATTAGCAGTGCGAAATATAGGAAAAAATTTTGTTCCGTGCAACGGTTCAATCCGTAAATTCTCCCCGCAGGGGCCTCCGCAGCAGCCGTTCGGTCTCTTCGCGGGGGAGTTCCAGTCCGAGTACGTACATGAGTTTGGTGACGGCGGCCTCGGAGGTCATGTCGCAGCCGCAGAGGACGCCGGTTTCCTGGAGCCGCAGTCCGGTTTCGTAAAGCTCCATCGAGACGCGTCCGCCGCCGCACTGGGTGATGTTCAGCACGATCACGCCGCGGGCGATGGTCTCCCGCAGCAGGCGGATGAACCACCCGGAGGTCGGGGCGTTCCCCGCGCCGTAGGTTTCGAGCACGACGGCCCGCAGTCCCGGGGCCGAGAGCGCCGCGCGCAGGATCTCCTCGTCGAGCCCCGGGAAGAGCTTGACGAGCGCGATGCCGCGGGCCAGGCGGGTGGCGATGCGCAGTTCGGCGGCCGGGGCGGCGGGGCGCAGGATGGCCGGGAGGTTGTAGGCGATGTTCACCCCCACCTCGGCCAGCGGCGGATAGTTGTCGGAGCAGAAGGCGTTGAGCGCCTCGGCGCTCCGTTTCGAGGTCCTGTTGGCGCGGAACAGCCGGTTCTGGAAATAGAGCGACACCTCGGGGACCACGGGCCGGCCGTCGCGCTGCGCCCCGGCGATCTCGATGGCCGTGATGAGGTTCTCGCGGCCGTCGGTGCGCAGTACGCCGATCGGAATCTGGCTGCCGGTGAAGACCACGGGCTTGGCGAGGTTCTCGAGCATGAAACTCAGCGCCGAGGCGGTATAGGACATGGTGTCGGTCCCGTGCAGTACGACGAAGCCGTCGTAGCGGGCGTAGTTGTCGCGGATCAGCCCGGCCAGCGCCGCCCAGTTCGACGGCTCGACGTTCGAGGAGTCGATCACGGGCGACATGGTCAGCACGTCGATGTCCACGTTGAGCCGCTTGAGCGAGGGAAACTCGTCGTAGATGCCGCTGAAGTCGAAGGGAACCAGCGCACCGGTCTCGGCGTCGGTCTTCATGCCGATCGTGCCGCCGGTGTAGATAATCAGGATGGAAGAGCGCATGTCGTCTTATTTCTCGTTGTTTTCGATGGTTTCGATCAGGAAGCTCACGGGCCGGAATCCGTCGTTGCAGGAGAGCATCGCCGAGGCGGGGTTCCGCATCCATCCGTCGTAGAAGTCCGTCGCGCCGTGCGCGAGCGCCATGACGAAGGGCGAAAGGGTCTGCCAGGCGCTTGGGCACAGCCCTTCGGGCCGCTGCATGCCGTCGGAGACGAAGACCTGCCCCTCGTGCAGGTCGCAGGCGTGCTCGATCGGGTTTTCGTAGCGTTTCATCAGGTCCTTGTGGCAGACCTTGCGGATGACGGTGATCCGGACGTTTTTCATGGGCGGGTGTCGTTTGGTTTTTTTCCGTGGCCGGACGGAGCCTCCTCCCGCGCGGGGGAGCCGGACGGCATCTGCGGCCGGCCGAACATCCGCCGGGCGTTGGCCGTCGTCGCGGCGGCGACCTCCTCCGGGTCGAGCCCCTTGATTTCGGCGACCTTGTCGCAGACGTAGCGCACGTAGGCCGATTCGTTGCGCCGGCCCCGGTGGGGAACGGGTGTCAGGTAGGGGCAGTCGGTCTCCAGCACGATGTCGCGCAGCTCCATTTCGCGCACGGTTTCCGCCAGGAGGCTCTTCTTGAAGGTCACCACGCCGCCGATGCCGAAGACGAAGTCGCCCAGCGTGCGCAGTTCGCGGTAGGTCGCGGCCGTGTCCGAATAGGCGTGGAAGACGCCCCGCAGGCCGCGGCCGCGGTACTCCCGGACGATCTCCAGCGTCTCGGGCCACGCCTCGCGGGTGTGGACGGCCACGGGCAGGCCGTATTGCAGCGCCAGGTCGATCTGCCGCCGGAAGGCCTCCGTCTGCTCCGCCCGGAAATCCCGGCTCCAGTAGAGGTCGAGACCGATCTCGCCCACGGCGCAGAAAGGCGGAATCCCTTCGGGCGGGGTTTGCAGGAGGCGTTCGACCGTCGCCAGCTCCTCCCGCCAGCGGGGATTGCCGTTCACCGACGTCGGGTGAAGCCCCATCATCGGAACGCACCGCCCGGGATGGCGGCGGCACAGCCCGAACAGCCGTTCGTGGCTGCCGGAGTCGATGGCCGGCAGCAGCAGGCGCTCCACGCCGGCTTCCGCGGCGCGGGCGAGCGCCTCTTCGCGGTCGGCGTCGAATTCGGGTTCGTACAGGTGCGAATGGGTATCTGTCAGATTCATAGCTTTATGTAACGGTTTCCGGGAAGCTGGCGCACGGCGCCCGCCAGCTCCAGCCCGACGAGGAGCGTCGCCAGCGTTCCGGGGTCGAGGCCGCTCGCTCCGGCGAGGTGTTCGGTCGTGACGGGGTCGTTCGTGCGGAAGCATCCGAGCAGTCCCGCTTCGTCGGGCGTCAGCTCCGGCGTGGGAACCTTTGGCCGCAGCGTCGCGGGGTCGGGGCCGAGGTCCCACATGAGCTCCCGGACGATGTCCCCGGCCGTCAGCACCAGTTGCGCCTTGCGGTTGCGGATCAGGTGGTTGGTTCCGGCCGAGCTCCGGTCGGTGGCGCGTCCCGGCACGGCCATCACCGTCCGGTCGTAGGAGTCGGCGCAATGGGCCGTTACGAGCGACCCGCCGCTGTCGGGCGACTCGACGACGACGCATCCGGCGCCGAGCGCGGCGATGATGCGGTTGCGTGCGAGGTAGAACGACCCGTTCTGCTTCGTCTGCGACGGCAGCTCGGTGACCAGCGCGCCCCCGTGGTCCAGAATGTCGCGCGCCAGTCCCGCGTGCTGGGCCGGCGTGACCCCCGGAAGCGGATTGGCCAGCACCGCCACGGTCCGCACCCCTGCGGCGAGCGCGGCCCGGTGGGCCGCCGCGTCGATGCCGAAGGCCAGCCCGCTGACGATGCAGAGTCCCGGAACCCGTTCGGCCAGCCCTTCGATCAGCCTGTTGCACATGTGCTGGCCGTAGGGCGTCGCGTCGCGCGTCCCGACGACCGCAATGCAGCGGGCCGTCAGGGCTTTCGCATCGCCCTTGATGTACAGGACATGGGGGTAGTCGGGCGTCTCCCGCAGCAGGGCGGGGTATTGCGGGTCGGTCGATGCGACGGCTGTCAGGCCGTTGCGGCGGCAGTGCTCCAACTCCCGCTCCGCGGCCGGAAACCCCTTGCGGCGCACGATCTGCCGGGCTGCTTCGGGTCGGAGCGCCGCCCGGCCGGTCAGTTCCTCCTCGGTCGCGGCGAAGATCCGCGCGGCGCTGCCGAAACACTCCAGGAGGTGCACGGCGCTCTTCACGCCGATTCCCGGGGTCATCTGCAATGCTATATCTTCGGGGGACATGGCTCGCTGGATTCTTTTGACGAAGTAAAGGTACTGATTTTTGCGAAATAACATGAATCCTCGCACGAAATAACGTAAAGTTCGGCGGAAGTTTTGCAGATTCTGGAAATGTTTGTATATTTGCACTCCCGATGCGCCGAAGCGTTCGGCCGTCCGAGTTCCGAAGGAGCGGTTTTTGCCGGTCCGGGAAGGACGGATCCGAAGAAAATAGGTTGGGTTTGTGTTGTAATTGTAATCGGCCGCACGGGATGGAACGAGTTGGTCTGATGGCCGAGTGGCTAGGCAAAGGTCTGCAAAACCTTGTACAGCGGTTCGAATCCGCTTCAGACCTCACAGAAACCGCGTTGTAGATGTCTACAACGCGGTTTTCATTTTGTTTTGTCATACATTTGTCATACGAGGCGGGCGGATGATGCTTTTGAAGCTGTTTGCACCTACATCATGAATCGCTCCAACTTGTCTTTCCAACGCCGCCAGTCGGGCATCTCGGTTTCGAGCAGGGAAAAGAAGGCTGCTGTATGGTCGGGATGCAGCAGATGACACATCTCATGTGTAATAACATACTCAATGCAGGGGCGCGGCGCCTTGATGAGTTCCGTATTCAGAATGATTTTCCCCTTGGGGGTGCAACTGCCCCAACGGTTTTCCATCTCCTGAACATAGAGTGAAGTCGGAGCAACCCCGTACCGTGCAAATCGGGAAATAATAGGCTCCGCATACTCGGCAAACTTGAGTTTTGCGTGTTCGCGGTACCAGGATTTCATCAACTCCCGGGCCTTGTCCGGAGAGGTGCATATCACTTCAAAGCAGCGACCCTTGTAGCGGACGCTGTTGGTTTTGCCTTCCGAGACCCGGAGCAGGAACTGCTTTCCCAGATAGTAGTGCGACTCTCCGCTGACATACCGTTTTTCCGGACTCCGAATCCCGAAATCCTTGAAATAGGCCTGCTGCCGAAGAATCCACGGCGCCCGTTTGTGGAGTTTCTGCTCGATAACCTCTTCCGGCGTCCCTTCCGGAGCCAGCAGAACGACCTCGCCGGATGGATATACCTTGATTCCGAGTGTCCGGCGGGCGGAAAAGAGCACGCTGTAGGGAATCGTCTCTTTTCCGTAGACGAATATCTGCTGCATCACCGGAACCATTTTTGAGCCACATCGACCGCCCGGTCGATGATGGCATCCATGTCGTCGAAGGTCATCGACAGGTCATACTTTCGTTTGACCTCGTCAATCAGATAGTCCTCGATGTCGAGCTTCATCATGCCGACCAGCCGGTCCTTGAGCGGCCAGTCGACAATGAGCGTCCCCTTCTCGAAGATGTGCTGACGAATGATGGCGTCGATCCGGTTGGCCGTGTCGAGTGCGATTTGCGTCAGGTCGAGCCCTTGTTCGGGCTTTATGACCGACTTGTAGACCTCCAGACTCAATCCGAAGTAGGCCCGCGCGGCATTGTTATCCTTCAGCACGTCGGGAATCTCGCTGTCGGTATGATTCAGCACCTTGTTCATCAGGTCCGTCGCCTGGGTCAGATACTCCGCCTCGTCGATTCGCCCCTGTTCGTACTGCGAGATGGTCTCCTTGAGCATCTGCGAGAACTTCTTGTAGAAGGCCGGATCGGTATCCATGTTCTCGGTGATGTACTTGGCCGTTCGCGAGGCAATCGTGTCTGCTTTGGCCGCTTTTCCGGAGATCTTCTCCACCTCTTCGGCAAACCGCTCTTTGTCGAAGATGTTCACCAGGTCGGTGATGACCTGCACCTCGCCGCTCTCGATGTGCGTGTCGATCAGCTTCTGAATCTGTCCTTCGTATTGCTTGTAGTCCACCGTGTCGGAGTAGCGCTCCTGCACGGCATTACGGAGCTTCATGAAGAAGGCCAGATCGTGCTTGTATCGTTCGACCTCTTCCTGAGGCGTGTTTTGATGGAATACAATCGACGAGAGCGCCACCTTCAGCGTCCGGGCAAAGGCCCGCAGCTTTTCGTAGAAGAGCGTGCGCTGGTCCTCCTCGCGCAGGACATTGCCGAAGGCCTCGAAGTCGGTCGTGTTGCGCACCTCCTTGAAGAGGTCCCACAACTCGGCATGCTTCTGGGGCAGCTTGGCCACCTCCTCCGAGATGTCCGTATAGGTTCCCTCCAGATCCTCCTTGTCGAAATCGGTGTAGAGCTCCAGCGCCGAATTGAGCGACCCCAATACGCCGTAATAGTCGATGATATACCCGAACTCCTTGTCTTCGCAGACGCGATTGACGCGGGCAATGGCCTGCAGCAGCGTGTGGTCCTTCAACTTGCGGTCGAGATAGAGCACTGTGTTGCGGGGTTCGTCGAATCCCGTCAGGAGTTTGTCCACGACGATGATAATCTCCGGCTTGTCGCTGTTCTTGAAGCGGTTGATGATGCTCGCCTCGTACTTTTTGGCCGTGCCGTATTCATCCATCATGCGCTTCCAGAAGGCCACCTCCACGTTCGAGGTATCGCCGAATGCTTCGTCTTCCCCCTCCCGGGTGTCGGGCGAGGTGATGAGCACCTCCGACGAGACGATGCCAATTTCGTCGAGATACTGCTTGTAGAGAATTGCGATGCGCTTGCGCGGAGCCACCAGCTGCGCCTTGAACTTCGACCCCTGCCAGTTCTCCCGGAAGTGCTGCGAAATGTCCCACGCAATGGCGTAGATGCGCTGCTGCGTCTGGTTGAGCTGGTCCGCATGGCTGAACTTCTTCTTCATGTCGGCCCGCTGGGCGTCGCTCATCCATCCGCAGATCTTGTCGAAATAGCGGTCGATCGTCTCCTCGTGTACCACTTGCGGCACCATGCGACCCTCATACAACAGCGGTACGACGGCCTTGTCCGCCACGGCCTGATCCACCGTGTAGACCGGCTGGATGATGCCGCCGAACTTCCGGGCCGTGTTCTTCTCCTTCTTCATCAGCGGCGTGCCGGTCATGGCGATGAAGCAGGCGTTCGGAAGCGTCTTCTCCATCTTGATGCCCATTTCGCCGTACTGGCTGCGGTGCCCCTCGTCGATCAGCACGAAGATGTTGGGGTCGGTCAACGGGGTGCGGATGCCGCGCACGGCCGTCTCGAACTTGTTGATAATCGTCGTGATGACGGCATCGCTCTTGCTGTTGAGCAGTTCGACGAGCTTGCTTCCCGTCGTGGCGTTCTCGACGCGAATCTGGCACTTGCGGAACGTCCCCGTAATCTGCCGGTCGAGGTCCGTGCGGTCGGTTACGAGGATGATTTTCGGATTGCGAATCTCCTTGTCGAGGATGATGGCCTGCGCCAGCATCACCATCGTCAGCGACTTGCCGCTCCCCTGCGTGTGCCAGATGACGCCGCCGCGCCGCCGCCCGCCCTCGATGTGGCGGATGCGTTGCATCGTCTGCCGCACGGCAAAATACTGCTGGTAACGCGCCACCTTCTTGATGCCGTCGTCGTAGAGCGTGAAGCCGTACATCAGCTGCAACAGCCGCTCGGGGCGGCAGAGGTTGTAGAGGTATTCGTCCTGCACCGACGGGGTGACCGGCTGTTTGTAGAGCTCCTCAAAGTTGCGGCGCACATAGCCGAACCGCTCCCCGAAGAGCTTGTCGTCCAGCAGCGGCTCGTTGACCACTCGCTCCCGCTCCTGCCGGTAACGGGCCTCCTCCTCGCGGTCGGCGAACTGCTCGCGCCACCGCGCCCAGAACTTCTCGGGCGTGGCCGTCGTGGCGTAACTGCCCTCCTGGCGGTTGATGGCCAGCAGCAGCGTCGAGTAGAGGTACAGCGAACGGATGCCGTCGGCCTTCTGGTTGCGGAGGTGCTGCGAAATGGCCTGCTCGATGGAGTCCTTTACGTCGGGACGCTTGCACTCGATGACGCAGAGCGGAATGCCGTTCACGAAGAGGACGATGTCGGGCCGATAGGTCTCGGTCATCCCCGTGCGGCTGACGGCAAACTCCTCGGTGACGTGGAAGACGTTGTTGCGCGGATTCTTCCAGTCGATGTACTGCATCACGAAGCTCTTGCGGTCGCCGTCGACAATCTGTTCGAGGGTTTTGCCCGAGGTGAGCAGGTCGTAGACCGTCTGCGAAGCCTCCATGAACCCCTCGTCCATCGGGATGTTGCGCAGGGCGTCGATTCCGGCGGTGATGTTCTGCTCGGAGAATACGGTAGTGCGCACCGAGCTGACCTGCACGACGTTGATGGCGGCGAGCTGTTTGCGCAGCACGGGTTCGAGCAGCACGTTGGCGAGATTCCCGCCGCGCAGGGCCAGCGCCTCATCGGGTGTGAGGTATGTGTACCCAAGCTTTTCGAGCATCAGCAGCGCGGGGATCTGGCTGATATGGTCTTCTTTGAAGGAGATGAACATAGCTTAATTACGAATGCAAAACTTCATTAATGGCCCGCCTTACTCTGCTTGGAGTACCGCATATTTGTCGTATAACCCCGTTTTTAATAATAAATTTGTATAAATCAATTCGCTCTTGACTTTCTTCATCTTTCATTAGTAAAGTTGATTTTTCTATGCCTGTTTCGATACAGAAAGAGTCTATGGCTTGTTTGATTATATTATTGATATCTTCTTTGTGACTATTAGATTCAGCTCTATATATATGCGAATTAACAACCCTCATCATTCGGATTTGATCAGACATATCATCTAATCTCGAAAGGATAAGATCGTTAAAAGATCCTTTTTTGGGTTCTATTGTCGCCACCTTAAATTCGCCAAAATGTTTCAAAAAAGTTGTGTAATCGGGTTGTTTTGCGGCACGCATCGTTCCGGTGATTTTTCCACATAACTTTTCCTTAAACTCTACTATTTTATAATAACTCAAATCTCGAGGATATACTAAATGTTCTATTGGGGCAGTATCAAAAGAATATTTGGTCATATTATCCATAACAACTATTGTTGGTTTATCAAACGCTAATCGCATGCCTAATTCGAACATGACATTAGGGTTCTTGCAGCTAACATCGCAAATTACGATTTCATTACTGTATAAATTTTGTACGATTCGTTTTTGTATAACGCCACTATCATCCGCATCGCTGACTAAATTTGCATCATATCCAGCAGAAGAAATGGCATCTATCAAAATATTTTTTACTTCTTCCCAATGCTCCACAGAACAATTATCTATTGCGGAAATAGGCATAACGATTCCGCATGTGGGCTTTTTTACTTCTGGTTCGGTTTGTTGAGTCACTTGTGTTTCGGTTGTCATGGTATGTGAGTTTTAAGGATTAATATTTCATCCGTTTTTTGCCTGTAAGGAGTTGTTGCATCAGGCCACGTTTCTGACGGCGGAGGCGTTCGAGTTTCTCTTTGGCCAGCTCAATCTCGCGGTCGGCCGCGGTCAACACCTCTGCAATGGCGGTTTGCTCAGATAATGTCGGTATCTTTAGGGTTGTTTTATAAAGGGCAGTCTTGCTTATTGAATACACTTTTATACCTTGTATTAAAGGTTGTAGCTGTCGCCGATAATCTGTTGAATTAACGTAATAACCGAGGAATCTATTTACAAATATTCCAGATTTAGGTCGGAAAGGAATTGTATGCAGACCGGACGTTACAGGTATTGCTTGAATATTTATAATCTCTATGGCTTTCCCGACAGTGTAGTCTTCTGCCGTGTCAGCAAAGATTATATCCCCATTTTTGAGATAATCGGATTTGACGATAACATCGTCATTTACATATGGGATATTAATAAAAGATGCATCTACAATAGTAGGTAATTTTATTAAAATATCTCCATAGTGGATGTTTTTTATATTCCCGTTTTGCTCGTTTAAACAGTCTCGTGATAATGTATTTGATGATAGGAAATGTCCGATATTTCCCAATTTTACTTTTTGCCAGGGTTCGGAGAAACCGGGGAGACGGAGTTTAGCCGAGAGGAGTCGCTGCATCAAGGCGCGTTTGCGCAGGGCGAGTTTTTCAATCAGCCGCGCCCACTTTTCAATCGCCTCATCCCACACGCCCAACACCTCCGCAATCTTCCGCTGCTCCCCCAACGGCGGAAATAATACCTGAATATTTGCTATTTGTGGGGCGGTTAGTTGAGGGACTCCCGTACTCTCATAAAAAAACGGTTTCCGAAAGTTTATGTATTCTGTAATATATTGCCCGTTCAAAGGTATTTTAGGCGCTAATACAAGCAGTCGGACTATTGCATCGAAGTCAATTTCTCGATATTCAGCATGGCCTAACGCACCTCTTCCGGTTATGGTAATACTGTTTGCTTTGTGCCTTGGATGAGATGTAAAGCCATAAAGCCCATGATTGAACAAAGAATTCGAATATATTGGATATTTATATTGCAGGGACGGCGCTTCGGAAAAGCAATCTTTCTGGACGTCTCCTCCTGCGGATATGGAAAAACAGTCTTTTAGCCGAATTGTTTTCCACTCCTGCGGAATAATCCCCAGCGCCGTCGCCTTATAGCCTTGTGGTATGTTATTTCCCATAATATACTATTTCTCCTCTTCTGTTGGGTTGCGAAGCATTTGTTTCTTCTTTTTCGTCTCTATCGTTTTGATGCTTTCAACGACTGGCAGATTTTCCGGCATAGTGCCTCCAAGTTCTTTAATCGTTTGCCGGACTTTGGCTCCTACTTCGTAGTGCGTTCGGTTGGCTTTGGTTTTGCCGACGATGTGATCACGACGCAACTTCTCTTCGGTTTGTGTCGCGCGGAAGAGGTTGGCTGCCAGTTCTGTACTTCCCATATGGTCCAAAATCTTTTGGCTTTTCTTTAAGTTCTTACGTTCATGGATCTCTTTGGCTCCAAGTCCGCCATATAGGCCCATGTAACCGTGATTTTGGAAAATGGCATAATCGCGAGGCTCGATAACCCCTGCTCCTTTAGCCGCATCGGCCAATTGAGAATTGTGTTTGGCTAATTCATTGCGCAGAAATAATCGTTTTTCATCTTCAGAAGAAAGACGATTATATGCATCCATTTGCTGTATTTCGGCTATGCGCGTTTGAGTGGCGAAATATGTTTGTGCTTGAGCAACAATGGTTTTATTCGGATCCGCATTTTGTACGGTAAGGTAGCACGCATAACGGGACAGTTTGATTGAATCAAGGGGCCGTTCTGCGCCGGAGCCGATGACGACCATTTCGAGGATATCCTCGAAATGGTCTGAAATAGGTTGGCTGCTGTTTTGACAAGCTATTTTCGCTTTCTCTATTACCGGTAGAAAATGGCGGTATTCTGTGTATCCGAGAACTTTCCATAAATCTCTCGACGACCAGTATTCAATTCCGTTGTCGTCAACTCTTTTTATGCTTTCAAAGGTTGTAATAGCCTTTTTTGTAAGTCGTGTTCTCATATTTTTGTCTTTTAATATCCCAACTCTTTCAGATAACCATCCATCCGGACATGCACCTCGGAAAGCTCCTTTTCCAGGGCATCAATCTCCTGCTGTACGGCCGCAATGTCGATTTCGGGCTCTTCCTCGAAGGTGTCCACATAGCGCGGGATGTTGAGGTTGTAGTCGTTGTCGGCAATCTCCTCGCGCCGGGCCATGTATGCGTAGCGCTCCTCGACGATGCCCGGCTTGAGTTCGCCCTGCGCAAAGCGGCGGTAGGTCGTGACGATGTGGGCGATATCCTCGTCGCGCAGCCGGTTCTGGTTCTTGCCGTTTTCGAATTCGCGGCTGGCGTCGATGAAGAGCACGTCGGTCGTCGTCTTGGCCTTGTTGAAGATGGCGATAGCGGCCGGAATGCCCGTTCCGTAGAAGAGGTTGGCCGGGAGTCCGATGATGGCCTCGACGAGATTCTCCTCGACGGTCTGCTGGCGGATTTTCCCCTCGCTGGCTCCGCGGAACAGCACGCCGTGAGGAACGACGACGCCCACCTTGCCGTGTTCGTTGGCCACCTCGATCATGTGGCAGATGAAGGCCCAGTCGCCCTTGCTCTTGGGCGGAATGCCGCGCCAGAAGCGGTTGTAGGGGTCGTCGGCCGCCTCGTCGGCGCCCCACTTTTCGAGCGAGAAGGGCGGATTGGCCACGACGGTGTCGAACTTCATCAGCGCGTCGCCCTCCTTGAGCTTCGGGTTGCGCAGCGTGTCGCCCCAGCGGATGGTGGCGCTGTCGAAGCCGTGGAGCAGCATGTTCATCATGGCCAGCGCCCAGGTGCTGCCGTTGAGCTCCTGACCGTAGAGCGAGAAGTTGTCGGAGCCCACTTCGCGGCCTGCCTTGATGAGCAGTGAACCCGAGCCGCACGTCGGGTCGCAGATGCGCGAACCGGGGGCACTCTTGGTCAGTCGTGCCAGCAAGGTCGAAACCTCCTTCGGTGTGAAGAACTCTCCAGCCTTCTTCCCGGCGTCGCTGGCGAACTTCTCGATAAGGAACATGTAGGCATCGCCGATGACGTCGTTGTTCGCAAGGTGCGACTCGTCGAACTGCAGCCGCTCGTCCGAGAAGTCGATAAGCAACTGCTTCAGTCGGGCGTTGCGCTCCTTCGTTTCGCCGAGGTTGCTGCTGTTGAAGCTGATGTTGCGGAAGATGCCGCTGCCGTCCTCGCTGCTCAATTTTTCGCGGTTTTCGTATTCAAGGTCCGCCAGGCCAACATCAATGAGCTCGCCGATATTGGGTTCGTTGCGGTGCTCGAAGAGGTAGTCGAACGAACTTTTCTCGGGAACCTGGAACCGTTCGCGGCGCATGGCTCGCTGTGCACGCTCCGTGTCGCCGTCGTAGCGCTGGAGATACTCCTTGTATTTCGCTTTGCTGACGTCGCTGACATACTTCAAGAACAGCATCGTGAGAATGTAGTCCTTGTACTGGCTGGGGTCGATAACGCCCCGGAATGTGTCGCAGGCTTGCCATACGACTTTGTTGATCTCTTCCTGTGTAACTTTACCGTTCATCTTTATATATTTTTGTCAATTTATAATCGGTGATTTGCCGGCGGCGTTCCGCGATGGCCTTGTAGAGGGCCTGTTCGCGGCGATGCAGGCGGGTGAGGGCGATGCAGACCCGCTGTCGCTCCAGCGGAGGGAGCGGAACATCGAACTCCTCGAGGTCAGCTTTGCTGAGCGAGGCGATGGCCGACCCTTGGGCCTGCGCCGTCAGCAGCTGCCGGGTGGATGGCAGGTTGAGGAATCCGCAGAGGTATTCGGGCAGGATGCGGGTCGGGTTATCGATTCGGATAATCAGAAACGAGGGTGAGGCCACGCACGGGCCGAGTTGCGTCGGGGCGATGGCGCAGAAATTCTTGCCACCCTTGGCGGCGAGCAGTAGGTCGCTTTCTGTCAGCAAGTGGCGGGCAGCCTTGGAACTGACGGTGGTTGTCGGTCGGACGGTCGGACGGATGTACCCCTCCTCGTCGAAATCGTTCACCTGAAGGTAGCAGGCGTCGGGCGAAGGGGCACTTTTCAGGTAAACTCCCGTCTGGATGGTGGCAATATCTTTCAGTTTTACCATTTTTTTCTTTGTAGGTTTATTACAAAAGTATGTGCTTTACCCGAGAAAAGCAAATTATTTTCGAAAAAATCGCAATACAAACTCTACAAATATTTCGATTAAGCAAGTTTCTTCACAAAGTGAAGAAAAATATCCGGCTGTTCGACCGGATATTCTCTTTATCTTTCGGGGCGGGCGTTACCGCTTGATGGTATGGCGTCGGATGACGGGACGTTCGGGGCGGACGGGGTAGCCCAGGCGGGTCATGAGCTCCACGTACCGTTGGCGGAACCAAGCGTGTGCGGGTTGTCGGTCGATGAGCAGCTGGAAGCCTCCGGGGCCGTTCGGGT
>ERZ827126.1467-NODE-1467-length-21254-cov-3.380254_pt1 | contig 21254 bp, 23 predicted proteins | sample MGYA00519780_ERZ827126 | MGnify/ENA primary metagenome ERZ827126 (study PRJEB31778, sample SAMEA3449262) | human gut metagenome | biome: human gut; feature: human-associated habitat; material: faeces | place: United Kingdom | collected 2010/2012 ...
CCCACTAGTTGTGCCTGATGTTCCAGACGCAACCTTGGCTTTTGTCTCTGCTGCCCCCGGACCTATCGGCTCCTGTTCACTGTTTCCATGCGCCTGATGCCCAGCATCAATTACTATTAAGTGTTCATTTTCTACATCAACTACATTACATTCTTGCGTATATTCACCTGTAATCTCATCAATAAGCAGGATTGAATCAGGATCAATATCAAGCGTTCCAATTATGGAAGAAGAGTTCAATGAGGTATAACTACGACTTGCGACTAAATCTATTTTGTCCATTTTTTCAAACGGGATTCCCATGTTCTGCCAATTATTCATAGTTTCAAAGTATTCCTCTTTAATAAATAAACAACTACCTGTTCTCGCTTTACTGGAAGTCCTCTGAAAATTAACATAGTGTACACCATTTATTGTGATTCCATCGGTATAAGCCATTTCTCGGAGCTTCTTTTTTGTTATTAATGCTTTATATTCGTCCTCTGATGAATCTACAATCTCCATTTTTTCTTCATCAAACACCTTCTTCTTCTCCCCTGAAGGTATTCTAACATCGGAGGGGAACTTCAAATTAATAATCAAATCCGAAAAATCCACTTTATCTCCCTCTCTAATCTCACTTGATTTGCAAATCGCCCTCTGTTTCCTACTCATGAGTGAATCAGAAATTGAACCACCGTAATTATATCTATCATCTTTCTGCGACATTTCGATATTCTTTTTAAAAGAGAATATTTCCTTCTCCGCATCACTCACTTTTTCTTTTAATTCGTCATAATCAGAATCATTCTTTTTCTTTTCCCTTAATTCCTTTTTATTTTTAAGATATTCCTGTGCTTTTTTAATCCATTCATCCTTATCTGGCATCACATAAAATTTCCAATATAATTGAGCTGCATCAAAATCTCTAATCAAAATATCATTATAAGTTTTGCATTTCTGTTCATTTTCCATATATCTTCTGTCCTTTCAATTAAATTTCCCATTCGTTTTTTAGTTCGTTTACATACTGCATCATCTCTGGATCACCCGTCTTGTTATTATCTGGATGATATGTATTCGCAAGTACCCGATAAAATTTTTTTAAAATAGTTTTATCTGTTGAAATAGCTTGTTCTGAATAATTCTGATTCAGAGATTGATTCAGAGATTCTTGTTTCAGTTGAACTACTTCATCATGTGCTTTTTTCCAAACCATCCGAAAATCTGATCTGAATTTTTCTGGTACTTCTTCCATGATATAATTGGATGGATATTCTTCTCTATAAACAGTATATTCACCTAAAACATTCTTCTTTCCGTCACTCTTGACATAAAACTGAGCTTTCCAAAAATAAAAGAATGTACCTGATTCTACCCATTTGTATTCGACAGGGCATTTCACATCTAATTTTCCTATAACTAAAATTCTTTGATTTAGTAGCTCTTCTTTTTCTTTTACTAACATTTGCATAGTTTTTTCGATGGAATCTATTCTCTTATCCAGCCTATCAATTTCCTGTTCTGGTGTAAGTGGTTTCTGATTCTGTTCCTTTTTCTTCAATTTTTTATATGCAGCGTCCGTAGATATTTTTTTATCACGCAATTTTTGTTTTAACTCTTCATTGTCAGACTGCATAACTACATCCATTTTTCGATATGACCCTTCTGAAACTCCTGTTGCATTTGCCATTTCTTTTCGAACACTAACTTTTGTCAAATTTGACGAACCTTTACCACCTAAAGATTGATTCTTTTTTGCTCGCTCTACAAACACACCTTTAAATTTCTGGACAATCTCATATCTTTCTGCATCTGATAAATTCCTACGTCCCAACTGTTGCTCCAACATCCATGTTTTAACATCATTTCTAGTAGGTAATTCATTAGAATACATAATTTTATAATTTTCCCAATAATTCCAACCGATATTATTTTTCCTCAAAATCTTATACCTGTTATGTCCATCAATGATAATGTATTTTCCCGTATCTGGTTCTTCCCAAACCTTAATAGGATCAAGCATCCCATTCTTCAAAATGTTCTGCTCTAATCGCTCAAATTCTTCTGGTGCAAGAGCAGGTAACAATTCCTCAAATTCTTCATCTACTACCAAATCATTTATATTTAACATAAATTTTCTCCTTTATAAAATACACACAAAATCTCTCAAAAACCGCATAAATAGGGCGGCTTCGCTATCCTGCGAGATTGTAAATCGTCTACAATTATAGTTTCCATAGTTATTTAATACTCTTCTATGTTTCTGTCCTAATTTCAATTTTTAAAATGCACGTTAATAAAATTGCTAAAACCCTTATAAATAAAGGCTTTTCGGCTATTTTTTGTGTCAAAAATCTGCTTAAAATTACCCCTGGATTTCGCACGTTATTTTCACTTTTAAAAAGCTTTCAAAACCCTTATAAACAAAGGAGTTTTAGCGATTTTATAATTTTAAAAATCTGCTTAAAATTACCCCTATTGTATACAAATGTATAATATGAATGACCGTAGGGAATGAGTGTGGGGAGTGGGGGACACCTCACACAGAATATTCTCTCTCACCCATCACTCTAAATCTCATTCCAATCCAGTCTCTACACATACACACTCTCTGATACACACTCTCTATCTCTAAGCTAATAATTCAATCTCTAGTTCATTATTCATCTGTATAACTACATCATCTGTATTAACTGGTATATCATCATTAGTAAACTCATCCTTAAATGACTCTGGACTTACAAAGATATACTTGTTATACTCAAATCCTTTATCTGAATATTCTTTCTTTACAATCAAACATCTTTCCGTATGTAGCTTTTTGATATATTTCCTGATATTGTGCTTATCCATATTCAAATCATCTGCTAACTGGTCATATGTTACGGATTTATCATTTGACAGATTTCGTACCAGTGTAATAAACACAATGTACTCAGCTTGTGTGATTTTTCCATCAATCAATGCACCAGCTATCGAGAAATAGAACTCAATGTATCCTTGTTGGAATTCTTTTAATCTTCTAGTCAGCTTCAGTTTGCTTTCATCAAATTTTTTTGATTGTTTTGAATCAGGAACTATCTCAATCCATTTTTTTGTTTCTAATCCTAAAAGTAAAGTTTTTAATAACCTATCCGCAATACATTGTTTCTTTCTTACAGATGAATATAAAAGCTCTTTTAAATTTCTGACTCTAAACCCTCTCCGTCCAAATGATTTTTTATATATATCCAGTAGTGTAATTATTAAATACTCATTTCCTGTCATTGTTCGCAAATCCCTGTTCAATAATATTTTCTTATTTATCCTCGCAGCGTCTCCTTCTTCGATTGAGATTTTCGCTCCATTATGATATGTCCCACAATAAACTTTATCACATTGTGCTTCTATCCATTTTCTATATTTGTTTCCATCTGGAAATGACTCATAGCATCCTAAGAGCTTATAATCTGTATCCAGAAAGCGATCTGTATCTTCCTCGATCACCTTCTTATCCTTTGGTGGTCTGCATTTTGTATTGTATTCCTGGCATAAGGTATGAATCTTTGACTTCGTGTATCCGTCCATCTGAAGCATTTTTACGATTCTTCCATGCCAGAAGTTACGCTGTCCCTCGTCAGCTCCTTCATTCATGACCTTTTGGATGCATAGGTAGCAAGGGTAATCATTCAGTGCTTCATAGTTCCAATCCACTTTTTCTAGGATTTCTTGTGTCTCTTGTACGTCTTTAAAATAATTTATCTGTTTATGAATATAAGGAAGGTCAAACTGTTTAAACTGACTTCCAATCATATAGGTATTATTTACCATTTTTACATAAGACCAGTTATCCCTATTTTCGTAATCGTAACTGCCATCATCCTGTTTGTGGTTATATGTACAAGGAATTCTGTCAATTTGTGTCGGTGATGCAGCTTTCTCATCTGAACCTAAAATTGATACAAGTTCCTTATTAATCTCTACTACTTCATTTATCTTGCAAGTCGGTTTTATGGAAACATAAAAGTGGAATCCATGACCACTATTCATGCACGCATGAAGATAAAGTTTTGGCAGTTTGTCGTGAATCCATTTTGTAAAATCTGAAGCATCCTGTAGTTCTGGATAATCCTTCTTATCAAAATCAAGAAATAGCACTTTTCTTTGTCTTTGTGTGCTTTTTGTTCCCTTTTCTTTACCCCTATTGGTTGCAATCTGGTTATATACATCATGTGTATAACGGTATTTTTGTGCGAACGCTGCATATTCTTCAAAGGTCTGTACATATTCAACCTTGCTTGCTATCACATTACCATGAGTATCCCTTCTAAGAGCAATTAGACGCACATATTCATTGTCTTTGAGCGAATTTGGAAACATCATATTAAAGTAATGGTGCAAAATATTTAATTGTTCTTTATTTCTAATTATTATCCCCTTCTTTCTTTTGTCGTATTTTGATGTATAGAAAACATATATGAGGGGGAACTTTTCCCTCATATATATCTTCTCTTTCTAAGTATGATTTTTTGACGAAATAATTGCAGATGTTACTTTCTATAACCACGTTCTCCGTTAAGATATTTATTTCTATATGCTTCATCACGAACGAACTTATTAATAAAATTATATAGATGTGATGTATTCAATCTCATATTGTCACCTAGCCATTTATAAACCTGCACTTCTTCTTCTTTTCCTTTTACCCATAAAGGTTCACCATCAAAATATACCCATACTCCCCAATCTGGAATATTACATTCTATTTCAAATGAATACCTTCCTCTTTTAATTGTTTCTCCTGGTATAATACTCATAATCCATCTTCCGTCCTTTAAATTAATATATTTTTTATGCTACAAATTCATATTCGCCAGACTCAATCAGTTCAATTACTTTCTTTACAAATTGAGTTGAAATCAAATCTTCTACCTCATGTCCATAGGTACACAATTCGTCTATATCTATTATCTGTAAATATTCATATTTTTTAGGAATATCATCTATTGGAGTATGGAACGTATGATTTCCACCTAAATCATAAAAAAGATAATATCTATAATCTTTTTCTTCTCTAATCACATCTCCAAATTCTACATATTCTTTTAATTCATTATCCCAATATCCACCTGTATGTACGAATCCTCCCTATTCATAATACTGCCAGTATTCATCATCATAATCATAAATTCGTTCTCTCCATGAGCGTTCGAATACCTCTCTATGGATACATACTGGCTCAATGATAGATAACATTAAATCTTTTTTACGATAATACTCCTCTTTCTTTGAACGATTTTTTTCTTCATTATCGTAATAGTCATATCGCATATTACGATATTTTCTTTCTTGATCTCGATAATTCTTTGCTCTCTTATTCACACTAAATAAGCAATCTAAAAGCATCTGTGTTGTAATGACATGATTCTTTAAATTTTTTGTGTACATAGTAGGTGTTCTCATAGTTTTTATCTCCTTTTTTAAAACAATAACCTTTTTTAGCTCTTCTTAATTACTATTCTCTTTCTTCATTTGAGAAACGAATTATGCCTACCTCTCTCCAATCTATAACATCCACACCTGTTCTCAATCCTGAAAGTGAGGTGATTTTGATACTGAAATTGAATGTACCGTCTTGATCCGTTGCGAGAATATTCACTTCATCATTATGAATTTTCTCTTCGTACTCATCGAGAAATACAATCGCAGTGAATTCCAATAAATCAATTAACTTATCTAAGTATTCATAAGCCATCAAATCATCTGCATCTTCAAAAGCAAATAAACTGTTTACTAATTCCTGTACAGAAATATAAAAATTTTCTGGATTAAAACTTTCACCTTCATTCTTTAAGAAGTCTCCAAACAATGGAAATTGGCACTCATTTTCCTCATTATCAATATTTACAACCAAATAAATCTTATTTTCTTTCTTTGTTGGTACAGGTCTTGTCACTCCTAATCTTTTTTCTTCCTTTTTTACAATTTCATCATACATATTCATAGCTATATCTCCTTTTCTTTCTTTATTTTTAAAAAAATATCTTCCTATAGATATTCTCCATAAGTTTTTTGAGTTGTTATTCCATTTCATCTTGTATTTCAATCAGTTTATCCATTTGCTTAACATATCGCCCATCAGAATAATACTGGTTGATTAAAGCTTCTAATTCCTTTTTTAAATTCTTCTCTGCCTTTCTAATGAAAATTCCATCTTCCATCGGAATAATCTCACAATAGCTTTGTGGTGACATATTAAGTGAATCTCTAATTCCTTTTGGGATTACAATTCGTCCTAATTTGTCAACTGGTCTGATTATTGTCGCTTTTTTCATGGCAATTACTCCCTTTCTTATTGGTACTTTTTACCTTTGTTATTTTATGGTTATACTATATCACCAAAATAGTTATATATCAATAACCTTTTTAAATTGTTTTTATAACTATTTTTCGTAGTGATATTAAAATCCACTTCAAAAAAGGTTTTTTATCATTTTTTTTATATATTTTTCTTTCTCTTTTTTATTCTCTAGCCATTTTTTAAAAAAATTTTTTTAAAGAGAGAATGATATATATTTACACTTTTTTGATTTTGGAGATATGATTTGATTCTTTACCATGAATATAAGGAAAATATCTTTGCTATTTTTATCAGAATGGATTCTAAGCATAAAAAGGATAAGTTGATTGGATAGAAGTTAAAATGGATTTTAGACCTGATTTTCGTTAAATAAAGCAAGACTTATTTGCTATAACGAATATAGTTATGTTATGATAATTAGGAAAACCTAAATTTATTAGGTAATAGCTTAATTCAATCATAAAGGAAGTATAAAATATGAGTGAAAATAAAAAACAAATTTCCGACATTATAAAGAAAATACTTAATGAGCCAGATGATTTCTCTTCTTCAATCACACAAAAGGAAGTGGCAGAAATATTAGGATATAAGCTACCTACTTTTCGGAATAAACTATCTCTGGATAGATTTTCCGTAAAAGATTTAATGATTATAACCGAAATGTGCAATTATAATCTTGCCTTTGTTCCGAAAGGGAATGACAAAGAAAATATTCTTTTATCTTGCGATAAATATTTAGAAGATGGAGAAGAAAAAGACAGGTTGAATATGTTTAAAAATAATCGTTCAAAAATTCAGCTTGAAAAGTTAAATAATTTACTGAAGGGGTTGGATTCTGAACAACGAAATCAAATGGTACATTCCTTAAATCTGCCAGATTATTTAAAAAAATATATTCAAGAACATCCAGATGAACTCGGAGATAAATAATAATTTCTAAAAAAATAGGGTACACAGTTTATGTGTACCCCTTGAACATTTTATTATCTAATTTTGGACAATCAGATTTTATAATTATGTAACTGTAATTTCCTTTTCCGCTAATATAATTCCATCCTGAATTACTTGCAGCGTAATCGTTTCCCCTCCCAAATCCCAATTATCTAAAGTCAACTTAATTGACTTATCAGAAATTGTATAAGATAGGTCATTTGATTCAAAAGATGGTATTACTTTCCATTGGAAATCTACATTATTTATCTCATTTCCTGATTTATCCGTAAATTTAACGGTATAAGAGTATGAGACTCCCGGACGAATTAAATTCCTACCAGAAATTGTAGCTGTTATAGTCGGTTTGAGAGTTTCATGCTCCACAACTGTAATGGTTGAGGATTCTTGCTCCATATCTTTTTCAATCCATTTTGCAGTAAATTTTACTGTTCCTGCTTTAAGGAATATAGCATTACCTGCATCATCTACTGAAGCTACTTCTGGATTACTAACAGTCCATTGCACAGTTCCTTCAGTCTCACTTCCATTAACAGATAAAATAACCTGCAATTTAACTGTATCGTCTATTGTATAACTATTCTCTAATCCAATAATGGACATTGCAAGTTTTTCTTGATACTTTTTATCTTCAGTTACCTTTGTAATGATATGAGCTATACCACCCTTGTAATAGATATTATCTACATGCCATGTTCTTCCGAATTCGTTAAATTCATTATTAATCCTAATCTTTCGGCTTTGTTCATTATCCTCTGTTAAAAAATCCATATTACCTGATAACACAGATATAGTCTGTCCTGTTTGAGCCAATCCATTGTTAATATCGTACGCATAGCATGGAATAGCAGCTAAAGATCCATCATTTAATAAAATTTCACCATTCAACGCAATGGCAGCCGATTTATAGTAACAGGTATTTTCTTCAGTTTCCTGATTGAGTAGCAGGTATTTTTTGCTACCAAATTCCACTGTCTTTCCCTCTCTTACTGGTGCATCAACTGGATAATAGAGCTTGATTGTATCTTGAATATTATTGTTATCTTCATTTTTTCTAAAGAAAGCTTGAAACTTCTCTCCTGAAGTGTATATTTGAAGTTCTTTTCCCTCACGCTGCATAGTTGATTTAAATACAGATTCTAAAGGAGAGTATTTTAATTCTTCCATAAAAATCTCCTTCCTATCTTCCATAAAACATAAATGTGAAATCTGATTCTTCATACTTCATATCTGCTTTCACACGATCAATCTCTTTTCTAAGATTTGTCAATCTGTTCTGAAGAGCAGTGGCAGCTTCGGATTGTGTGACGAATTCTGTCTCAATCTTACGGAATAAATCAATGTTATTATAAAGTGTATACAATATTGCATAGGCTGTCTCTAACAACTGTGCATGGTCTGTATTTTTATTATAAATATCATTCGCATTTAATCCATTTTCATTTAAAAGCTTACAATAAGTGGATTTATCATAGTATTCCTTGTTATTAAGCTCCACCAGTAATCGCTCATAATTTGTGAATCCCTGTTCACTATTAGGTGTTTCATAATACTGATTATCTTCATACTGTCTCATAATTATTACCGCCTTTCTTTATGCTAAATATAAGTCAACGAATCGTCCACCGTTATCCTTAATATTGTAGATGTCATTCTTCAGGTTATATGCGACATCATTGTATACAATCCTTCCTGTATCAATCACATATCTTAATTCCTCAAAAGACATTGTAAGGAATTCAAATGGATAATCTTCATCACACAATAGCTCTTCTCCGTCTTTTCCAATCAAGCGTACAAAAATAGTATTCAAATCTTCTTCCAGATACAAAAAAGCTGTATGCTCATCTAACATCTGGATATGCTTTAAGTGAAGATTCTTTCCTGTTAATTCAGGATCAGTTAGAAGAAATCTATCTAACTGGTAATACAAATCATCATCATTCTTAAAAGTTACCTTTCTTACGACATTATCTACCTTTGTCATACGTCTATATCTCCTTTCATTTTCACCCCTTAATCTAAGAGGAAATCCATTAAAAAAAGAGCATAATTCAATTCCATACCATTTAAGGTTCAATTACCCCTCATGATATAAAAATCCAATTATGCTCCATATACTTCATTTTTATAAGCTATATATTACAAACATATGTTCATGCTATATTAAGTTGTCCACACTTTATCCACATAGTTATCCACAACACATTCCTTCTTCCTAAAATCGGCTTAACCTACTCTAGGATCATATTTTCTTTTTAATTCTCCATCCTTCTCTGTCCTACTATCTTTTCATCCAACCCTATATCTTTATCTGTTTCTTTACTAATTCCCTATAGATTTAGCCAAAGTCCTTGACAAATCAACAGCGAAGCTGAATAATCCGGATTGTTCTAAGGCAACGGCTCCTGTATCAGGATAGAGTTTCCCTTAAAATTTGAAAATTAAGAAACTCTATCCCTGCATAACGAATAATCCGTGTTTGTCTTTAGGTATCCGTATCCTTGTAGTGCAGTAAAATCTATGAGTGCGGTTTTCTTCGTGTCCGCATGGACTTATCATGATAGTCTTTGTATGCCCTTATCACACACCGTTTCCAGTGCTTGTCCATTTCCGCATCCTGCTTATTACACAGGCTGCCATACTCATGTGTACCTTATGTACGTCTAAGCTCACATTTCGCCCCCGAACGCTACTTTTAACCAATGTACAGAATAAATCGTACCAATAGATTCATCTGGTTAGGCATATGAGGTCTTGCGTTCGCTTCAACCCCTTAGGTCATGGATTACTGATAGATGCAGCTCTCCAACCCCGACAATTTACTTGTTAAGCTTGCCGATACTAATTTTATTTATTCAGGAGTAATTCTAACCCTGTCCAACTTATAAGGTAATACTTTTTTATAATATATATTACTTAGTAATACCAAACTCACGTTCTTTCTTGACAGGACAGGCGGTTGTGGTTTAGAATGTACCTTATAAAAGGGTAAATAAAACACACCCTACCATATCTCTATTTTCAAGAAAATGTGCCAGGTTGATTTTTAACGATATTTAATTGTAGTTATCGCTAAGTTAATCTAGGTTGATTTTAGCGATATGAAATTGTGTTGTTCCAACGGTTACACTGCCAATGTACCGAGGGATTGATTGGTCTGGTAAACCAATCGAATTTTAATTTGAATGATAATTTAAAACAAAAAGCGGTATGAGACACAAATCACATACCGCTTAAATTCTATTCAAAAAGTATATAAAACGCTAAAACCTTGATTTTATAAGGTTTTTCTGCTATAATCAACTCATACAATATGTATGCATGAGGATGTATTTATTACTCTGAATGATATGTTTGTGTCATATCTTCGGAACAACCTGAACTGCCATTCAGGAAGTATCCTTATCTTAAAGGTTATCTTTTAAAGAGATAGCCTTTTTTTTTGCTTTAATTATCTTATATTGATTATATATTGTTGTGGATAACTTGTCAATAATTTTCTTCTTTTATCCACATTGAAAATTTCTCACTATTTTTCTCTTATAATTGCATCTTTTAAAACCCTTTATTTTACTGGATTTATTATATGTGTATAATATAATTCTAATCTATTTCTAATGCAATTCTAATGCAATGCAATTAGAATCTTATTGCATTTATAATTCAATTATATTATAATAGTTAACGGATAATTAATGCATTGTTATTGTATTATATATTATATTTCAAATGCATTAACATTCCGTTTCTAATGCATTTGAAATATATTTACATTGACTTTCTAATGTAATCCTAATATAATTCTAATGCAAAACTAATACATATTGTATAACTAAGAAAGGATGGTAAAACCCATGAAAATCATTACTTTTGCTACCTTAAAAGGCGGTAGTGGAAAAACAATGAATACCTTTAACATTGCCGGGGTTTTGGCAGAATCCCACAAGGTTCTTCTAATTGATGTTGACCCACAGTGTAATTTATCCGCTAACTGCGGTATTGATACCGGGGATGCAGACCTCTTAACTGTGAGAGATATTTTTGGAAATTTTTCTGAAGATCAACCTACACCTGAACAGGTTATCTTTAAATCTCCAATAACAGACCTTCCAAACCTTGATATTATTCCATCTAGTATTCTCTTATTCGATACTGAGATGAATATGGTTAATGTAACTGGCAGAGAAAATTTCCTTAAATTTTATATTGAAGATTATCGTGAATATCTGGAAAAGAATTATGATTACATCCTAATTGACACAAACCCTTCTATGAGCATTATTAATATCAATGCTTTTTATGTAGCACATAGCATCATCCTGACAAGTGATGTATCTACAAATAGCATTTCTGGTGCAGAATTATTTTGTGCTTTATGGAATAGCAAGCGTAAACCACTCCGCAAGGAAAACAATATAGCTGCATTAATTCTCTGTAATAGAGATAAACGTGCCAATTTAGGTAAAGAACTGATTGAATATTCCTCTCATGCAGAATTTTCCAAAAACCTTGTATTAAAAACTGTCGTTCCTTCCACAGTTAAATTAAAAAATACAGAAATTGAACATCAACCTGTTAATCTTCTTTATCCTAAAGATGAAATTAAAAAGGTTTATGATAATATAGTTTCCGAACTAAAAGGAAGGGGAATATTATAATGGATAAATATGATAATGTAATTAACAAAGGAGAACAAGAAAATTCTTTCGAAAAAGCAAATGCCAATGTAAAAGGAGCAAAAGATAAGACAAATGCTACTCATGAACCTGAATCTAAAGAGGACTATGAGCCACAAAGACCAGCTCCTAAAGTTGAGGAAAAAAAAGAAACAAAGAAAAAATCTTCTAAAGATAATTCTACTTCTGATAATGAAATTTTAACAGAACTTTTCCCTGAAAGTGGTAAAGCAGAATCCTTTAGATCACATTCTGTATACTTAAAAGATAGTCACTGGAAAAAAATTCAAAAGATAGCGAAAGACCAGAATATCTCTAATTCTTCCGTTATTACAAAAATTCTTGATAAGGTACTCTAATGTATTTGTAATATATTTATAATGCATTTCTATTGCAATACAATTAGAATTCTAATGTAAAAAATAAAGGGTGACTCTTAATTTAGTCACCCTTTATTTTACTTATCATATTCTTTTAACTTATTACATACCGTAGCTGCGGAACATCCTACTTCTCTTGCTATATCACGCATGGAACATCCCTGATTCTTCAGTTCAATCATTAAAGCTACCTTACTCTCATCAAATTTTGCTTTCCTGCCCGGCTTCTTCTTCATGGCATCTCTGATTTCTTTATCTTTTTTAATGTTCTCTTTTATTATTTGTAATCCATCTACTTCACCTGATCCGGCAGTAAGCCTTTCAATTTCTGCTCTCATTCTATCTCTATCTTCATTCGCTGCATTAAGCCATTCGACATACTGCTCTTGTATTCCCTTAACTTCTTTTAGCTTCAGAACAATTTCATTATAACTAACTGCATCTTCAGGAATATATTTATCGTATTTCTTACTATTAAGCTCTTTTTTTAATTCTGTGATTTTCTCTTTTCGTTTAAAAGAAATATTTTCTGAATGCAAAATTCTCTTTATCAGTTCTTTTTGTCCCATTGTTTCGTAGCTACTTGTCCAGTCCCTACCGTTAAGGATTTCTGAAGCTTTATTACGAATATCTGTAGCACATAAACTCTCTAATTCTTCATCCGAAATGCTCATCGCTGATAATTTGAGCTTCAGATTTTCAATTTCTTCTTTCAGTTCCTCACACTTTTTGCTTTCTTTTTCAAAGGATTCCTTATAAAAATCTCTTGCTTTAACAGTTTGATTGAAGATTTCTTGTGTCCTTGGTGGTACACAAGATTCTTTCTCCTTTAGCTCTGTAATCACTTTATTCTTTTCTTCCAGAGTATTAAATAGCTCTTCTTTTTCTTCCTTCAGTTTTTTATTTTCTGAAGATAATCTGCGAGCTGCTTCTTTATACTGTGATAACTCTTTTCTAAGGCTCTGTATGGTGTTGTCTCTGGTATGCCTTTTCGGGTGTTGAATCTCCTTATTCTCAAAATCAAATGGTATAAATTCTATTCCTTCCGAATCATCCATAAGATTTTGGAAACAATCAAAATATAGATTCATGCCGTCCGCAAAGAAACCATACCTATCTTTACGGATTATATTTCCATAGCTATTAATCAGATGTACCATTACATAGGTAGAATCATCGTCCATATCCGTATTAAGGTTAATTGTAAGCATTCCTGTTTTATCTTTTCTAAGGAATTCCACCTTGTTATATGTCTTTCCATCTTCAATAAATTCCCCTTTATAAGCATTATATGTGCCATATCGACTCATGATAAAGCCTATATGTCTCCTTTTTAATTCATATTTCATATCTTGTTCACCTACTTATACTTATTAAACATATAATTATAAACATCTACTGATTATATTATAGCACTTGTAAACACTAGATGCAATATATTTTAAACAGGTTTTAATAAACAAAATATGAAGAAAAATACCCATGCACCTGTTAAGTACATGGGTATTTATATAAGATTCTGCTACGCTTTCCGACTGAGCTAGAATTGTATTTATTATATCATAAAAAATCAAATCTATCAATCGAAATAATATCTTCAGGTGGAACTTGTATATTATCTTTTAATAATACTTCCATATCATCAGTTTCAATTATCGCATTATTAAAAGCATAGTATAGCAAGTCTCTTTTATTCTTTATATACATACTAATTGTATTTCTATATGGAACTGAAAATTTTACAACATAACATTTATGTTTTTCTTCCCATATATTATCAATTCTTTTTCCTATTAATTGAGCTATATTAAATAATATTTCAGGTCTTCTATGAACATTACCCCCATACGGGATTTTATGATCAAAAGACAAAAATCCACATATACAAAAATCCCTATAAAACTTATATCCTACCATTCGAAGTTTATGTTCCTTTGAATGGTAATCATGTACACTTATCCCATTTTCATATGAAATATCTCCAATTTCACTATTATTAAAATATAATTTTCTTTCCGAAATATCAATTTTTATACTATTTTCATTTAAAAATTGATATAATTCACTTTGCGTATCTATATAGGTGTTTCTCAAATCCATTAAACCTTTTTCTTTTATATGTTTGCAATTCTCAGAACTCGTTGTAATATGTTGTAAATTATAGAGTATATCATCCATTTCAAAAATAGGCTGGATATTAAAATTATTCATCATTTCATTAAAGCACTCTTCTATATTTCCTGACAAATATTTTACACGATGAATATAATGTTTAAATACTTCTTCTCCACCATCCGTAAGATTTACCAATGTTTTTAATGAATTTTCTGCATTTGTAATATCATAAATTTTTTCTGTATACATAATTTCTCCTTTGCAAATATATTATATTTATTTATCCTCCTTACGAATTATGATACACTCATATAACATTCAACACTAGAAAAGGATATTTTATATGAAAAATGAAATTTTAGCTGCCATTGAAAGTATCGAAGACACATATCTAATAGATAATAATTATATATGTCATCCTGCCACATTACATGAATTCCAAACGGCAGCCGATCAACTTATGACTATTCGTAAGGGTTGTGATGCCTTCTGGATGGCAGAAATCTTACCATCAAAAGATTATAACGAGATTCTTGGTAGAATTAACGAATTAATGGAAAGTATCAATGGTATGATGCTTTCTTATGAGAATTATATGATTGAAAAGAGAGGATTGTATTAAATTTCCAAAGTATATTAGGGATATTTTAGGTTTTGTCCAATTTAACATGAGTTATACACAATATATTGTATTTGTGGTAGTTTACAAAGAATGGTATGTTGTGGTATAATCCAACATGACAAGCAAATCCAACATCTATTGTTGGGCAAATAAGATGGTTAGGCGGTTAAGTCATACCAGAACAGTGATGTTCTGTTTTATATAAATATCCTCATGACATCATGTAGGAAATACCTAATAGGAGGATATTGTATGACAGCTATTTTTCAACAAGCAATCCTTATGATTGTAACTGGAACAGTAAGTCATGTACTTGGTACATATGTACTTGATGTTCTTAAATATAAAAATGACCGCCATTAAATAATAGCGGTCTTTGGTTAATATATATCGCCCATTTTTTTTGCACACATCATAATATGGGCTTAACGTCTAACGGGATTTGCTTGTTATTTTCATGCCCTATTATAGCATTGATTATAAGTTGTGTCTAGAGTTGTGTCCAAAATTCTTGACAAATCGCAAAAATTGTGATTCTAAATCATCACTATTTCTGTATATATGATTCACCCAGTCGGGCTAATCAAAGGTGAAAATTTTGTCGGTGGGAAAAAAGTGGGATTCCTAGCACCTATGCAGCCGTAAGGGGGTAATGGATCAACTACACTGGTTTACCCTTTATCAGATATAAAATACCTGTATAGTATCAATTCTTCAGACTTCACCAAAAAACAGCTCTCTAATTTACCCATAAATCAATTTTAAATCTTTTCATGATGTTTTATACCTCTTTATATTAAAATCTATTTAAAGGCTATATACAGCGTTCACATGGCATTTCCCTATTTATAGCATATTACATATTTATTCATGGCAGGGTGTTCATAATCCTATAAATAAATGATATACCCCTGTAAGCTCGTACAAGGGCTGTAAACTCATTTTATAATAGCAGTGTACATATATATACGTTCTTTTATTTAAAACACCATGTAAAGCTTATATGAGGTTGTTTATGCTATTTCTATGTTTATACAGTGAGGTTATTCTAGTATACACCAGTATAAGCACACAAAAAAAGGCACATCCTGAAAGATGCACCCTTTTTACTATGCTTATTTACTTATTTACCCATTAATGATGGCATAAATGATAATTCCTATGATTAAATAAAATGAACAAAAACCAACGATGTATCCCATTCTATTTTCCTCCTTTTCTTGCTTTCTTTGCTCTTATTTTTGGTGTGTAATATGTACTCATCATATACATATAACCCCCACACTTGCAAGTGTCTTTTTGAATATCCTGTGTGATACTACCACATCGAAAACATTTTCTATATTCACTAATCGCTCTCATACTATTCTTTCTTACGTCCATTTTTTACCTTCTTTTATTATAACTCTTTTGTAACAGTTTTCCAACCATATAAATGACTTTCTAGCTCTTCTTTTCTCACGATTCGACCATTGATAGACGTTACAACACGCTTTCTCATGATACTCTCATATATTTCTATATGTTCTAATACGTCACCGTTTCCGAATGTCGTTGTATGTTTAGTGATGTTACCGCCTGCATCGTTATACTCATCTGTGATGCTCTGGTTATTGTGTTCCATAATCCATGATAAAATATCCTGTGAACTCATGACGTAACCCCCTATAATAATATATTTAAAATCTGATAACGAATCATCTCATGCAACCATGATTCAAAACTTGTTCCCTGTTCTTTCTGTTCTGCATCCACATCAACGACAAATCGTCTATATGCTTTCGCCATTGTGAGGACTTTCTTTTTCCCTTCTTCATAGTAAGCAAATTTCATGATGTAGACCTCCTAATATAAAACTTCTAACACTTTGTTATCTTCTAAGAAAATGTAAGTTCCTTCTATAGATAAATCTCTTGCAAAAGCTTCATAGTCAAAGTATCTGGCTACATTCTCAGGTACATTTTCCAAATACCCACATTCCTCTACTACTTCATAAGCTACGTCAATCATATCTTCACAATCATAATAGATGAGATAATCTCCATTATTTACTTTTTCCATCGCTTCATCTAATGTATAACTACATTCTGACATTAACGCTTTTACAATTTCTTTTTCGTTATCTTCTAAAGATTCAACCTGTGAAGCAATTTTATTTAATGTGTCTATGTTCTCATACTCACCAATGTTGTAATAATCACATTCCCAATCAGTGATGAAGTATTCTTCATAATAGTTACCGTTTGCATCTGGTTTATTACTAATCTTGATACGCTTTAATACGTTTTTAAGTTCTTCCTGCGATACTGGTAAACTTACCCATTCGCCAATTAAAAAACCTTCATTGTACTTTCCTAAGTTTGTTAAATAAATGTTCATCATGATATATAACCATCCTTCCTTTTTGATGACGGTTATGCTACTATATAATAGCAACCGTCTTTGTGTTGTGTTCGGGTAACACCTGCGAACGACCAATTCTTTAAGGTGTTGCCCTGTTTTGTTTACGAGCTAATAATAACTCATATTTGAGTATATGTCAACTCTTTTTTGAGTATTTTTATAATATATTTATTTAGTCGTGTTTCTTCTATATAATAGCAAAATATAATATTATTGATTATATATAACTCATTCTTGATTATATATATAACTCATGTTATTATAGGAATATGCTATATAAAGGAAGGTGGTATATAATGAACGGTTCTCAAGTTATAAAACAACTTATGATTGAATCTAATACAGATATAAAGCAACTAGCCGAACTTTTAGAAATAAAACCTCAGTCGGTACGCAATAAATTATCAAGAAATAGTTTTTCTCTGGCAGAGTTTGAAAAAATCATTAATTTACTAAATGGAGAATTGCAGGTTGTCTCCAATCGTACAAAGAACATATATCATTAATGTAAAGCTTATCCTTTTTAGAGGATAGGCTTTTCTTTTTATATAAGAACCATTTCAGTATTAAAACGAACGTATATATTAATAGTATTAAAAGTATTGACAAAATCGCTCTTATGCTCTAAAATAGCAGTATCAATTTCAACGGTCGTTATTTTTAATACGAAAGGATGGTTTTATATGGCTATTTACGGATATTGTAGAATAAGTACCAATAAACAGAATATAGAAAGGCAGGTCAGAAACATTCTTGCGGTATATCCTAATGCTATAATAGTAAAAGAAGTATATACAGGTACGAAGTTTCAAGGCAGGAAAGAACTGGATAAAATACTAAAAATCACAAAACCGAATGATACTATTGTATTTGATTCAGTTTCCAGAATGTCAAGAAATAGTGAGGAAGGTTGTGAGGAATACGAAAGTCTATTTAATAAAGGAATTACGCTTGTATTCCTAAAAGAGCCACATATAAACACAGATGTATATAAACAGGCTCTACAACGTCAATTAGATATAACTCTGAATACTGGAAGAAAAGCAACCGATAAATTTATGAATACCATTATAGAAGCATTAAACGGCTATCTCATGGACTTAGCAAAAGAACAGATTAAACTTGCATTTGAACAGGCTCAAAAAGAGGTTGATGATCTGCACCAGAGAACTAAGGAAGGTATAGAAACGGCACGTCTGAACGGTAAGCAAATAGGCGGTATCAAAGGGAAAAAATTAACCACCAAAAAGAGTATAGAGAAGAAAGCAGAAATATTAAAACATTCCATAGATTTTGGCGGTACTTTAAAAGATTCCGATTGTATGAAGCTGACAGGACTTGCAAGAAATACTTTCTATAAATATAAAAGAGAGCTAAAAGAAGAAGCTGCCATTCATAACTAATATAAAAAGATATATAAATAAGAAAGCATCTACTAATTTGTAGGTGCTTTTTTGTTGCGTATTTTTCCGAATCTTTTTTATTTACATATCTTTCCATATTAATATTTTTAATATTTATGTTTTATTTTTGCATATTTATTAATTATGTATATTTCAGGTACATACCCTTATCTGAGTCGAATTTTTGACCATGAGCTTTCAATTATCTATCAAGAATCAATATTCCCTTTATTTTGTAATGATTTTATATTGTTTACATTACATTGCAATCCAGTAGTATTATTTACATTTTATTTTTGTCTCATTTTGTGCAATAATATAGGGGTTATGTAGCGGTATATAGGGGTAACTTTTTTACATAAATATTGTTTTTTTATTTGTACAATTCCCCAACCACACTTCAACCAATCTTGACACCCTCTTATCCATTATATACTCGAACATATATTCGTAAATAAATGCTTACTTTTTTGCCCTTATATCGCCCTAGAATCCATTTCAATTCCTTACCCTTCCAATTTACCCTCTACTAAAAAACCTTCATTTTAATTCTAACCTGCCAGAATTAAATATGGGGTTAACTTTTAATTTTTAAATATCTTTTTATCTTCCTGTAAAATTCTACATTCAAATCACTTCTCTCTTCTGCCAGATATGGGGTTAATCTGACCTTCAGGTATCGGCTTAACCCCATATCCGAAAATCTTTCTTACATTTTTTCACATTTGATTTTCATTTCTTCAGAATAAAATATGGGGTTAATCTCATAGATCTTTTAGTACAGCGTATTTCTACGCTCTATTAAACAGAAGATATATCTGCAATTCTTATAATCATTAGACTTTTAGTCCACAACGGACTAATCACTTTCTAAACCACTTCCATCAGTTTAAAAGATTCACCATAACACAGTTCTGTGTTCTGGAAAGTGCATACCACGCATTTTATAATTTAGCTATCAATTTATCATAGATCGAATTCCCAAAATGGGGATGTGAATTAAAGTAACACCTGAACCATTCCGTTTAGTTTTCATTTATTAATTTAAAATTAATGACAATACTTTTAATAAATGTTATACTATTTATATTCTAATATAAAAATATTAAGGGGAACTAAACCTATGGAAAATCAAAAGATAAACTTTAGACTCACTAAAAGCGAACAAGAATTAATGGACATCTTCTGGCAATCTGAAGAACCATTAGCCATACAAAAAATTTTAGAAAATGCTCCTGTTAACCGCAACTGGAAAGATTCTTCCGTACACCTAATCGTTAATCATCTCTTAAATAAAGGGGTTATTGAAGTAGCTGGCTTCAAAAAAACTACAAAGAATTATGCCAGAACCTTTTGCCCTGTGATGTCAAAAGAAGAATTTCTTCTTCACACCATAATTGATCCATTCGATAAAAAGGAGATATTGCGAATTTTTCATATGCTTTTGCAAGAGATTGATTCTGATAAAGAACTGGAAGAACTTCAGGAACAAATTAAGGCTGCCATGAAAAAATAATACCTCTAATCACTCACTCCAGAATCGTGGTTAGTGAAATCTCTAAGTGGAACTGTTTCACTTAAAACCAGAGGAATTTTATTAAATTCAAATTCTTTTAGAGAGAGCTAATGATAGGAAAAGAGGGGATAACCCATAGGAAAACCATCGCTCAATATGGTTTCCGCTTAAAATATATAAGGTATTTGATTATTTTTCATAGGTATCCTTTTATATTCATTATACTACCTCTAAAGAGGGTAGGTTTCCAGAAACCTCAACACACAAAAAAAGATGAAGCGTTCTTGGATACTTCATCTTTTTTTGCCTTATAAAAAGGACGGTTATTGAATTTTCCTATTACTTTTCTAGGAGATTAGGTGTTGCCGCACCGAAAACTATTAAAAACACATTTTCACACATATTTGAAAGAGAGCGATTTCTCTTTACATCTACTATTATACTCTTTTTATACGTTTTGTCAATATATTTTAGTGATATTTTATAACTTTTTTAGTTATATATATTATTATTATAGGGTCGCACATTTCGACAAAATATGTTATAATTATTTTTGTCGAGATACGGAACAAACTTTAGGGATAAGTCTGGTGATTGTCTTTTCTGGAAACAGAAAGGGGGTAATGCCAATGAATACAATGGAAGTGTTGACACTTTTACTTGTTGTTTTTGCGGCGTTATCTTACATAGACAACCACCGCAAATAGCAAGAGGGCTATTCCCTATTGGCAGTAGGGGATAGCCTTTGTCTCTTGTTGCTTTTTTGTAATAATTTAAATTATTTCAGAAAGTACAACCACTGACACGGAAATATCCTTGATTGCTTCTGATTTGATTATAAGCTGCCAGACGGAAAAAGTCAA
>ERZ827126.1489-NODE-1489-length-20969-cov-3.005690_pt1 | contig 20969 bp, 17 predicted proteins | sample MGYA00519780_ERZ827126 | MGnify/ENA primary metagenome ERZ827126 (study PRJEB31778, sample SAMEA3449262) | human gut metagenome | biome: human gut; feature: human-associated habitat; material: faeces | place: United Kingdom | collected 2010/2012 ...
TGCTTAACATGCTGGTGAAGCCGCCGCGGTTCAGCATCTTGTCGACAAAAGCAGAATCCGTGTGGATGCTAAAGCCGCTGTACATGTAATTCATCATATTCTTGAGGCTGACATCCTGAAGGAACATACCTAAGAATGCAGCAACAGCAATACCGGCGACGAATGTCGGAATGGTCGGTTTCTTCCAAGCGATCAGGCCGATTACGACAAACACCGGAAGCAGACTGATTGGATTGAGATTAAAGCTCTTCTCAATCGTTCTTAAAATTTCAACGTAAGTTGCGCTTTCAGCTGCAGAGCCGCCGCTGAATTCCAGACCGTAAACAAAGAAGAAAACTAAACTGATCAGATAAGCCGGACCTGTGGAAATCAGAGCATGTTTAATGCCTTCCATTAACGGTGTATCCGTCACGGTGGCAGTGATCACGGGAGAGTCGCTTAAGGGAGAAATCTTATCGCCGAAGAAAGCACCCACGCAGACTGCACCGGCGGCTGCCTCAACGGGAATACCAAGTCCTTCGCCCACGCCCATGCATGCAACGCCGACTGTAGCCAGCGTGCCCCAAGAGGTTCCTGCTAAAGTACTCATTAACGTGCAGAGAATACAGGCAACCGGGAGGAACAAGGCCGGAGTGATCACCTGCATACCGTAGTAGACCATGACCGGAATTGTCCCGGAGGCCATCCAAGAGCCGATGAGAATACCGACGGACAAAAGAATCAGCATTGCAACAAGCATCGAAGCGATGGTGTCTTTGATGCCTTTCTGAACACTGTCATAAGAAATACCGAAGGCGCAGGCCATTAAGCACATGATGGCCCCGTCAACAGCAAGAACGATACGGGCATTAACCTTTAAAGCCATCAGCCCGAAAAAGATTATGGCAATACCTACGGCAAGCATGGTCATAGCCTGCCACGGCGCTAAGCGGGAACTTGAGTTGGTTTGAGACATTTCGTCCTCTTGATATTGTTATGTTTCATTCCGGAGCTCCTCGAGCATCCGGACCTTAAGGGTAATATCAAAAGGAATAAGGTTCGAGACCTCGGGTAGCGCTCCACTATTCAGTGACAGTCCGCCGAATGTTCTTCGACGGCCCAGGTCCGATCAATTTAGGAGAGATCGATCGGCCTTCGGCAAGCTTTCCTTTTGCTGCCTCCCGATTCTCCTTTAAAGGAAGCAACTACTTATAAAGTCTGCACCTCTACCTGATCCCTTAATCTTAGAACTTCAGGTGCTCTCTTGACATACATTTAGATACAAAGCACCTTATCGTTTTCCCGAGAATCGACTTTCGTTAATGAGCAGTCTGACAAATGAAAACGACTCCTCAAGTGCATTTTTCTAACATTTATCTAACATTCGATTTGTTAGATTAGATGGAAATTTGTTAGAAAAAATTCCGCCGTACCACTGCTGATTCGGCGGAATTCGTTTTTATCAGCAGGGCCCGTAAAACACCGTCATTCATGACGGTGATATAAGGGCCCCACAGAGTCGTGGTTCTGCATATTTTGATATCTGCTTTGTCTATGGTAATAGAGAACTCGTCACGACGGATTGCCGCATACGATCAACAGAATCAAAGATACTTCTACCAAAATTTTTCTCAGATTCTGCCGTATCGTTTTCCCGATGCAACTCATCTGGCTCCGTTAAAATGAGTTATCGCAGTGGGGGAATACAATTGTTAATTAGGCGCGGTTTCAAATTCGAACTAAGACCAAAGGGAATGCAGATTCAACTGATGATGCAATTCTGTGGCTGCGCCCGTTACGTCTACAACCGCACCTTGTCACTTGAAAAGTCTCTCTATAAGAAAGACAGTAAGCACTCTTTCAAATACACAGCGGCTGCCAATAGATTGCCCGGATGGAAAAAAGAATCCTTTTTTAAAGAAATGCCACAGCCAGGTGCTTCAGCAGTCATTAAAGGATTTGGAACTGGCTTATATCAATTTTTTCGAGAAACGATCGAATTTTCCAAAATACAAGAAGAAGTTCCGGCATGATTCTATTCGTTTCCCTCAAGGAGTTGAACTCGATGAGGTTAAACAAAAGATTAGGCTGCCGAAACTCGGTTGGGTTGGATATAGAAAAAGCCAAGACATCATCGGTACGATAAAGAATGTCACCGTCATTCGCCGCGGCGATAAATGGGATGTCAGCATCCAGACGGAATATGAGGACAACCCGCCTGCTCCAACTCCTTCCGAGATAGGGATTGACATGGGAGTCAAGTATTTTGCGACGCTCTCCGACGGTAAAGTTTTTGAACCCCTCAGCCCCTTCAAGCGAGAGCGGGAGAAACTTGCGATACTTCAAAAAGAGTTAGCTAGACAGAAAAAAGGGAGTAGGAACAGCAGAAAAACAAAGAGAAAGATTGCACGACTTCATCGCCATATCGCCGACAGCCGAAGAGACTTCCTTCATAAGACTTCGACACGGATAGCCCAAAACCACAGCACCGTGTACGTTGAGGATCTGAAGGTCTCGAACATGTCGGCTTCTGCCGCCGGAACAATAGAGAATCCGGGCAAAAAGGTTAAACAGAAGAGTGGTCTGAACCGCTCAATTTTGGATCAGGGTTGGTATGCGTTTTCCCGGATGCTCTCCTATAAGCTGGAGCGCAAAGGCGGAAAACTGATCAAAGTTGATCCCAGAAACACCAGCCGAACATGTCCGCAATGCGGTTATGTCTCTGCGGAGAACAGGAAAACGCAAGCCTCTTTTACGTGTGTTCACTGCGGTTACCATGCAAACGCGGATTTGATCGGAGCGATAAATGTATTAAGGGCCGGACGGGCCCGGCTAGCCTGTGGAAAGAGCGTTGCAGTAAGGCCGCTGTCAGCAGGAACCCCAAGAGACCTGCTGCAGCACTAGGCTACGGCCGCTGCAGAGGTGGTATGGAATCCTCGCCATTTATGACGAGGAGGACGTCAATAGCTTTGCGCTTTCGGATGTAAGCGAAGAAGAAAGTCTGTTCATCGCCAGTCAGGCTGAACAGATGCTTCCCTCCCATTTCTTCGTTCCGCCCTCACTCGACAAATAAGTCTTCTTTCGGCTGACCGCAGGACACTCCCAAATTTAAATACCGAAGCGCTCCTACAGTCAGTTCACTCGTTTGTTTAAATCGACCCCCTGCATAATTGCTTCGCCCCAATCATGCGGCTTCTATCTTTGCGACCACAGGAGTCAAAATGCTAGATCTCAAAGGACTGTTGTCCAAGGCAAGAATGCCGATGGATATCACCCGACGCGGCTTCTTAGAAGTATCAACCGTCGCTGCCGCCATGGCTGCGATGAACGCCGCCCCCGCACAAACCGGTGCACAGCCGTACATCATTCTCTCCACTCCGAAAGGCATCCTCATTGCGGACCCGAGTTTATTGGTCCAACGGCCACCCGAAACATCATACCAACGAAGACGACGGACAATTGGGCTGCTTGCTTAACTGCATGTGCAACCGCGACCCGATGGCTCACGCTCATGTGAACTTCACCCGCAGCGGTCTGCCGATCAAAGAAATGAAGCACATCGCCAAAGTCACTTGGGGTGACGAAAGTGCTGTCGACCAAATCGGTGACTACACACCGATTAACCCCTATAAGATGAAACGCCTTCAGTGGGTTATCGCCAGAACCGAACCGCATAACATGCTTGGGTTGTACTCTTGGATGGCTCCGTGGGAGTACTGCCCCGATGAAAAGAATCAGTACGTCGGCGATCCCAACATGGAAGCCAAGATCTTCTCCGCTGTCACCGGCGTCAATAAGACCGGCGACGATCTGGATAAAGACGGCATCCGCGCTTGGCTGCTGCAGCGTGTCTACACAATGCGTCAGCTGGGTTCCTCCAACATGAGAAAGGACCACGACATGGTTCCGGGATGGATTTACACCGATCCGAAGGACAGAAAGCCCTTCACGAAAGGTACCGTCCGCATGGATCCGGATGACATCAGCAAGAGCTTTGACATCTTCTTTGAGCAGGTTGGCTGCGATAAAGAAACCGGTGTTCCGACAACGGATACTTTGAAGGCCTACCGTCTGGACTTTGTCATCCCTGTTCTGCAGAAAGAAGGTCTCATTAAATAACACGGGTCTTCCATCATGAGTCAACAGGAAAATATCTACGAACTGCCGCTCTTTAAAGCGCACGTACTGCTTTTAGCCGACATCGTGGCCGACTTCAGCGGAAGAACGGAATTGGCCAAAAAGGGAAAGTAAAAGAGCTTTTTCTTCGTCAGGTCAAAACCGCTCCCGTGCCCGATGCAGCCGAGCTGCAGGCAGCCGCTGAAACCTCTACCGATGCGGTTTTAGAGCGTGCATTAAAGCGCAAAGAACAGCAGGAATTTGAGGTCCAGCTCACGCCGCAGGGTAAGGTTGATCTCTACGAGGCCGAGCATCCGAATCTGCGTCCTAGCCGCAAGGCTTTAAGCCGCAGAGAAATGCTTCGTTCTCTCGTCCGCGGAGATATTCATCCGATCGACCTGCAGACCGAAGAAGAGCTGGAAGAGGAACTCCCTGAGGATTATTTCGAAACCGTCTGCAAAGCGACCGAAGAAGGCGACTTAGGCGTCTTCTCGATCACCGCACCGGACGGAGCAGAGTACCTCTACTTCAAACCGCTCATGTCGCACTCCTACGCCAGAATTCTAGCGGTCAAAGACAACGCCGAAGCGCTGGTGTGCGATCAAATTAGAGAAAACTCCCGAATTTATCCGCGGCCGGTTCCCTCTCAGATGTTCCTTGAGGCTCCGTTTGATTTTGATGTTCCGACGCTGGAATGTTTGCTTCAATCCATCGGACGGAAAGAAGAAAACAAGGACATCAAGTTCACGCAGACCTCCTCCGGGACGATTTTTCTGTACTCAGACAAATATTTGGACGACGACTTAGCGGAGTTCCTCGCAGAAGAGCAGGAAATGCGTCCGCTTAACCCGTAACCCACAAAGCATTCGAAGGCACAAAATGTCAACTCTCAAAACAACCATTCTCCTGTCCGCACTGGCGTGCTTAGCGATGTCCTCTGCCGCCTTTGCACAAGACAACGTTCCCGTTAAAGCTCCGGAAAGCCTCAAGAACGTTCCCTTTAAAATCGAAGGCGTAGAGGGTTTCCTTCATTCACTCGGAATCGACCCAAAAACTGAGATCAAGCTCTCTAAGAAAGAACTACGGTCTCTCGCCGAATCCAACTACAACGACAAGACGGCCCAACATTTCATGAGCGTGCATGCCCGTCACGGCGTGGGCTGCCTCTCTTGCCACGATCAATCCGAAGTTAAAGGTACGGCTTGGATGGCCTACGTCAGCAATCCTCCGATGAAGCAGGACTGCAAGACTTGCCACACGGTCCAGGCCGACGTATTCAAACACACGGATACGCACAGCAACCTAGACTGCATTGCCTGCCATATGCCCAATATGCCGAAACCGGCCGAATACAGCGAAGATCAGGCCAAGGTCGCAGGCACCGCTTTGTACCGTGCCCATATGTATAAGATCAATCCGTCGCCCGACAAGACTTCCTATGTTAAAAAGGAAGTCAAAGTCGACGGCAAGATCGTATCTCAGTACGAACTGGCTAAAGATGAAAAAGGCCGCGACTTTGTTGATCTGATGTGGAGCTGCGCACGGAATGCGCCTGCTGACTGGACGGTGTTTGAAGGCAAAGGCTGCCACAGCCAGTACACCTCTAAACTTGAAGAAGGTCTTGTCTACAAAGATCAGAAGCAGGTTTACGGCGAACTCGTGAAATGGCAGAACCCGATTAAAGAAGGCTACAAAGAAATTCGCGGTGCAACCGAACGCATCAATAAGCTGCTTGAAGTTACACGACTCGATCGCGATCAAAGAACCCAGGTCCTCTCCTATGTGGATTTGGCCACACAGATTGCCGACATGATCGAAAAAGACGGTTCCTGGGGTGCCCACGCTCGTAACTATATGACCCAGCGCCTGGCTGCCGCTCAGAATTATGTCCGCAAAGCTCAAGAAATCTTGGACGCAGGAAAGTTCTCCAAGACTGCAGTAGATCCGCTTAAGTAACCGTTCCGAGAGGCCCGGGATCGGGCCTCGGAGAGAAATCATGACAATAGACCGTAGAAAATTCCTAGCCGGCACGGCCCTCGGAGCCGGCACCGCTGTTTTTCTGGACAAGCAGGAAGCAAAGGCCGGTAATGTCAGCGGATATAAGGCTCGGTTTGCGATGATCTTCGACCAGAACAAATGTGTCGGCTGCGGAGCCTGCAAAGAAGCCTGCTCCGAAACCAATCACGTTCCTGCCGGTCAGCTTCGCATGACGCTGGAGCGCCAGTCGCCGCTCGACGGAACGCCTGGCAACCGCAAGTATGTCCGCGTATCCTGCCAGCAGTGTTCCGAGCCGCCCTGCGTGAGAGTCTGTCCGACAGGCGCTGCGCACATAGATCCGGCCACCAACATCGTGACCATGGACAATTCCCGCTGCGTCGGCTGCAAGTACTGCATTGCCGGATGTCCTTACAACGTTCGATTCATTAACGAAGAGACGAAGGCCGCAGAAAACTGCGACTTCTGCCTGCACTCCAAACTTGCCATCGGCGAGCAGCCGGCTTGTGTGCAAGCCTGCCGCTACGATGCGCTGGTGTTTGGAGACACGAACGATCCGAATTCTTACATCAGTAAGATGCTGGCCGTTAAGAACTCCGTGCGTGTACGCGCAGTTCTCGGAACCCATCCGAACCTGCATTACATTCCTAAAGTGAAAGAAGAGGTTTGATATGCAGACCACAGATATCGTCATTGACTTTACGACCGGTTTATCCGGAAGTGTGGCGTGGCCCTGGCCGATTGCCGTCTACCTTTTCTTAGCCGGTATTTCGGGCGGTGCGGTGGCCCTTGCCATCACCATCAATCTCTGTAAAGGGACGCACGCCGACAATCCTCAGATGAAGGCTGCCACCATGGTAGGCCTGGTCACCATTCTTTTAGGCATGGTGTGCTTGGTACTTGACCTGACGGACCCCTTCAACTTCTGGCGCATTCTGATCTTCTACAACCCGACCTCGGTGATGAGTATCGGTGTTGCGGCTTTGCTCTTCTATATCCCGCTGCTCTTTGTTTTGACGCTTCTAGTTTTCAGAGACTTGCCGATATTGAAGTTTTTAAAGCCGCTCACCGACTTCCTCGCGCACTTCCGAGTTGTGCTGGACTGGGTGGTCATGATCCTGGCTGTTGTGATCTGCGCTTACACCAGCTTCCTGATCTCCGCGCTGATTCGCTTCCCGCTGATCAACACGGCAGTTCTTCCGGCCTTGTTCGTCGCTTCGGGCTTTTCCGCCGGCTGCGCCGCGATTCGGCTCTTTGCGATTTGCTTCGGTGCAAAGCGAGAAGACTCCTCCATGCATATCCTGCATGTGGCTGAATACCCGATCATCCTGGTTGAAGCGATGTGCATCTTCATGATCGCCGTCTCTTTGATCACCGGCACGGAAGTGGCAAAAATTGCGTTCACTGCATTCACAACCGGTGTTTGGGCTTGGGTCTTCTAGCTCGGCGCTATCTTCGTCGGCATGATTGTTCCAATCACTTTGAGCTTCTTCCGCTCTGCAGCCTGCTTCTACTTAAGCTGCATTTCGGCAATCGCCGGCATGATGTGCCTGCGTCTGTTCATTCTTTACGCGGGACAGCTGAACGGATTGAATTAAACAAAAATAACTGAAACCTTCAATTTCTCCTGGGCGGCCACCGATGATTTGGTGCCGCCTCTTTTTCTAGAAGTTTCCCAAAATCTACTTTTGAGCACTCCCTCTTAAGAAGCGTGTAATTAGTTAAATAAATCAGTTGGTTACACAGAGAGTTAAACATACCCATCACTTGAAATCCCGCTGAAACCTCTACTCTCGCAATATCTTCTTTTTACTCTCTTGCTTAACGTTAAGTAATCGACTATTTATTAGTGTTGATAAAATTAGAACAAATCGGAGGCTTTATGGAAACAATTTTGGCGCCGCTCCCTCTTGGAACTTCGGACTTCTCCGCATTGCGCAAAAGCGGCCAAATTTATGTCGATAAAACAGGGTTGATCTACAAACTCGCCTCTAAGCGCCAGAAGTTTTTCCTTTCGAGACCTAGACGCTTCGGAAAATCCTTGCTGCTTTCGACATTCGAATCCCTCTTCAAATACGGATTAAGAGATTTCCATGGCCTAGAAATAGAGTCTTTATGGAAAGACGATAGCACTTATCAAGTTATACGATTGGATTTCTCCAATTTGAAAGGCTTTTCCTCTGCAGAAGAATTTAGTGAACTTCTCGACCAGTACCTCCTTGATACTTTAACTGTCAACCGACTTGTCAGTCCTATAAAGACTGAGAAGGAAGGTCTTCGTGCATTTATCGGTTGGTTGGCCCTGCAAGCTGACAATTCTGTAGTACTGCTCCTTGATGAATACGACACTCCGCTCACTACTTGTCTAAATAAACCAGAACTATTCGATGAAGTCAGAAAGAAACTTTGGAGACTCTACGCCGCTTTTAAGCAATGGGATGGAGCAATAAGATTTTTCTTCATGACCGGAATTGCAAAATTCAGCCAAACCAGCATCTTTTCCGAACTCAATCACTTTACAGATATTTCTTTAATGTCTGAGTTCGGTTCGTTGCTTGGATATTCTCACCAAGAAGTACAAAAGTACTTTTCGGGTTATCTCGAGCAGGCATCTTTCCAGCTCGGCATTGAAAAAGAAAAACTCCTGGAAGAGTTGACACTAAATTACGATGGATTTTGCTTTGAAAGAACAGCTACTCAACGCGTCTTTTCCCCTTGGTCACTATTGAAATTTTTGAATTTTCCCTCAAATGGTTTTGACAACTATTGGTATGAAAGCGGCGGACAACCAGGGGTATTGCTCGAATATCTAAAATCCCACTCTACTTTGAAACCTGAGGAATACGAAAGCGAAAAACAAGTCCAACTTGATGACCTGGCTCTTTCCGCAAAATTCTCTCTTTTGGAGGATAAAGTTCTGCTTGCGCAGACCGGCTACCTGACGATTAAAGCAGTGAGAGGTACAACCGTAACTCTGGGCTATCCCAATAGAGAGGTTAGCGTTTCGATGGCGCGCCTCTATGCGGAAGTCATTTTAGATAAAAAAGCCATCAACAGGGCTGGAGAGGGTTATCTTGCAGACTACTTGGAAAGAGGGGATCTCCGCGCTTTCGTAGAAGAAGTAAATCGCATTATTCTTGGAATTGATTATCAGGCCTTCCCTCTTACTAGCGAGGCCAGCTGCCGGTCTGCGTTATCTATCATGGTAAGCAGCTCCAGTGCCTTAATAACTGCTAGAAGTGAAGTTCACAATGCTCACGGAAGAAGTGATCTGGAAATTCAAACTGATAAAAATTACTGGGTTTTGGAATTCAAATTTTGTCGAGAACACGATTCTCAGGAATCACTCCTCCAAGAAGCCGTTCGTCAAATGAAAACAAGACATTATGGAAAGCAACTAGCAAAGTGCAATTTAATAAGAGCGGCGATGGTCTTCTCTCAAAAAGATAGACAATTCACACGTTGGGCAGAAGTCTCCGGCTAATCTATTGAGACTTGTTCTCTAGAAACCGTCCACGAAAGTTATCCAGATCCGTTAAAGCACAAAGAGCATGAAGAAGGAATTAGACGGAGTTATTTGGGATCTAAACGAATTGTCATTTGAAACTCCCTTTCCATCCGATCGTGGAAAATCCTGTTCATTTTTTCTTCAAAGCCTAGCGACATTCACCTGGAACACGCTACGTTCTTTTGAAGATAATCCAGCGACTCTCACTCAAACAACTTCCATATTGGCAGGCCATTCTGTCAGCGGACTCAGCAAACTCGATTTGCTGCAGATCAAAAATTTCGGTGACGGTGCAAGAGCATTGGCAGGCCTCATCCAGGAAGACAAATTTGAGTTATCCACTTCGACAGCCTGTCATCTACACAACTACGTCGGAAAAGAAGACGCCTTGGAATGGGGTGTCATTCGGTCGAGAGTTGTCAGCCTACATAACATTTCATTTGTCCCTCCGACCAAAGATCTCGAGAACATTATTCAAAACGGCTTCCACTTTCTGCAACATGAAGTCGCCAATCCTGTGGAACGCGCCATCGGCGTTTTTCTTTTCATGACACGAAATCAACCGTTCTATGATGCGAACAAGCGAACCGCTTCTTTGATGATGAACGGCTGTCTGATGGCAAACGGATACTCCCCGATTACGGTTCTGAATCAAAATTCCGAAGAGTTCCATCGTGAGCTGGGCTCGTTTTACGAATCCGGTAACGCCAACAATATGTTCAGATTTTTCCAAAAGACAATCCAAGAACTCTATTCAGAAGAGCAGTACAAAAGCTTTTCTGCAAACAGTAAGTAAGCTAAGCACAGACCTGAAGAAACTATCGCAATTCTTCAGGTCCGCTTTACTTAAAAAAATCACTTCCAGTTTTCTAAAGCCGCCGCGTTCCTTCCGGCGACCCTTCCGAAAACCATTGCGTCAGCATTTGCGCAAGCGCCTTGGTAGGTCAAGCCCCAAGTAGAACCGAGCTCTCCTGCAACATAAAGACGCGGGATCGGCTGGCCGAACGGATCCAAAACTTCCGCCTTCACAGATTTCTTCGGGCCTCCCATTGTGTGGTAGGTGACAGGAACCAGTTTCACGGCGTAGAATGGTCCTTCTTCAATCGGAGCTGACCAGCTCTTTACGTCACGTCCGACAAAGACAGCCTTCATATTCGGATCTGCCGTCAGCGTACGACCGTATTCAGTATCGATCTCTCAAATCGCTGTTCCAGCGTTTAACTGTTGCAGAGAGAACGGACGGGTCGGCAATGCCAAGTTTCTTTGCCAGCTCTTCAATCGTATCGGCCTTAATGATGACGCCGGAATCAATTTCTTTTTGATTGTCCTTGCTCCATTTATAGCCTTCGCGATTGATTGCCCAACCTGAACCGCCGTTGGAAATGAGCGGACCGGCTTTCAGGTAGCTCGAGTCCATAATCATGTAGCACGGAATTCTCGGATAACGATGATTAATGGCGTCGAAATTATTAACAGCCATCCAAGAGCAGTGGTAGTCGAGCTTTTTCTCATTCACAAAGCGTTTACCATCCTGGTCAACCCAAATAAAAGCCGGTTGTCTGGTAACCATAGCAATACCGGCTTTAACTCCGGGAACTTGAACGCCCAAAGGAGCAGAAACCGAATTCATATGCCACAAGTCGCATCCCATGGACTGGGCCATCAAGAGTCCGTCTCCGGTATGGGCAGGACTACCGAGGTAAGCCATCGGATTTCCGTAAATATAGCGAGCCATCAATTCAGGATTAGATTGGAAGCCTCCGGTGCAAATCACAACGGCTTTGTTGGCTTTCACAAAATAAGGTTTGCCTTCGTATACGGCCTCGACACCAAGAACCTCATTGCCTCTCCGCACCAATCTTCTGGCAGGACAATTAACAAGAACCGGAATATTTCTCGCCTTTACTGCGCGGTCAAAGACTCCAAAGAGTCGATCTCCGCCTTTCGCGCCGGGAACGTTTCGCATCGACATCTTATTCACGCAGTCGGCGCCCGGCAAATTTTGGTATCCCGCATGACCGTATACGCCGATCTTTCCTTCCGGAGCCAGCGAAGAAACATAGTCGCCTAAATGAAGAGACTCTTCACAGAACAAATCCAGAAGATCCTTGTCCCATTCGGAGCGAGACAACTCATACAGCGCCTTTTGGAACTTGTAATAGTCTTCTTTGTTTGTCGGAACGACAAAGCCGCCGGAAGAAACCGAAACGTTTCCGCCTCCTGCCGGCGTTTTCTCGAGGATGAGAACCTTTGCTCCTGCATCTGCCGCAGCAATCGCTGCGTTAGATCCCGCGTTGCCGTAACCGAGAACAAGAACATCTGTCTCATTGTTCCATTTCGGCATATCTTCCGCATGTGCGACTTCGATCGCGACACTCATTCCGACCGGTGCCGCAGCAAGCGATAGAGAGCTCTTGAGTAAGTTTCGTCTTGTTGTCATCTGCCTCTCCTTGACGAGGTGGTTGGAATCCCTTCTGTATATACCTAATTTTTGGGAGAGTCAACGAATAATTTTGTGTGCTACTAAAATCCGCTAATCCCTGCCGCGACAAAGGCTTGAAGTTTGCTAATCAACATGTGCGAAATGGCCGCACGGACATTCAAGCAAACAAGAAAAATACAAAAATATAATTGATATTGATAATCGTTCTTATTTATGTTATATTGCTCCTATCGGTTGATTGAATTCAATCTTCTCCTTTGAAGCATAGGGTTCTCACGCAACTCCTTGTCAGCAAAAGAGCAATTGGGGTGTAAAATTTTGGGCGAGAGTCATTAGGCTCCCGCCCTTTTCTTATCCTTTTCTGGCCCGTTTCCAATATCCGCTTCATTAATAATTGAGGCGGACAGACCAAAGACAAAGCTCAAAACTCGTCTGACACAATTTCATACAAACGTAAATGCGAATCGTTCTCATTTTATGATATGATTTCAATCACTGGATGACGTCTTTTGAGACAGAAATCTTCTCCTTGGAGCAATCCAAAGAAATGGGGTGAAAATATTTTATGCGGAAGGTCTTTCGACCTTCCGCTTTTTTTTTCATTTTTTAAAGTGTACCGTCTGAACCGGATCGGCGTTCCCTCCGAACCTCACCGGGGAATCAAAAGACTCTGCCTCCGTCGTCGGCAGGAGATCGTCCCGCTCAAACTTCACTTCCGAAGTCTTCATGGCAGTGAGCGACATAATCGCGCCTGTAACCACCGCCCACGGAGATTCTTCTTTCTTTAAGGCGGCGTCAATGGCAGCGATATGCCTTGCAGCGCCATCCAGCAATGCCTGAGCTTCCGCATCATCCAGCCCGGATAAAAACTCTAAGAACATGGGCAGATAATCCGGAAATTCATTGCTTTGGATCGTAAGCCCGCGCTCTTCATAGAGCTTTTTAAGGTTGATCATCGCCGAGCCGCGCTCCCGAGAATCTCTGTGCATGTGCTCAAAAAGGTTCAAACTCGCTTTCTTGCCGATATCAAAAGTCGCCACATACTCTTTCTGCAAATCGGCCATCGGCGTCTCAATCATGTGATTGATAAAAATCTCGAGCGCCTCCTTCTGATCTTTAGCAAGCGTCGATTCTGCAACGGCTGCCTTGATTTCCTGCAGATTATCTTTGAGCACTGCGTCCGGATACAAAAGCAGGCAAGCCAGCGCTTTTAACCCCAAATTCACATCATTCTCCTCTAACTTTCGTTATTCGTATGTTAGTGAATGACGTCTCGTCAGCCCCTTAACCTCTGCTCAATTCGAACAAACAAAGGGTTACAAATTGGAGTGCGCCCATAGAATGAGAACAAACCCGAATAAAAGTTCGAGTTCCGTTTCTAGTTAAATAAGGAAAAAATATGCGTCCAGATATCAAGGTTTGGAATCCTGAAAATCCGGCCCAATGGAATAAGACGCTAGCATGGACGACTGTGTGGCTAAGTACCTTCAGCCTGACTCTAGGCTTTTGCGCTTGGTTCTTGGTCCCGTCTCTCGCCCCGAGATTAAACGAAATCGGCTTTTCGCTCACCCACAGCCAGCTCTACTGGCTTGTTGCTATGGTGGGTCTTTCCGCAGGTACGCTGCGTATTTTGTGGACTTTCTTACCCCCGATTCTCGGTACCAGAATTCTTGTCACACTCTCAACGGGTTTGCTTTTAATCCCGCTCTTCTGCTGGGTATACGCGGTCCAGCATCCTGACACTCCCTATTGGATGCTGATCTGCTTTGCGCTTTTAAGCGGCATCGGCGGCGGCACTTTCTCCGGCTTAATGGCCTCTACAAACTACTTCTTCCCGAAGCATGAAAGAGGATTAGCCCTCGGTATTCAGGGCGGTCTTTCCGACTTCGGTACCGGCTTGGTCCAATTCGTCACGCCGCTTGTCATCGGCTTCTCCGCCTTTGCGTTCTTAGGCGACGGTCAAGTCGCTCACCTCCCTGACGGCAAGACAGTTACATACTGGCTGCAGAACGCCTCCTGGGTCTGGATTCCTCTGGTCGCAATCATCACGATCCTCTCCTGGCTCTTCCTGCGTTCCGTCCCGGTCTCCGGCAACGTCAAACAAGAGTGGACCATCTTCGGCAACAAACATACTTGGTTCATGACGCTCTTCTATTACGGAACTTTTGCTACGTTTGCCGGCCTCGGTGCTCAGCTGGGTCTGCTCGGCAACCATACTTTTGCCGGTATTGAAGGCGCTCCGAGCGCCGTTGCGCTTGCCTGGTTGGGCCCGGTTATCGGCGCCCTTTCCCGCGTCGGCGCAGGCCAGGTCTCCGATAAGATTCGCGGCGGCCGAGTCACGACAGTTATGGCCGTCTGCAACATCATTGGTCTGCTTGCCCTTTGGCTCTACAAACCTACAACCGTATCCGGCTGCTGGATTTGGCTCCTCGTGATGTTCTGGGTCTTCTTCTGGACCGGCGTGGGCAACGCTTCCACCACTGAACAGATGGCTGTCCTCTTCCCGCCGCTTCAGGGCGGTGCCGTGGTCGGCTGGACCTCCGCTGTCGGTGCATACGGTCCGTTCACGATCGGTATGCTGCTGGCTGAATGCGGTGCGGGCGCAATGTTCGGTATCTCGACACTGATCTTTGTCGCCATCCTGGCCATCAACGTTTACTACTACGATAGAAAGAACGCCCCGGATCTTTGCTGATCGTTCTTTCTCACCTCAAAGAAATTGCTTTAATTGGAGAACAAAATGTCCGGAATCATGAAGTCCTCCCTGTTCTTCGCTAAGAAGGTCGGTTCGTACTCAGACGGCTGGGGCGAAGTGACCGCAGAAGACAGGACTTGGGAACAGGCTTACCGGGATCGATGGGCACACGACAAAATCGTGCGTTCCACCCACGGCGTGAACTGCACCGGCTCCTGCAGCTGGCAGGTTTACGTCAAGGACGGCATCGTCGTCTGGGAAACGCAGGAAATCGATTATCCGCCCACGCCCCCGGGAGTACCAAACCACGAACCTCGCGGCTGTCCTCGCGGTGCAAGCTACTCCTGGTATCTGTATTCCGCTTCCCGCGTGAAACATCCTTTGATTCGTGCCGAATTAAAGGCCGCTTGGGAAGAAGCCCGCAAGACCATGAAGCCAATGGAAGCCTGGGCTTCCATCGTCGAAAATCCCGAAGTCCGTAAGTCCTACACCGCTGCCCGCGGCTTAGGCGGCTTAGTTCGTACAACTTGGGATGAAGCTCTTGAAATAATCGCTTCGGCTAACCTTTATACGATTAAGAAATACGGTCCTGACCGTATTTCCGGCTTCTCTCCGATTCCGGGCTACTCCATGGTGTCCTACGGTGCAGGTACCCGGTACCTGAGCCTCATCGGCGGCGCACTCCTCTCCTTCTACGATTGGTACTGCGACCTGCCGCCGTCTTCTCCTCAGACTTGGGGCGAACAGACCGACGTTCCGGAATCCGAAGCCTGGTACTACTCGAGCTACATCATTGTTTGGGGTACCAACATCTCAATGACCCGTACGCCAGATGCGCACTTCTTAACCGAAGCCCGCTATAACGGCACTAAGGTCGTTAACGTCTGCCCGGACTACTGCGAAGTCACCAAAGACGCCGACTGGTGGATTCATCCGAAACAGGCCACAGACGCAGCACTCGCTATGGCGGTAAGCCACGTCATTTTCAAAGAATTCCACTACGACCATCCGGATCCTTATTTCACCGAGTACTGCCGCAACCTCACCGACTTCCCGATCCTTGTGATGATGGAGCCGCGCGAGGACGGTCATTTCACTGCCGGCCGTACAGTTCGCGCCTGCGACTTAGGCTATAAGGAACCCGAATGCAACAACCCCGAATGGAAGACGATTGTTTGGGACGAGCTTTCCGATAAGCCGGCAGTTGCTCAGGGCTCTATGGGCTACCGCTGGGGTCAGAAGGAAGGCCAGGACTTAGGCAAGTGGAATCTGCATGAAGTTGACGGAGAAACTGGCAAAGCCATTAAACCTCAGCTCACATTCCTGAAGAATTCGGATGCCGTCATCGATGTCGATTATCCGTACTTCGGCGGCCGCAAGCGCGACGGTTTTCCGAACAACCCCATGAACTCTGAAGTCATGGTCCGCAAGGTTCCTGCAAGAAAGATCCAGGTCGACGGCAAAGATGTTTACGTTGCCACCGTTTTTGATCTCTTTGGCAGCTACCTCGGTGTTGACCGCGGTCTAGGCGGCGAATGCGCCAAGAGCTACGCCGACAACATTCCGTTCACACCTGCTTGGCAGGAAAAGATCACCGGCGTCGAAGCACAGTACGCCATCACACTCGGACGAGAATTCGCGACTGCCGCGTCCAAGACTCAGGGCCGCGCCTGCGTGCTGATGGGTGCGGGCGTCAACCAGTGGTTCCAGACCGATAACACCTACCGCTCCATCATCAACATTCTGTTGATGTGCGGCACCTGCGGCGTCCCGGGCGGCGGCTGGTGTCACTATGTAGGTCAGGAAAAGATTCGTCCGGAAGCCGGCTGGGGCGAGTACTCCTTCGCCAAGGACTGGGAACCGGCTACTCGCCACATGAATTCGACGAGCTACTTCTACGAGCACACCGATCAGTGGCGTTACGAACGCATTCCGCTCTCGGACATGCTCTCTCCGCTTGCCGATACCAAAGTCTTTGACGGTACCTACATTGACTACAACATTCAGAGCGAACTGATGGGATGGCTTCCTTCGGCTCCTCAGCTCAATGTCAATCCGACAAAGATCGCAGCGGCTGCGAAAGCTGCCGGATCTGATCCGGAACAGTACCTCATTAATCAGCTTAAAGACAGAAGGATTTCCTTCAGCTGCCTGGATTTAGACGCCGAAGAAAACTGGCCGCGCAACCTCTTCATTTGGCGCTCCAACGTGCTCGGTTCTTCCGGTAAGGGCCAGGAATACTTCCTGCGTCATCTCCTCGGAACAGAAAACGGCATATTAGGCAGCGAGCTGGACGGCTCTGACAAAGAGCTCATGCCGCTCATGGAAAAGTGGCGTCCTGCGCCTCAAGGCAAGCTGGACCTCCTTGTTAACATGGACTTCCGCATGAGCACGACTTCGATTTACTCGGATATCGTGCTTCCGGCAGCCACCTTCTACGAAAAGAACGATATCAACACGACGGATATGCACAGCTTCATTCATCCGTTCGTGAAAGCCGTTCAATGCTCTTGGGAAGGCAGAAGCGACTGGCAGACATTCAAAGACATCTCCAAGAAGCTCTCTGAAATTGCCGCCGAATATGCGGACGACTTCGGCAGCGTCACCGACGTGGTACTCACGCCGCTCGGTCACGACTCTCCGCATGAACTCGGCCAGGCGCTTGACGTTAAGAACTGGTACAAGGGCGAGTGCGACCTGATCCCCGGCAAGACGGCTCCGTTAATTCACGTCATTGATCGTGATTACCGCACGATTTACGACAAGTACACCTCGATCGGACCGCTGCTTACCACCAACGGCGGCGGAAACCGCGGTATCAAATGGAACCTGGATCCGGAAATCACGGAACTCTGTCAGTTAAACGGCACAGTTCAAGAAGGCGTGGCCAAGGGGCGTCCGAAGATGGAAACGGATATCAATGCCGCCAACTTCATTCTTCGTGTGTCTCCGGAAACCAACGGTGCGCTCTCCTTCAGAAGCTGGTCCTTTGTTAAGGATCAGTGCGGTGTGGATGCAAGCTTCCTTTCCGAAGGTCACATCGCCGATAAGATCACCTTTGATGATCTGGCGCATCGTCCTGCTAAGACCTTCAGCGCGCCTGACTGGTCCGGCACGGAAAACGACGAAATTCCTTATGTGGCTTTCTGGCAAAACAAGTACCTGCTCCTGCCGTGGCGCACGATTACCGGCCGCCAGCAGTTCTACCAGGACCACAGTTGGATGAGAGCCTTCGGTCAGCAGTTTGCTCAGTACAGAGCTCCGGCGAACCAAAGAGCTTTGACCGGTTACCGTGATGTCGCCGATAACGGCAACAAGGCCATCATTCTTAACTTTATGACAGCCCACCAGAAGTGGGGCATCCATTCCACCTACTATGACAACGAACGCATGCTGACGCTTTCTCGCGGCGGTCCTGTCGTATGGATGAGCGATATCGATGCGGCCAACGCCGGCATCGTTGATAACGATTGGATTGAGTGCTGGAACGCCAACGGTGCGGTCGTCGGTCGTGCCATTGTTTCTTCCCGTATGCCGGAAGGACTCTGCGTTATGCAGCACGCCACGGAAAAGACGGTCAACACCCCGGGTTCGGAAGTCACCGGACTGCGCGGCGGCGACCATAACTCTCCGACACGCGTTATTTTGAATCCGACGCATATGATCGGCGGCTACGGCCACTTGTCATACGCCTTTAACTATTACGGCACGATTGCCCCAAACCGCGACGACTTCGCATGGGTCAGAAAGATGAATAAAGTGGACTGGATGGATGAAGAAGCGGATAAGAAAGGAGGTGCAGTATGAAGATTCGTGCTCAAATCGGCATGGTCCTGAATCTGGACAAATGCATCGGCTGCCACACCTGCTCCGTCACCTGTAAGAACGTTTGGACGAATCGTCCCGGAACCGAATATATTTGGTTTAACAACGTTGAAACCAAACCCGGCGTCGGTTATCCGAAGAGCTGGGAAGATCAGCAGAAATGGACGGGCGGCTGGGAACTGCACAACGGCAAGCTGCGGCTGCGCCGCGGCTCCAAGCTGGGACTGCTCCCCGGCATTTTTGCCAACCCAAAACTGCCTCAGATCGACGACTACTACGAGCCGTTTACCTTTGATTATCAGAACCTTCAGAAAGCGCCGCGCATGAAAACATGCGTCACCGCGCAGCCGATCTCTTATCTGACCGGCAAGAAGATGAAGAAGATCAACGGTTCTGCAGCGTGGGACGACAACTTGGGCGGCATCGACATCAGAACCGTCGATGACGTGAACTTAAAGAACGTCGAGCGCGAGATTTACGCTCAGTACAAGAACACATTCCTCTTCTATCTGCCGCGTCTGTGTGAATACTGCCTGAACCCGGCCTGCGTCGCAAGCTGCCCTTCCGGTTCTATTTACAAACGCGAAGAAGACGGCATCGTCCTCGTTGACCAGAACAAGTGCAAGGGCTGGCGTATGTGCATGAGCGGCTGCCCCTACAAGAAGGTCTACTACAACTGGACCACCGGTAAGGCAGAAAAATGCATTTTCTGCTACCCGCGTGTTGAGTCCGGCCTTCCTACAGTATGCGCCGAGACCTGCGTGGGACGTATCCGCTACATGGGTGTCATGCTTTATGACGCAGACAAGATCAAAGACCTTGCCTCCACTCTGGACGAAGGCGATCTGTATGAGGCACAGCGTCAGATCTTCTTAGATCCGAATGACCCGGACGTCGAAGCGGCTGCTTTAGAAGCCGGCATCTCGCACGATTGGATCGAAGCTGCTAAGGCTTCTCCGATTTACAAGATGATTTCCAAGTGGAAGATCGCACTTCCCCTGCACCCGGAATTCAGAACGCTTCCGATGGTCTGGTACGTCCCGCCGCTTTCTCCGATTGCGCAAGCGGTTGACGTGGGCAAGCTCTCCATGAAGGGGTTTATCCCCGACGTGCAGAGCCTGCGCGTTCCGATGCAGTATCTGGCTAACCTTCTCGCGGGCGGCAACGTTAAGCCCGTCGTCGAAGCATTAAGCCGCCTGCTCGCAGAAAGAACGATTTTGCGCAAGTACTCGGATAACGCCGGCACCAGCCAGTTCCTGACTTGCGAAATTCTGCCGGAACAGCTCCAAGGCATTGAAGAAATCAATGAACTCAAGGCACTCGGCCTCACGGTTCAGGATGTCTGCGATATGCACCGGCTGCTTGCCATTGCGGACTATAAGGAGCGCTTTGTCGTTCCGTCTGCAAATCGCAACACCGAGGCCGCCGTTCTTATGCAGGGCAGCCAAGGTTACAACCTCGGCGGCGGAGAAGACATGAGACGCCGTGCGGATTCGCTGTTCGGCGGTCCGATGAACCGCAAGATTATTCCTCTGTTTGAGGAATATCAGCGAGCTCCGGACTCTACTCAGGGAGGTAAATAATGAGCAGCTTTACACTTGCATGGCACTTCCTGATATTCGGAGTGCTGCCTTATGTCGTTATCGCCGTTCTGGTGCTCGGCAGTCTGGCGCGTTTTGTTCTGGCGCCCTACAGCTGGAAGAGCCAGAGCAGCGAGATCTTGGATAAGAAAGACATCTTTTGGGGTGCCAACCTTTTCCACATCGGCGTGATTTTCCTCTTCTGCGGACACTGCTTCGGTCTGTTTACGCCGACCGAGTGGCTCAACGCAGCCGGCCTGACACCGCGTCTGCACCAGATGATGGAAATTATCTGCGGCGGTCTCTCGGCAATCGTGGCGATCACCGGTCTGATTATTCTGACTTGGCGCCGTTTAACCAACGAGCGTGTCAGAGCGGCCTCCCGTCCGAGTGACTTCTGGGTTTTGTTCCTGCTGCTTACCGTCATCATTCTCGGTATCGGCTGCGTCGTGAATTCTTACTTTTACGACCGTTCCGGAGCGACGATCATTTTGTTAGGCGCATGGGTCCGAGGCCTCTTCTCCTTTGATTACCAAGCCTGGCAGAATATTCTCCTGGTTCCGGATTGGCAGAAAGGACACATCTTTGTCGGTTTGATCATTTTCCTGATCGTTCCGTTCACAAGGCTAGTTCACATTTGGAGCGGCTATTTGTCAGTGTTCTATCTGATCAGACCGCACCAGATTATGCGTGCCAATAACGGCAAACCTGTCAACTACCTCGGCCTGAAGGGCCGAGGCTTGAAATAGCCTCTAGTTGACTAGCCTCAGTCTGTCGTTTTGAGGACTACGTTGGTTGGGAATGCACAGGCACCGCGGGATGCAGATC
>ERZ827126.1503-NODE-1503-length-20812-cov-4.799778_pt1 | contig 20812 bp, 19 predicted proteins | sample MGYA00519780_ERZ827126 | MGnify/ENA primary metagenome ERZ827126 (study PRJEB31778, sample SAMEA3449262) | human gut metagenome | biome: human gut; feature: human-associated habitat; material: faeces | place: United Kingdom | collected 2010/2012 ...
CTGCCAGAACGGCTTTTATCCTATTTAATTTCATATTATGCCTTGATTGAATAGCACAAATATAGGGAATTATATTCGATACGTCGATTGGTTTCGTTATCTTTGTTTTCACAATATTACAAATTGACCTTTAATTTGTTAGCCGATTATGGAAATATTATTACCTCCTAAACAAGGAGAAGTTGAAAATGTGAAACTTGATTTTGAGCAACTTGTAGTTGTTGGCGCAAATGGTGCAGGAAAAACACGTTTCGGTAGTTGGATAGAAGAACATAATTATGAAAAGGTTCACCGCATATCCGCGCAAAAGTCTTTAAGTATGCCCTCTTTTGTTAGTACAACATCAATAGAAATCGCTAAAGAGGAACTCTTATATGGTGTGCATACTAATGATAAGAATTGGCTTAAGCTGTATGGGCGAAAAAATAGCCGTTGGAATAATAATTTAAATACTTCACTATTGAATGACTATGAAAAACTCATGGTTCTATTGCATTCAGAAGAATATGAGAGGTCGGTATATTATAAAGATCATGGCGGTGAAAAACCAATCACAAAACTGGATAAAATTCAACAAATATGGCAAAGTGTATTACCTCACAGAAAATTGGAAAAACGAGCCGGTGTTATAGATATATATCCGGACGGGCAGTCAGATAAAAAATATAATGGTTCAGAAATGAGCGATGGGGAAAGATGTATTTTTTATTTGATCGGAGAAGTGTTATGTGCACCAGAAAAATCCATTATTATCATTGATGAACCGGAAATGCATATTCATGTTTCATTGATAAAGCACTTGTTCGATTTGATAGAAGCAGAACGTCCCGATTGTGCTTTTATTTATCTTACTCATAGTATAGATTTTGCCTTTTCGCGACAAAATGCTGTAAAAATATGGGCTAAATCTTATGAGGACGAGAAATGGGATTACGAAATCTTGAGCGATGAAATGCCTATTCCAGAGCAGTTGTATTTGGAAATATTAGGAAGTCGTTTACCTGTTATATTCATAGAAGGAGATAATAGTAGCATAGATTATGAGATTTATAGCCAAGTATTTACTGACTATACTTTAAAGCCTGTAAATAGTTGTATAAAAGTTATTCAAATAGCCAAATCATTCAATGACGCTTTTGAAGTTCATCATATTCAATCATATGGCATTATTGATAGAGATAGGAGAGATAAAGTAGATATAAATAATCTCGTCTCAAAAAATATATGGGTATTAGATGTTGCTGAAGCAGAGAATCTCTTATTACTTGAAGATGTAGTAAAAGTTATTGCAAATCATATGGGAAAAGATCCCGATAAGACATTTGGTGTTGTCAAAAAGAATCTCATTGATTTCTTTGCAAAAGAAATGTCTTCTCAAGTTCTTTTGTTTTTTAAAGAGAGTTTATCAAGGAAGTGTCAAGAACTAATTGATTTTAGATCACATGAATTCTCAGATGTTATTAAAGAAATAGATACTAAGTATGGGAGTATCGACAAGCAAGCGATTTATGATGAAATTAAGGCTGATTTTCAGAAGATATTAGATAATGAAGATTACGACGGGATTCTACGTGTATTTAATTTAAAGAATGCTTTGATTCCGAATTCTAAAGTTTGTGAAGAGACAGGGGTAAGGAATAAAGAAGAATACCGCAAATTATTGATTACGTTATTAAAAAAGAATGATGCTAATAGTGGGAAATTAAAAGATGCTATTAAGGCCAAAATTATTTGGACTACTATCTCTTAAGAGATAAAATTTGTTTGTCCACCATTTCCTCCCTCGCTTCAGCCCGTCTCAAACGGCGTGGTTTGTTTGCGCAAATTTCATTGATTATAATATATTGATAATCAATATAGATAAATTTCTTCAACGAGGAAGAATATTGATCGTCCGATATACTTCACGGGTTATTCCATCTGACAGAAGCAGTCCGATTTCGGGCTGCTTCTGTCGATACGGGAGGGACGAGAGAACGAAGCGCCCGATTTCCGTGCACGGGGAAACCTCGCGCACGGGAAAACCCGGCGCGGATGACGCTACATGCTGCGGCCGAAACGGAATTCGCGTCAGGGAATCCACAGGGTCTCCCGCACGTCGTAATACGCCGTGAGCGTACGACCCAGCAGATAAAAATAATCCGACAGGCGGTTGAGCCAGACGAGCGCCGTGGAATCCACGCCGTATTTCGCATCGGCGCGCAGCGCGGCCCGCTCGGCGCGGCGGCAGACCGTGCGGCAGACATGGCACAGCGACACGGCCGTGTCGCCGCCGGGCACGGTGAACTTGTCGATCGGCTTCAGGGCCGCCTGCATCGTGTCGATGCGGCTTTCGAGCCACGAAACCACCTCGGGAGCCAGCGGGGAGACCTTGTCGCTTCCGGCCTCTCCCGTGGCGAGCAGCGCCTCGACCGACATGAGCCGCGAGAGAATGCGGTTCAGATCCTCCACATACGCCGCCAGCGCGGCATCCCCGCGGATGCGGTCGGTCAGCAGCGCCGCGAAAGCCGACAGCTCGTCCACCGATCCGTACGCCTCGACCCGCTCGTCGGTCTTGAACACCCGTTCGCCGCCGATCAGCGAGGTCATCCCCTTGTCCCCTGTTTTCGTATAGACTTTCATATCCGGAAATGTTGTTTCGGTAAATAATTGTGGAACAGCAGCAGATAACCGCGGTTATCCACCGATGTCGAACGGTGCGCCGCGACCAACTGCCGGCACAATGCCTGCCGTTCGCAGCCGTCGTAAGGCGCCAGCACCGCCACGGTACGCCCCGCAGCGGCAGCCTCCCGGACGAGCCCGAGCGTCTCCTGACGTCCCAGACCGCGTGTGGCGACGCAAAATTCCGCATCCGCCCGGTCCAGTCCGAAAGTCGCATAGCCGCAATGGATCGCCAGGTTCTGCAGTTGCACGGCCCGGCGGCGGCTGACGCCCGCCTCCAGCAGCGCCCCGTAAAGCGCCCGGTCGCCCGGCAGCAGCTCGCGCCGCATGAATACCTCCCGGACGATAGTATAGACGAACGGCGAATGCACGCCGTGGCCACGGAAATAACGCGCCCGCGACAGCCGGTTGCGCAGCTCGGCCATCCGGCCCGACAGCCGCAGTCCGATGGGATGTCCGCCCGGTTTCATCGCCGCCTCACTTTTTCAGCATGCCGGCCAGCCGCCCCGTCGAGAAGGCGATCTGAAGGTTGTAACCGCCCGTATTGGCATCGAGATCGAGCACCTCGCCCGCGAAATAGAGCCCGCGGACCCGGCGCGACTCCATCGTCTCGGGATTCACCTCGTCGCAGCGCACGCCGCCGGCCGTCGTCACGGCATATTCGAAGGGCGCGTAATCCGTCACGGAGAAGGTCAGTCCCTTGAGCGTGCGGATCAGCCGCACGATCTCCGCCTCGGAGAGCTTCGAAACGTATGTCTTCGAGTGAATATCCAATTCCTGCGCCAGAGGCAGCACCATCGGACGGGGAACCAGCTTGCGCAGCAACTCGCCGAAAAACTCCGTCGGCTCCATCGCGGCCAGCTCGCGGGCGATGCGGTCGCGCAGCACCTCCTCCGTGAGCGCGGGCTTCAGATCGACGACGATCTTCACCCTCCGGCCTTCGATGAGCGCATCCACCGCATCGCGGCTCATGCGGAGCGCCACGGCGCCCTCGATGCCGCGCTCCGAGAATCCCAGCTCGCCGAACTCCTCGCGCACGGGAGCGTCATCGATCCACAACGTCGCGCGGACATTGCGCAGCAACAGGCGGTCGAGCTGACGGACCCGCGGATGGGACGAGACGAGCGGCGTGAGCGACGGCCGCAGCGGCTCGATCGTATGTCCCAGATCGGCGGCGAACGCATACCCGTCGCCTGTCGAACCGGTCGCCGGATAGGAGACGCCGCCCGTGGCGAGGATGACCTGCGGACACTCCTCCTTGCGTTCGAAGCCCCGCTTGTTGACGTATTTCACGCCGAAGACCCGGCCGCCGAGGGTCATAATCCCCGTAACGCGCGTGTCGTAGAGAATCTTCACCCCGTTGTCCACGCAAAAGCCCAGCAGGGCGTTGGCGATGTCCCACGCCTTGCCGCTGTGGGGAAAGACGCGTTCGCCGCGCTCGATGTCGAGCCGGACGCCCTGCCGCTCGAAGAAACGGATGGCCGCGCGGTTGTTGAAGGCGGCGAAGGCCGGGGCGAAAAACGCGGCGTTCGTGCGCACCTGCGCGGCGAACTCCTCCGCCGGCCGGGCGTTCGTCACGTTGCAGCGCCCCTTTCCCGTGATGCGGACCTTGCGGCCCGACTTCTCCATCTTTTCGAGCAGCAGCACGCGGCAGCCCCGCTGCGCCGCCGTGCCCGCGGCCATCATGCCCGCGGCTCCCGCCCCCACGACGACGACGTCGTAGGGCCGTATCTCTTCCGTTCGTTCCATAACGGATGCAAAGATAAGGATTTATTCGGTTCCGGGGACGAAAACTCCGCCAGGAAAGCGCCCGTGCGGGGAAAAATCGGTTTTCGCTTGATTTTCCGCCCGGCATGCACTATCTTTGCAGCCGCAAAATCGTTCTATAAGATATGTTGAGCAGAAGATTACTCCGCATCAAGGTCGTCAAGGCGCTGTTCGCCCACCTCAAGTCGGGAGCCGATAACATGATCGCCTCGGAAAAGACGCTGATGGCATCCGTAGATAAGGCCTACGACCTCTATTTCCAGATTCTGACCCTCCCCGTGGAGATCGCGCGCTATGCGCAGCAGCGTCAGGAGTTGGCCAAGCAGAAGAAACTGCCGACATTCGAAGACCTGAATCCCAACACCAAATTCGTCGAGAACGGCGTCATCCGCATCATCGCGAACAGCGACGCGGTGAACGACCACACGGCCGCACGCAAACTGGGCTGGACACGGTATCCCGAACTGATCCGCACGCTCTACGGACAGCTCACCGAAAGCGACTACTACAAGGAATACATGCAGCGCGAGGAACGGTCGTTCGACGACGACCGGCGGCTGGTCGAGGACTTCTTCAAGGAGTTGCAGAGCTGCGAGGCGCTGGACGACGCGCTCGAGGAGATGTCGATTCTCTGGAACGACGACCTGCCCTATATCGTCATGATGATCCTGCGGACGCTCTCGAACCTGCGCCCGTCGCACACCGACCTGAAGGTTCCCCCGAAGTTCAAGAGCGCCGAAGACCCCGAATTCGTGAAGACGCTCTTCGAGAAGACGCTCGTGAACTACGACTCCTACCAGGACTATATCGAACGCTACACCTCGAACTGGGACGTGGAGCGCATCGTGTTCATGGACAACCTGATCCTCGCCACGGCGATGGCCGAGCTGATCTCGTTCCCGTCGATTCCCGTGAAGGTGACGCTCGACGAATGGATCGAAATCTCGAAGTATTACTCCACGCCGGGCAGCAGCACCTTCATCAACGGCGTGCTGGACAAGATCGTGGAATCGCTCACGGCCGAAGGCCGCATCAAGAAGGCCGGCCGCGGGCTGATCTGACCCTCCCCGCCATGCGCCGCACCGCCCCGCTTCTGCTTACGGCCGCCCTGCTCTGCGCGTGCGGCGGCCCCGCTTCCCGTCCGCAGGCCGGTTCGGACCGGGCCGAAGCGGTCCGGTCCGGGGAACGGAAAGGCCGGATCGTCTCCCTTTCGGACGTGTTTTTCGAACGGGGCGGGACGGACACCGTCCGCTTCGGCCGCCTCCGGTCGGGCGAAACGGCCGTCGTGCGCTTCTGGATAGCCAACGATTCGCCGCAGACGACGGCCATCCTCTCCTACGACCGCAACTGCGGCTGCACGACGCTGAAATTCAGCTCCGAACCGATCGCACCGGGGGATGCGCAGCGAGTCGAAATGAGCTTCGATTCGCGGGGCACGCGGGGCTGGCAGCTCAAAACGCTCGACGTGACGCTGGCCGGAGCGCAGCGCCCGCTGCGGCTTTACGCCGAAGCGGAGGTGGAGTGAGGGCTTGCAGATTCGCCGATATTTCGTATATTTGCCGTGCTGAACCGAACAAACACTTAAAAAGCGAATAAGATTATGATCGATTTTCTTCAGGCAGCGGCGCCCGCACAACCTCAGCCGGGCTTCATGCAACAGTACAGCTTCATCATTATGATCGGCCTCATGGTGCTGGTCCTCTGGCTCTTCATGTGGCGGCCCGAAGCCAAGCGCCGCAAGCAGATGCAGGCGTTCCGCGACGGGCTGAAAAAGGGCGACAAGATCATCACGGCCGGAGGCATCTACGGCACGGTGAAGGAGGTCAAGGAGACCACCCTGCTGATCGAGGTGGACGGCAACGTGACGCTGCGCATTGACAAGAACATGGTCGTGGCCGACAATTCGGACCTCCAGCGCCAGTAGAGGCCGTGCATCATACGAAAAAGAGCTGCAAGGATTTGCAGCTCTTTTTTTCATATCCGTCACCGGAAACGGAGGTCAGCCGAACAGATGCAGCGCCGCAACGTCGATGAGCCGCTGGTTGCGGCTGCCCCGGAAATCGAGCGACAGGTCGCGCAGCGCCTCGACGTAGCGGCCGTCCACCAGCATGTCGATCCAGCGCAGACACTCCCGGCGCGCCGGGTCCGCGAGGCACTCCTCGAGCGTATAGCCCGTATAGCACCAGACGTTCTGCCCCGTGCGCTCCCGCACCCGGCGCAGAAAGGCCGCCATCGCCGCGGGATGTAGCAGCGGATCGCCGCCGCTGACGGTCACACCGTCCAGAATCGGGTTCGCCGCGATCGCATCGCAGATCCGCTCCGTCCACTCCGCGGTCAGCGGTTCGCCGCCCAGCGGATCGTGGCTCTGCGGATTGTGACACCCGGGACAACGGTGCGCACACCCCGCGAAATAGATCGCGTAGCGCAGGCCGTAGCCATCAGAAATGGTTTCGGGATAAATGGCCAGGATGCGGAGTGGTTCCATCGGCAAAATAGGGTCAGATATACATTTCCTGCGGAGACGATTTAGGAATTCGGACGGATCCGTCTGCGGCACGCGCCGTCCCCGGCGCGGGTTGCACATGCGCCAAACATGTCCGCCCCTGCCGGAGCGTCCCGAACAGAAGAGCCCCCGCCAAGACGGGGGTTTGGTGGTGGGTCACACTTGCAAACACGGCCGAAGGCCGTGAAGAAGCGAGGGCGGAAAGTGAAACGACAGACATAATCGCCAAAAGCGGATTATCTGTGTTTTACCCGGTCGCGCTCCTCGGCCTGCTTCGCGGAGTTCCACGATTCGAGACTGCCCGTCAGGTAGCCCGTGATGCGGCGCATGCGCGAGATGTTGTCCGAACCGCAGACGGGACATTTCGAGTAGATCACCCCGCGGTAACCGCACTTGCGGCAGGTGTCGATCGGATGGTTGATCGACCCGTAGCCGATGCCCGAATCCTGCATCACCTTGACGATCTTGAGAATCGCCACGGGATTCTTCTTCGCTTCGCCGTCCAGCTCGACATAGGTGATATGGCCGCCGCGCGTGATGGCGTGGAACGGCGCCTCGAGGCGGATCTTCTCGACGATCGACACCGGTTCGCGGACATCCACATGGAACGAATTGACGTAGTAGTCGCGGTCGGTGACGCCCGGAATCTCGCCGTAACGCTTGCGGTCCATGCGCGTGAAGCGGCCGCTCAGTCCCTCGGCCGGGGTCGCCAGCACGGAGTAGTTGAGTCCGTAGCGGGCCTTGTACTCCTCGACCACGCGGTTCATCGTCAGAACGGCATCGTAAAGCGTCTGCCACGCCTCCTTCGAGGTGGCGTGCCCTTCGCCGTAGATGGCCACCATCGCGTTGTGGCCGCCGATGAAGCCGATGCCCAGCGTGCCGTGCTTCAGCACGTCGCCCACCTCGTCGTTGGGTTGCAGCGCGCCGCCGCCCTTCCAGACATCGTTCGACATCATGAACGGGAACTGCCGCGCGAGGGCCGTGCGCTGGAACTGGTAGCGCTCGTAGAGCTGCTCGGCGATCATCGAGGCCGTCTTGCGAACCGATTCGAGGAAGATCTCGCGCGCCTCCTTGCGGATGGCGTGCTTGTTGCCGTCGGGAATCAGGTCCGAAGCCTCGCGCACCGCCTCGATGGCCAGCCGCGGCAGGTTCATCGAGGTGAACGAGAGGTTGCCGCGGCCCCACGAGGTCTTCTCGCCGTGCAGGTCCTCGAAGACGCGCGTGCGGCAGCCCATCGTGGCCACCTCGTAGCGGAAGCGGTCCGGGTCGTCGATGCGCCACTTCTCATGGCGGTTGAACGGCGCGTCGAGGAACATGAAGTTGGGGAACAGCGCCACCGAGGTCGTGCGGCACGCCTCGACGAGCAGGTCGAAATTCGGCGTCCGGAACCGGATTTCGCCCGCCAGCGCCTTGTCGAAATCCCGGACGGCCGCCCGATAGTCCTCCTCGCACCACGAAACGCCCTCCTTGACCTTGAAAATCTGAATCGGGAAGACGGGCACTTCGCCGTGCCCCAGCCCCTCGACCGTGGCGGAGAGCAGTTCGCGGATCACCATGCGCCCCTCGGGCGAAAAGTCCGTGCCGTAGTTCACCGAACTGAAAACCACCTGATTGCCGCCGCGAGAGTGCATCGTATTGAGGTTGTGGATGAATCCCTCCATCGCCTGATGCGTCTCCTTGCGCGTGGCCTTGTAGGACTGTTCCCAGATACCGCGCAGCTCCTTGTCCGAAAGGCCGATCCCCGCATCGGCGAGGGCCCCGCCCAGCGCGGCGATCCGCTCGTCGGAGAGCTCGATCGTCGGGAGGTGTTCGGCGCAGAGGGTTTTGAGCCGTCCGCGGTCCGGCTCCCCGGCCCCTCTGAGCACGCAAAGGAACGACACCGTATCGACGACGTGCTTGCGGAAGGACTTCAGCACGCCCGGAGCCATGAAACGGTCGAAGGCCGGAATCGACTGCCCGCCGTGCTGTTCGTTCTGGTTGGTCTGGAAGACGATCGTGGCCAGTGTGGCGTAGCTCTGGATCGACTGCGGCGTGCGCACCGAACCGTTCTTGGTGGAGAAGCCGCGCCGGTAGATGTCCTCCAGATCGTACTGGATGCAGGTCGTGGTCTTCGTGGGATAGTAGTCCAAGTCGTGAATATGTATGTCGCCGTCGCGGTGCGCGCGGCCGTGGCGCACGCCCACGAGGTACTTCAGCGCATAGTCCTTCGTGATCTCCGAAGCGAAGGTCATCATCTGCCCGGCGGGCGTGTGCGACGACATGTTGGCGTTCGAGAGATTGATGTCGTTCTTCTCCACCGTCACGATTCCGTCCATGACCCCCTTGATCGACGAACGGCGGTCGCGCTCGACGTTGCGCCACTCGCGGTAGATGATATAGCGTTTGGCGATCGAGGGATTGAGGCGCATCAGCCGCTCCTCGACCATGTCCTGAATCTCCTCGACCGAAATCTCGTTCTTCGAAATCGCTCCGGCGACCTCCGCCGCCACACGGGCGATGGTCTGCTCCTCGTCCGTGATACCGCCCGCACGGTAGGCTTTCGTGATGGCGCGGACGATCTTCTCCAGCGAGAAAGGCTCCGTCTTGCCATCACGTTTGATGATGGAAATCTGTGCGTAATCCATTGTAAACGAATATATGTGTTTCACAATAGGCCCCGTTTCCCCGCAGGACCGGACATTGCTGCGCGGAGGCAGGTCTTCTGACTCGCGCCGATCCGCAGACGCCTTCCCGCTCCCCGCAGGGAACAGTGGCTCGAGACGTGTCTGCGGCCTATGACGCTTACAGCAGCGGGAACTGTCCGGGATTCGCACCCGGTTCCCTCTTATCCCTCCGTCCGGCGGACGAAGGGAAACCTCCGCAAGGACAAAGGTCCGCAGAATCCGGAGCAATTCAAAGCCCCCGGCACAGAAGTTTTCAACATTTTGTGAAAGATTCCGCCCGTCTTCCCCCGCATTGCGCTATCTTTGCGCCGCAAACGACAATTACGACTCATGATCCGGAAAATATCCTACACCTGCCGGGGAACCTGCTCCCGGCAAATCGACATCGAACTCGACGGAGAGACGATCCGCAGCGTCGTCTTCACGGGCGGCTGCCACGGCAACACGCAGGGCATCGCGGCGCTCGTCAGCGGCATGCGGGCCGAAGAGGCCATCGCACGGCTCGAAGGCATCGACTGCCGCGGCAAGGGAACCTCGTGCCCCGATCAGTTGGCCCGCGCGCTGAAAACGGCGCGCTGACGCGGCGGACGCGCACCGCGGCCCGGAACCGCAGGCGGGTACGGATTTTGCACTCGGTCTTCATGTCATCAAAAAACGAAAGACTATGTATTTCCTATGGTATCTGCTTATCGGGCTGGCGGCCGGATGGATCGCCAACCTGCTGGTCAAGGGCAGCGGCTCGGGCCTTATCGTCAATCTGATCGTCGGACTCATCGGCGGCGTGCTGGGAGGCTGGCTGCTCTCGCTCTTCGGACTCGTGGCGGCGGGCACGCTGGGCAGTCTCGTCACGGCCGTCATCGGGGCGATCGTGCTGCTCTGGATCGCAGCGCTCGTCTCGCACCGTAAAGCGCGCAAGGCATGAGACCACGGCGCGACGACCGGAAGGCGACGGGAGACGACGGAGCTCCTCGCCGGACGCATCGACGACGCGACGTCGTGCGGACCGGCCGCACCGGAGCACGTGCCGGACGGCCGGGGCCCGGAAAGAAATCCGGACGGGAGGCGGGGACGCCGCAGTCCGGAGCGCACCGCGGCGATCCGCCGCGGAATTTCCTCTCCGGAGAGACCCGCGGCTCCGGAGAGACCCGCGGCCGGACGATCCGGAAAATGCGGCGGACGACAGACAATCAGCCAGCGTAAAAGATAATCTGCCCGCACAAAATTGGATATTGGGATTTTTTACGTATCTTTGTGCCGCTTTCGAGCGAATGTTTGAGCTGTGGTGTAATGGTAACACAGCAGATTTTGGTTCTGTCGTTCTGGGTTCGAATCCCGGCAGCTCAACACGAAAGGGAGAGGTCCGCGAGGACTTCTCCCTTTCGCATTTCCGCACGTAACCGGCGGCCGCCCCGCCCTTTCCGCGGAGGACGGGGAAGCCTCTGCGGAAAGGGCGGCGGGAAACCGCTCCGGATCCCGAAGGTCCGGCCGGGTCACTTCACCTTGGACATGAATTTCGCGCGGTCCACCACAAAACGCACGTGAACCCCCTCGCCGATCATTCCTTCGGCATCGCGGGCCCCGACGTTGAAGGTCAGCTTGCGTCCCTCCGCCTCAGCGAGGATGGCCGTGGCCGTGATCTCGGCCCCGAGCCCCGAGGGCTTGATATGGGTCACGTTCATCTCGGCGCCCACGGTGGTCGCTCCTTCGGGCAGCGCGGCGGCCACGGCCCGCATCGCGGCGTTCTCCATGAGGGCCACCATCGCGGGAGTGGCGAATACTTCGAGGTCGCCCGAACCCATCGCAACGGCCGTATTGCCGGCCGTTACGGTCGTCGTGCTCCGGGCGGAAAGTCCCTTTTCCAACATACGATCTCTCTTTTCGGTGTTACGTCAAACGATTTTTGAATTACCTTTGCCTCCGAACCGTATCCGCTCCGGCGGCGCCCTGTGCATTCGGGATGCGCAGGATGCGCAAAGGTAACGATTTTTCCGATCATGAAGAAACGGCTGGCCCTTCTCCTCGTCGCATGCACGGCCGCGCTCTCCGGAGCGCTGGCGCAGGGCGGCCGCGGCTTCCTCAGACAGGAGTGGATCGTCGAACGGGGCGACTCGATCCCGCTCGTACACATCCTTCCGGTCCGTGTCTTCGACCGTCCGGCGGACCTGCGCCGATATCAGAAACTGGTGCGGGCCGTCAAACGCGTCTATCCCGTGGCCAGGGCCGCCCGCGCCAAGATGGCCGAAATGGAGGGCGAACTGCTCCGCCTGCCGGACAGAAAGGCGCAGAAAGCCTATATCCGGGAGGTCTATCGCCAGATCAAGGAGGAATACACCCCCGTGGCCAAACACATGACCCGCACCGAAGGGCGCGTGCTGCTCAAGCTCATCGACCGCGAGACGGACTATACGGCCTACGAGGTGCTGCGCGAATTCCGCGGCGGATTCGTGGCCGGATTCTGGCAGGGCGTGTCGCGCATCTTCGGACAGAACCTCAAGTCGGAATACGACAAGGAGGGTGAGGACCGGATCATCGAGCAGATCGTCGTCTATTACGAAGCCGGACTGCTGTAAAACAGTCAGAACGTCAGGGCAAGGCCGCCGCTGAGGCCGACAAACGAGCGGTGCGGCGGATCAAGCACCCGGTCAGGGCGCGGTATCCCCTCATCGAAACTGCGCGTCAGGTAGTAATGGTAGGTGAAGTCGATGAATAGACGGACACGGCCGATCGGCAGATTCAACCGTCCTCCCGCATCCGCCGTACAGACAAATCGTTGCCGGATGTCATACAAGTCCTCGTCCTGCGAATGGATCGGGCCGAAGAGCAGGCCGGGCGTCAGGCCCGCATGCAGTTCGAACACCGAAGGAACCTCCGGCACGAAGGTTTCGAAAAGGATCCGGCCGACGGAGGGGGCCGCCATATCACGGTCCGGATACCAGGTCCCGTTGTAATAACAGCCGTCGGGCGAGGAAGTCGGCATGCGCCGCACGCCCGAGCGCCAGGAGAACTGCAACGGAACAGAGGCGTACTGTCCGTCGTGCAGGGGCGAGGTAAAGAGGTTGAGCCCCGTAGCGCAGGCCGATCTCCTTGTTACGGACCCGCTTTCTCACGAAGGCGGGATCCGGAGCGGATTCGGAGACGGGCTGCGCATGGAGCGCAACAAAGGCGAGACATCCGGCAAGGGCGGTCGTTAGTCGTTCCATGTCGGCATTCGGGCAAATGCGGTACTTCCGGCAAATATAGCCTTTTCGGGTCAATCTGCAAATCCGACGGATGCCAAAGATACGGCACAAAACGCCAAAGACAGCTCCTTCGAGAACGGGGCTACATGCGGCGCAGCCGGGCGGCGAGCGTCTCCATCTGGCGGCGGAACTCCGCTTCGGTGCGCGGACGGGGATTGCGCGGCGTCATTTCGCCGAGCGGTCTGGCATAGAACGCATCCACGATCGGCTGCATCTCCATCCGGACGGAGTCGTAGGTCAGCACGCGCTCCCGCGACTTCAGCTCCCGGTCGATCTCTTTCATATAGAGGTCGAACTCGGGCAGGTAGTAGTAGTCGAACAACTCGCTGATGTAGGTGCGGCAATAGCTGTTCTCGGCGTTGCCCTTGAGCGCCTGCTCGAATGCGGGATTGATCGGAGTGCGGACCTCCTCGATCCGCCGCAGGGAGGAGAGCATCGAGTAGTCGTCGTGCAGGGCGAGCACGTCGCGCAGGGCGGCGAGCAGCATCCGGGCTTCGGAACCCGCACGGCGCACCTCGGCGGCCGTCACGTCGCCCCGCTCCCAAGCCTGCTGGGCGATGAGGTAGCGGTAGTACCGCACCGTGAAGAGACGGCTCACGACCGTGCGCGCGAGGTCGATGGCATCCCGATCGACGAAGGCGTCGCCCCGGCCGTAAGGCATGGCGGCGAGCGCATCCAGCACGTCGGAAGCACCGGCCAGCTGCGGAGCGATCCGCTCCAGCGTTTGCGCGAACGTCCCGACGGCGGCCGAATCGGGCTTGGCCTGCGCGATCTCGCGGATGTCGCGGAAGCGGAGCGGCAGCTCCTCGCACAACTCCGCGAGCGGCAGCGCGGCGCGCCACGCACGCTCCATCACGGCGGCGTGCCGGCCGTAACGGTCGCGGCAGAACTCCGGAAGCAGCTCCTCGGGGCGCATCGCGTCGGGCGACCAGGCATTGCGGGTGAAGAATTCCATAACGAGCGGATCGCTGTGCGAGGTCTCGGGCCAGAAGACGAAGCCCTTGCACATGGGATCGGACGCCGCGACGGGCAGCCGTTCGGCGATCAGGTCGTAATAGCCGCGGATGTCGTTCTCCCACTCGTAGGCATGGAAAATGCCGAACGTATAGGGGAAGCGGCCCACCACGCCCCAGTTCGTGAAGTCGGTGTTGCTCTGGTTCGACGGCAGGTCGGAGGTGTAGTCCAGGATGATCGTCCGCGCGGGATCGAGCTGCGAAAGGAGCCGGCCGATCTCCTCCCCCTTCCATCCGGGCAGGTAGAAGTCCCACGAGGCGATCAGCACGGGCGCCGTGGGATAGTGTTCGCGGAGTTTCGCGAGGATGCGGCGGTAGGCGTAGAGCTTCATCTCCAGATTGTCCGAACGGTCCTCGAACACCTCGCGCTCGGCAATGCCGATCGTATGGAACATCTGCGGAGAGCCGTATGCGTCGATATGCGTCTGCGTGAGTTTCCAGTAGTTGTCCAGATTGCGGTCGTCGCGGATATCCCACACGGCATTGCAGGGATCGCCCACGTAGGCGCCGCCCGACTGGGGGCAGAACGAGGGGTTCTCCGCCTCGAGGAACGCCTTCGGCGTGCAACTGTACCAATGGGTCATCGTGCCCATGTCCTCAGGATGGATCAGCTCGCGCTCGGCGGCATAGCGCAGTATGTGGCGGCGCAGCTCGCCGCGGTATTCGAGCGGCCAGGCCGTCGTGCGGTCGTAGAACGACCGGGGCTTGGCCTCGGGAAGCGGCCCGTCCGCGGGCGGATAGGGCACGACATCGGGGAACGCCTTCTGGAAAACGTCGTCCATGCCGATACGGAGCATGAAGAGGTTCAGCCGCTTCTTGAGCATCCAGTCGATCTCGCGCTCCCACTCCCGGGGCCCCCAGTGCTCGGCCTGAAAGCGGCCGAGGCTGCGGTGGGCGAAGTAGCGGAGTCCGCGGTAGTAGAAATGCGGCGTTTCGCGCACGTCGAGCCCCGTCATCGGAATCGTCTCCCGCGCGGGAATCACGTCCCCGTCCCAAAAATAGCAGCATCCGGCCTGCCGCTCGAAGAAGTCATAGACGGCATAGAGCGTCGCCCGGCCGTTGCCGCCGGCCAGAAAGAGCAGGTCGCGCTCCCCGTCGCGGGCCGACACGATGCGGTAGGCGTCGCTTTCGGCTCCGAGGTCGAGCGGGGCGATCAGCCGCCGCTCGACGGCATCGCGGGTGAACCGATTGACGCAGTCGGAACCGATGACGACCATCGGAACGCCCTCCGCAGGCTCCTGCACGATCTCCAGCTCACGGCCCGTGACGGCGCGGTAAAAATCCCGGAACTCGTCGGCCGCATGACGATAGACCTTCGCGGCATTCCGGGGACAGAGGATTTTCCACTCCGGCCTCTCCTGCGCCGGGAGGCAGAGCGGCAGCGAAAATGCGAGGAAAAGGGAGAGAAACAGGTTCTTCATAGGTCGTTCGGATTTTCTATTCGGGCTCAAATTTAATAAATAAATTAACAATACAATGCATTCGATCGGAAAATATTTTACCACAAATCAATACCTCGATAAATCCACGGCATTCAAAACCGAAAACCGCGGGCCGTCGCAGACGAGCGGGAAGACGAATCGGACCGCCCGAACGGCGGGCGGACGCTGCGGAGGCGGGCTTTTCGCCCGCAAGGCACAAAAAAGTAGCAGGACAAAAGGTAATTCCGCCTTTTTTCGTATCTTTGCGCTCCGGAACAAGCAATCGACACCCTATGTTTGAAAACTTAACCGACAAACTCGAACGGTCGTTCAAAATACTCAAGGGCGAGGGCCGCATCACGGAGATCAACGTCGCGGAGACGCTCAAGGAGATCCGCCGCGCGCTCATCGACGCCGACGTCAATTACAAGGTCGCCAAGACCTTCACCGACGAGGTGAAGCAGAAGGCGCTGGGCCAGGACGTGCTCAAGGCCGTCAAGCCGGGCCAGATGATGACCAAGATCGTGCGCGACTCGCTGGCCGAACTCATGGGCGGCACGGCCTCGGACATCCGGCTCGACGGCACGCCGGCCGTGGTGCTCATCGCGGGTCTGCAAGGTTCCGGCAAGACGACCTTCTCGGGCAAACTGGCTTCGTTCATCAAAAGCAAGAAGGGCCGACAGGTGCTGCTGGTGGCCGGCGACATCTACCGCCCGGCGGCCATCGACCAGCTCAAGGTGCTCGGCAGCCAGATCGGCGTGGAGGTCTATACCGAGGAGGGCAACCGCAATCCGGTGGAGATCGCCGAGAATGCGATCCGTTACGCCCGACAGAAGGCCTTCAACGTCGTAATCGTCGATACGGCGGGCCGTCTGGCCGTGGACGAGGCGATGATGCAGGAGATCACGGCCATCAAGGCCGCGGTGAAACCCTCGGAGACGCTCTTCGTCGTGGATGCCATGACGGGTCAGGACGCCGTGAACACGGCCCGGGAGTTCAACGACCGGCTCGATTTCGACGGCGTGGTACTCACCAAGCTCGACGGCGACACGCGCGGCGGTGCGGCGATCTCGATCCGTTCGGTGGTGGACAAACCGCTCAAATTCATATCCAACGGCGAGAAGATGGACGCCCTGCAGGTGTTCCACCCGGAGCGCATGGCCGACCGTATCCTCGGCATGGGCGACGTCGTGTCGCTCGTGGAACGCGCCCAGGAGCAGTTCGACGAGGAGGAGGCCCGCCGCCTGAAGAAGAAACTCGTCAAGAACCAGTTCAATTTCAACGATTTCATCGCCCAGATACAGCAGATCAAGAAGATGGGCAACCTGAAGGACCTCGCCTCGATGATCCCCGGCATGGGCAAGATGCTCAAGAACGTGGACATTCCGGACGACGTCTTCAAGCAGACCGAGGCGATCATCTCGTCGATGACCCCCGCCGAACGCGAACACCCCGAGATCATCAACGCACGACGGCGGGAGCGCATCGCCAAAGGCTCCGGGACGACGATGGCCGACGTGAACCGACTGATGAAGCAGTTCGAGGACACGCGCAAGATGATGAAGGCCGTGGCGGGCGGCAACATGAAGATGCCCAGAATACCGGGCCGGCGATAGCACCCGGCCCGACGCACGAATCCCACATTCCGGAAATGTGGGATTTATTGTGTGCGCTCCGCGGCGAATCTTCACGGATTCTTCACACCGCCTCGCGGAGGAAATGCGTACATTTGCGGCGACGGAAACAGAGACACTCCTTATTAACCAATTTTATAACCATGCAAAAATTCTGTTTTTGGAAACGGACGCTCCTCGCGGCTGTCATGCTGACGCTGGGAGCGGGTCTGGGTTCGTGTTCGGACGACGACACGAACGACGACACCACGATCCCGGAGATCGAGGTGACGCAATCGCTGCTCTTCGACTGCGCCGAGACGCAGACCAAAGAGCTCGAAATCAAACTCAACGGCAAGATCGACTGGAAGATCGAAACCAACGCCGACTGGATCGAAACCGCCCCCGCGAGCGGCAAGGGTTCGGCGACGGTGAAAGTGACCGTTCCCGCCAACGAAACGTCGCGCACGGGTGTCATCACGGTAACGGCCACGGGGTACATGGGCATCACCGACGAGGGCAAATGCACCGTGAAGCAGACCCCGGGCGGCGTGGACGAAGGCCCTGAGACGAACGTGGCCGAAATCCGCAGCCTCGTGCTGGAGAACGAGCCGGGCGGCGACGAAACCGACCTGTCCGACGAAATCCGGGCCAAGAGCCTGCAAGGTATCGTCGTATCGGACAAGGGGGGGGGGAAACCAGCAGCCCTTCATCGTCAATATCGCCGATGACACGCAGGAGGGCGGAGCAGGCGTAGCACTGGAAATCAGCCAGAGCAACAACACCTTCGAGCCGGGCGACGTGATCGCGGTTTCGCTCTCGGACGCCACGGCGCAGCTCTTCAACGGTCTGCTCCAAATTTCGACCCACAACAAACCGGAGCTCGTCGAGCACATCGAACCGCTCGATCCGGTAGTCATCACGGCCGACAAGATCGGAGCGTACGAATCGCAGTACGTGAAGATCGAGCACACGCAGCCCGAGGCAAGCGAATCGGGCACGTGGAACAGTTCGAGCAACAAGGGCAACGTCTCGATGGAGACCCTCGACGGCCAGTCGTATAAAATCCGCACCATACAGAACGCTTCGTTCGCCTCGGAACCCATTCCGACCGACAAAAGCGGCTCGATCGCCGGTATCGCCGGCATCTATAACACCACGTTGCAGCTCTCGCCCCGCAACATCGACGACATCCAGCTCACCGAAGAGCGTTTCACCGTGACGGGCTCCGACGCCACGCTCGAAGAGGTGCTCGCCGCCGAACCCGGATCGACCTTCTCGGTGAAAGAGGCCACGGTCATCGGCCACAACGAGCAGGGCGTGCTGCTCCAGCAGGGCGACGCCCGCATGTACGCGTTCAAGGGCGCGGCTCACGGGCTGGAGGACGGCGACATCGTGACCGTGACGGGCAAAACCGAAAGCCGCAACGGCCTGTTGCAGTTCGGCAAGGGCTGCTCGTTCGACAAGACGGGCCACGACGACAACCCGGCCCGACCCGAACCCGCCGCCTTCTCGGCAGCCGAAATCGAAGCCTACATGGATGCTCCCGAGGTGAAATACGTGACCTATACGGGCGTGGTGCTCGTATCGGGCAACTACACCAACGTCGAAATCGAGGGGACCTCGGTCCAGGGAAGCCTCGACTACATGAGCGAAGATTTCAAAAAGAAATACAACAACCACGAGGTCGAGATCACCGGCTGGCTCTTCGGCTCCTACAAGAGCTACATGTACACCATCCCGGCAGAGGTCGAAGACCTGGGCGAATACGAGGAGGTGGTTCCCGAAGGGGCCATCTATTACAGCACGTTCGACAAGGAACTGGCCTCGCAGACCTACGGAACCGGTTCGTCGTGGCCCTACCTCGACCAGTTCGACGGATGGATCAACCACAAGGGTTCGGGCGCAAACGACGTGACCTACGACTTTAAGAGCATGTCGGTACGCGCCAACCAGTCCTCGAAGGGCGACCTTTCGCTCTACGACGGTTCGGGCAAGAACAACATCTTCTTCAGCACCGCACCCAACCATTTCACGATCGAAAAGATCGCCGTGACGGACCGCAACCTGCAGCTCTCGTTCGGCGCGCAGCGGTATGCGCAGGGCGCGTCCAACGCCTTCCTCAAATCCAACTTCGAGGTGCGCGTCTCGCAGGACGGCCAGACTTGGTCGCAGGCGCTCGAATACGACTTCGACGTGGCCGACGATCCGGGCCAGTGGCGTCTGGCCAAGGCCGACTTCACGCTGCCCGAAGGCGTATCGACGCTCTATATCAAATTCGTGGCCGTCACCAGCAGCGTGAACCGCATCGACGACGTGCTGCTCAAAGCCGGCAACGGCGGCCAGCAGATCGTTTTCGGCGGCAGCGAGGAGATCGAAAAATCCACGATCGCCGACGTGCTCGCCGCACCGACCGACAAGAAATACGCCATCGAGGGACAGGTGATCGCCACGCACACCAAAGGGTTCCTCGTAAAGGACGCCACGGGCACGATCCTCGTCTTCAAGAAGAACCACGGCACCGAAATCGGCGACAAGGTGGCCGTTACGGGCCCGACGACCGAATACGGCGGCATGAAGCAGTTCGACGAGACGAGCGAAATCGAGACGCTCGGCAAGGGCTCGTTCACGCAGCCCGCGCCCGATAAGTTCTCGGCATCCGATTTCGACGCCTATGTGAAGAATCCCGCAATCCGGTACGTGGAGTACGTGGGTACGCTGACCTCCTACCGCGACGAAATCTACCAGACGCACTACAACGTGCTGGTAGATGGAACCGCCGTGCAGGGTTCGGTGCTCTACCCCAACGGCGACCTCAACGTGGAGGCGCTCGTGGACCGCGAAGTGAAGGTGACGGGATACGCCATCGGCGTCTCGGGATCGACGACCAAATACCTCAACACGATGACCGTATCGCTCGAAGCCACCGAACAGGAGACCATGCCCGACGAGAGTACGGCGCTGACGGTCAGGGAACTCAACGAGAAGCTCGCCTCGGCGACCGTGGGCGACAAGCTGAAAGACCTGGTGGCCGTAAAGGGTTACGTGGCGGCCAACAACGAGGGCGGCAACCTCTATCAGGTGATCTCGCTGGTGGACAACACGGGCGAAGCCAAGAGCGGCATCATCATCAAGGGAGAGGACCACACGGAAAAGACGCTGCCCGTGGGCACGAAGGTCGTGGTCAGCCTCCGGTATGCCGAATACGACAATTACCAGGGACTTCCGCAGTTGCTGAAGGCCACGGTATTCGCAACGGAGGAGAAGGCCGAAATGAAGGTCCCGGAGATCACCGACGCGGAAGCCGCCGATTACCTCGGCCAATACGTGACGGTGAAGAACCTGACGCCCGCCAAAGACGCTACGACGTGGGTGGTGGACGGCAAGACCACGACGACCGACTTCACGGGCGAAACCGGCGAGACGATTCCCGCCCGCGTAACCCGCTACGCGGAGTTTGCAGACGAGAAGATCGCCCAGAAGACGGCGAACCTGACCGGCGTGATGGAGGTATATAAAGGAACCTACCAGCTCTATCCGACCAGCCGTGAGGACGTAGCCGGGTTCAGCGAGAAATAGCCCCGCACCGGGCGTACCGGGGAATGCCCCGCACGTCCGCCGAGTTCCGGCGGCCGTATGCAGCTACGAAGCTCATACGGCCGCTTTTTCATGCCCGGACGGTCGCCGGCGCCGCAATTTGTGCGGGCGAACGGGCAAATTATCCCCCGAAGCGTTTGCAGGGCTTTTATTTTATCGCTACCTTTGTCCGAATCATATCCCGAACAGCCCCATGCACAAATCCGGCTTCGTAAATATCATCGGCAACCCCAACGTCGGGAAATCGACGCTGATGAACGCCCTCGTCGGCGAACGGCTCTCGATCATCACCTCCAAGGCGCAGACCACGCGCCACCGCATCATGGGCATCGTCT
>ERZ827126.1517-NODE-1517-length-20579-cov-4.925892_pt1 | contig 20579 bp, 18 predicted proteins | sample MGYA00519780_ERZ827126 | MGnify/ENA primary metagenome ERZ827126 (study PRJEB31778, sample SAMEA3449262) | human gut metagenome | biome: human gut; feature: human-associated habitat; material: faeces | place: United Kingdom | collected 2010/2012 ...
CGATGGAGTTGATGTCAACACCGCATCCAACCAGCGACAGTGCCATTGCTGCGGCGGCAATGACCATCGACATGATTTTCTTCTTCATATTCAATTTTCTCCTTCCCGGCCGACGCTCTATTGATGAGCGTCGGCTCTTGATTTTTAATGCGTGGGGACGGGAGGGATCGCTGCGCGACCCACCGTCCCCGACGCGCTCCGGCCTTAGGTCAGATAGCTTTGCAGCGCTGCAGCTACCTGGGCCTGGGTGGCTTCGTCCCACGCCGCAAAACTATCCGGTGGGAAATCCTCACCAAATACGTCGGTGAGTTCCCAGGTCGAGGCGGGGACACCATCCCGGACCTTAACGAGGGTGGGCGCATGAATGCGCTTTTCCCCCACTGGGATTGGGGTTTTGTTTTCGTCGGGAACGGTGTATTCGTCGAGGCAACCGTCCAGCCACATCAGCAATCCGGCGTAACCTTCCCCCGCTGGCTGCGTCTGCACCGGGGCGGCAGCTTCTGCACTGTAGACGTACCTATCCCGATAGGTGTCTATCCGGCAATATGCCACCGGGATATTTTCCGCACGGGCAACATCTGCCAGCACTGGCAGCAGATTGCGGCAAAAGGGGCAGGTCGGAAATGCAAAGATGATGATTCCGTTCTGTATTTCCCGCGCTTCCGTTGCCGTCACCGGAGACAACGTGTTGTCGTAAGGTAAATTTACATTGCGGTAAATTTTACCTTCTGCGTCAGGGACTGGTCGCCCGTTATAAGCCGCGTAGTTCCGGGCTACTGTTGCCCCCGGCGAACCATAAAAAAGTATCAGCGCCGCCAATCCAAGCATTCCCGCGACGTATGCCAGACCCGACACCACTCGGGGAATTTTCACCATACAATCCCACCTTTCTCGATTTGATACCTTTATTATAGCAGGATTCGCCATAAGTGCAAGAAGAAAATGCGTCTCTGTGGAGACGAATTTTCCCGTGGTAATTCGGTACAATATTTGTAATTTAGATTGCGGTGGTGATGGGTGAATGCTGTTGCAAGAGGCAATTAAGCTACGGATTTTGGAGCTTGCTGCCGAGCATGGTTACAGTGTGAACAAACTGGCGGAGCGTTCCGGCATAGCACCTTCTGTGCTGAAAAAGACAGTTAAGCCATACGCCACGATTAAAAATACTTCCACCGAATTGATTGCGCGGATATGTGTTGGATTGGAAATCCCGTTTAAGACTTTTTGGGACAGTCCGCTATTTGATAATGTAGAAACTCGGCAACAAAAAGAGGACGAAAGCCTGTGAAGGTTGACGTCCTCTTTTGATGTTTACAATTCAAAAACAGGGTGAATCAGAAGGGATAATTTTCATTGTCAGTGATAGACATATAATCTGACGAGGAGGGGTCCTCTACGGGTTCGTCCTTGAGGAAATAGTTTGCAATTTGCTTTTCCTCGACGGTGTTGATGGTCCTTACTTCCATGCCGTCTTTATATACAATAGATTGCCGCACCACGTAGCCGTCCTCAACGGGGACGGTATCGTCTTCCCAGGTGTACGTGATTTCCACACCGGGAAACCAGGCGGACAGTTTTTCAATAGCGATGCAGGCAGGGGTGCGATGCGTGGCAAAAGCAATGCAGTTTTCCGACACCTTTGCATAAGCTACCGCGTTTCTATCCGTTCCCCAATGACCTTTACACCACTCGTGATAGTTGGGGTAGCCGTATGCTCGACGATTCATTACATACCTTTTCCCAAGCCGGAACAAACGCTGCTCCTCACTGCCGAGAAGTTTCAAAAACGCAATCTCGTTTTCGTGGGAAGGATTTTTGTATGTAAAGCAGAAAAATTTGTAGAGCTTTTCAGCGCGGTCACTTTCTGCACAGTCATCAACGTCGAGTTCGGAGGGGAGCCGGTCGAGCCGGTTGAAATCGACACGGGCGGAATCTTCGCACCGAATGTGGCTCAGAATGCCGCGGGCCTCGTTGAGAGGAGCATCAACGATGAGGGTTGCATAGACGGGACACTCAGAATAGTTTTTCATAATAGTATTCCTCATATTTGTATCACAGTTCACAGCAGGCGGCGGCGAATGTCCCCGCGGGCCAGACCAGTGAGCCGTGAGAGTTGTGTAATGCTGACACCTTCCTGGTTGACCAGGCGGCACAGCAAAGGGACGACGGCAGAGTCGGGGTAGTATTGGATTTCGTGACACTCCATGCCCGCCGTTGAACGGATAAAATCGCGAAGTTCGGCGTCTGTGAAGGCTGGGAGAGGAACGTCCTCCAAAAAGCCGCGGACATTGTGCTCCGGCTGCTCGTGGTATTGGCGCAGACTTTCCAGGTCACGTAGCGAAAAGGCGTAGTTTGTATCGACATGACAAAGGGGCTTTTCCCGGAGACCGAAGTAGTCCCGATAGCTGCTCCATTGGTAGTCCTGCATCTGCTGCACCAGTCCGGCCGCAACGGGGTTGCGGTGGATATAGCGCAGGACTCGGAGAAAGTAGCCTTTGGTCGTGACGGCCTGGGACTTGTAGCGACCTTGAAATAACGGACCGGTCCGCTGATACCGCCTATTATAATAGGAGACATAGCGGACCCCCACAGCCTTCATGACGCGCTGCAGGGCGTCATCATCTGCTTTGGCAAGCAAGTGAAAGTGATTGCCCATCAAGCAATAGGCAAAAATTGTGAAATCTTCATCTGCGCAAAATTCCAAAATGTGGAGGAAATTCAGGCAGTCCGCGTCATCGGAAAAAATCGCCATGCGGTTGACGCCGCGTACCATGATGTGATAGATGCCCGTGGCGGACAGCTTACGAGCTTTTCTCGGCATTGGGCTGCGCCTCCTCGGATTGCTGTTGTGCATTCCATTCATCTGGGGCATAGATGATGCACTGGATAATGCGGGAAGCGTCCCCGCGGGTCATCTTGTGAGTATCGAGTTTATAGTCGGGGTCCAGCTTTTTAATCAGCTTGACCTGTTCGCTAGTGATGGGCTGGTGGTCCCACTTGTAGCGCTGTTTCTTGTCCCAGATGTGCTGCTGTTGGACGTGTTTTTGTTTGAGGTCTTGATATACGAAGTCAAAAACAAATTGCAGCGGGACAGCGGTTTTGGAGCAGTTTTTGTTCTTGCGCAAGTAGACCATGCCATTGGTCAGCGGCTTGCTGATGCGGTATGTGACATTGGGGATAGGCAGGATATAGCCGCCGTCCTTGAGCGCAATCCATGCAACATCGTGCATCGTGTAACCCTCGCCAAGTGCCATGACGTCCACCTCCTTTTGTTTATCAATCCAAGTATCGGGGATTTCGTCCCCTGTCAGAATTTCGACGGGGTCGTCCTCATCCGGTTCTTTTTGTTCAGTTGGTTCTTTCTCTGGCTTCGGAGCGGGCAGGTCCTTGCCGATTAAGGTTGCAGCGGTGCATATCGGCATAGCGGACACACCCACGCAGTCAATCACCTTGCAGGATTTTTTGCCGGGATATAGGCGCAGACCGCGCCCCAGCATCTGGGCATATAATCCCACGTTGGTGACCGCAATCGGACGAGCCAGGAGGACCGTTTCTGTGATAGGCAAATCGACGCCTTCGGTCAGAACGGCAAAACAGACGAGCACCTTAATCATGCCCAGCTTGTAAGCCTCCAACAGACGGTCACGGTTCCGCGTCGTCCCGTCGATGAAGGCGGCGGTGCTTGTCCCGTGCTGTTGGTTGAGCATTGCGGTCACGTTTTTGCCCTCCTCGATGGAAGGCGCAAAAATGATAGTCTGACCCCGGGCGTTTTTGTTGTAAGCTTCGGCAATCCCGGCAGCGGTACCCGACATGACGCGGGCAATATCGGCGGCGTCATAGTCGCCGGTGTCCTCCCGATACTGGACCGTGCCGAGGTCATATTTTAGGTCAACCTGGCAGGCCTCGATGGGGCAGAGGTAGCCATGCTCGATGCCATAGAGTGTGTTGTATTCGCACAGAATGTCATCGAAAGCCATGTCCAGACCGATGCCGTCGCCGCGGATTGCAGTTGCCGTGAAGCCGAAGCGTGTTGCGTTTTTGAAGTAGTCGAAAATTTTACGGTAAGTAGGCGCAGCACTGTGATGCGCCTCGTCGATGATGATGGTATCTATACTGTAGGGGTTGTATTTTTCGAGCCGTCCCACAAGACTCTGCACCGATGCGCTGATGATGGGTTCATTGTCGGCGTGAGATGTGCCCTGTTCGATGCCGCAGGGCAGGTCCTTGAGGTATTCCAACGGCTGCTTCACAAGCTCTTCCCGGTGGGACAGAATCAAGACATGGTGGTCGTTTTCCAGTACGTCCCAGCGGATATATTCTGTGAAGATGCGGGTCTTGCCGAGGCCCGTTGCAATGGTGCATAGGGCGGCGTTGCCCTCGTAGTTTTTCAAACGCCGGAGGGTTTCGGCCTGATAGGGTCGCAGCGGGGGCGGCCAAGGACCGTCCCTTGCGCGGTTTGCTGCGCAGTTCATTAGTAGAATTCTTCCACAGGTCGGAAGCCGCGGCCTTCGAGTTCCAACTCCATGCGAAGTTGTAAATAGGTTTCTGCTTCTGCGCGGGACATGTAGAATTTGTACTCCGTGTCCGTGTCGCTCAGGTCAAACAGACCCTCAACGATGAAGACAGAAGCTGTCGGGTCGGAGTAGATGCGCTCTTCCCAGAGAGAGTCTTTGCCAGCCGGGGTGTAGTGCATCCAGTGGGAGACGGCACGGAAATTTTTGATTTCGCGTACCTGTAAGTCTGCCAGGGGGTGTTTTTTCTGCAGGGCGATATTGTAATCGCGGAGTTTTTCCATGATGGTCATGATGCGTACCTCCAAAATTGAGTGTTGACGTTCAAACGGATTATGTAAAGATTATCACGGGGGCAATGTGGTGATGAGGCCGTCGCAGCCATCGACCTGACGAGGGGGAGCGTCGAGGATTTCCGGGTTTCCTTCGCGGGTAATGGTATCGTTCTCGACATAACTGCGGATTCTTTTGTAGTTATCCAGATTGCTGGAAGTCAGATGCAATACGATACCCGGAGGAGCATTGCACAGCAGATTTTCACTGCGCGGGATAATGCGGTCTTCCATGAGCGCGTCAGACAAAGACGGAATGAAGCCGTCGACGATCAACAGGTAATCGCCATGCTTTTCACCTTTATATAAGTACTCTGTACGACCCTGCTCAGGGTGCCAAGCGGTTGAAAGTCTGTAGGACTGCGGCGTGGACGGCTGCTGCACCGAATCATAGATTTCGCGGAGAAGCAGATACCCCTCGTAGTCAAGGAGGATAGAAAGAGGAACCATAGTAAGCCTCCTGAGGTGGATAGAGATGTGAATTACTGTACCTATAATTATCTGCAGTTCGCACGTGAGGTCAACACTTTTTTACGAAAAAAATATCGATAATACGAATAAACGAAGCAGATAACGTCTGTACAAATTGCAGGATAATTATACGAAATACAGGAGGTTACCGGAGGTACTGGTCGCCAATGAGGAAGGCTTGGAAGACTGTATTGCTGCCGCTGAGGTCGCGCATGATAAAACGACCCTTGACCGAAGGAAGGTCAGCGGCAGAACCGTCGCCCATGATGACGATGGAGCTTTGGTCGTCCGCTGCGTGGGCAGAAATGCGACAATCAAGCTGAGCTTTAAGGCTGCCGGGAATACTCAGGGTGTCAGCCCGTTGCGTGCAGATAATCAAGTGCAGTCCATAGCTGCGGGACTTACGGCCAAGGTTGGTCAAGAGATTAAGGATCTTTGCAATGGTGTCCTTTTCGGCCTTGCTGCGGCCGGTTGCATCAAGTATAATGGAGGCCTCGTCCACAAGTAAGATGCAGCGCGGTAGTGGGGAAGACGATACCTTATTATATTCAGAAATATTGGCGACCCCAGCGGTGAGGAAAAGTTTGCTGCGCTCGTCCATAAGGGAGTGCATATATTCCAGCTGTTGCAGGAAAGAATCCTCGTCAGTGACAAGGGTACACCCTTGACGCAGAGAACTGGGATAGTCAAGACCTTCCTTCCAATCGGCGATGATAAGGTGGGCACCTTTGCGCAGCATCTGAGCCACAAGCAACTGAGCAAGTTTGCTTTTACCAAGACCGGTTGCACCGCAAATTAGCATATGAGGGCTTTTGGTGAGGTCAATCGTGACAGTGCGTCCTGCAGCGTCTAGGCCAAGCTGCAGCACAAAATCTTCTTGTGAGCAGGAACCGTCCCATTCGCAGATTTCGGGATAGGCAGCAGTGCCCGGTACATACTGTATACGGATTTCGCTGGGCCGGTCCGAGGGGAGAATATCCAGGATTACAATATCTAAGGCAGTTTCGAGTTTGCCACGCCAGTCCTGCCAGTCGGTGAGCGTGAGACCCCGTTCAAAAAAGACAAGTTCACAGATATTATTTTCTCGTTTGGTGTACTGTATTGGCAGGGGAACTTCATACGCATAATTGACGATGCCGATACGCAGTAGATTGTCAATAATCCGGCTTGCATTGGGAATACGCGAAGTCAGGATAAAGGCCGCGCATAGCAGCAAAGTATACCCGGCAAGACAGTCAAAGAGATACAAGGGCCAGAGGATTGTGTGTTGCGCAGAGATAAAAAGTCCCAGCATAAATGTAGAGAAAGTGGCGAGAACGAGGAGAGCACGGGTGCGCCAGTCTACCCAGAGGGCTGCAAACCCGTTCTTGACGAGTTGCAAATAGTAGCGCTGCATGGTACGTGCGCGCAAGGCGTTTTTCTTTTCGCCTATAGTACTCATAATGAGGCTCCTTCCTTATTAAATTAAGTAATCAGAGGGCAAACTGTCGGGCTTATATTCGACGCCAAGGCTTTCGCAGAGCTTACGTTGAGAATCTGCATTTGGCATGGCATCTTTGGTGTTATACATATCTGCAACAGGATTCTTACCGCTGCCGATAAGGATATAATCTTGTGAGTTGGAGTTGAAGCTATAGATCAGCAAATCCGTCTTGGTAATGCGAATCATGGTCTGACAACGCCGTTTGAGTTGTTGGATAGGTTCGTCATTGGCGGGAACTGCATAAAAGAAGTCGTCAATGGAGAGAACCGTAGTTACAATGATAAGTTTGACCTCGAGCCAACGGTCATGATAACGAGCGCTGGCAGATGATGAGGTATGGTTGTCGAGAATTTTCAACAAATCTGATAGTGGGAATACGGTAGGACGTAAGTCATCTAGGATTAGAGCGTCCTGCCCGTTATAGTCTTGCAGCGGGTCACGACTGCTGCCCGAAAGACAGTAGCTGTATTCTCTTTCATTGCAAATTTTTTTCGCAAGTGTGGTTTTGCCGGCCCCGGCATCTCCTGTGATATAAATTACATCAAGGCTGCGCGAGACGGTGTTTTTTATCTTGTTTCGCCGAAATTCGAATGCTTTCTCGAAATCGCGGCTGTAATCAATATAGGTTTGCATACTTACAACATCGGTAAGATTGTATGGGCGGATTTCACCGTTCTCGATGCCATCAAAGACCTTCTTTAGCGAGTTTTGCATCGAGTGATTCTTTTCACTTTCGTTCCGGACGGATTGCCAGTCATACCCTGGTTTCGCGACAACATCATCGTCACTATACTGATACTTATTAGGCGCGTTGCGATGGGTAAGATAGCTGAGTGAGCCACCAATGTCGGCGACGGAACGTCTTCCGATTCCTTTTCGTTGCTTGATGCGTTCAACGAATTGTGGGGCAACTCCGACATAACCGCCTATTGTGCTGTCTTTAACAGATTCTGCCAATTCTAGCGGAATGTGTACATGAGGAGCAACGAGATTGCCGTTTTTGTCCGTATCTTTGTCGTGTAGGATAAATGCCCAGGTTGTAATATTAGGGTGATTTTCGAGGTTGTGTATCAGTGTTTCTTTCCAGGTGTCAGGATAACCAGGAAGATGGTCAATGCGAGTGGTGATTTCACATTTTCGGTAAGATTTAGACGTCATGCTTTTTCTCCAGGGATAAATAAGAATAACTACCACAAAAGCTACCACAAAATGACCTGTTTACAGAATTCCGAGACAAGCCCCGGAATTCGCGGTCTACTGTAGGAACGATAATTTTTATAAAAAATAGCCCTGCATCTACTACGATACAGGGCTACCACATTCAGACAGTTCTGGGACTATCGGGACTATCCTCAGCAGGGCTGAATGCTGTCGACTTTGCCGTAACGGTTGTAGTAGACATGTACATCAGTATTCACAAGAGCTGCGAGGTCGATGTTGTCCTTCGCAATCTTGGCGTCGGTGAGGTATGCCCGTTCGACCGAGAAACCCTCCCCGTACTTGGGGTTGATGTCCGTCCCGATGTAGACGTTGTAACCAGTGATTTCAACGCCCTGATCCGTTGTAAAATCGGCTTTCTTATAGCCAAAAACACGCATCATGATGCGGCTCCTTTCTATTCAGTGATTTGCAATAGCAAATCAAGGTGTAAGACGGTCATAAAAGCTATCTAGGGTACAGTGCCGACGTAATGTTGCCAAAAACGAGTGCGCTGCACGATGCAGTTACGGGCGGTCAGCATATCATCACCTCCTTGGATAAAGGCAAAATAATTATCGAAAACTCGCTAATTATCTTCCTTACATTTATTATTCTACTCAGTTCGCACATGCCGACAATAAAAAATAGACGAATAACTTTAGCTGTACGCGAAGTTATTCGTCTATAATTTAATCGATATTACTCGGCAGATTGACTTTGCATGAGTTTGCGTTTAGCCTTGCCGCGGGCAAGCCTATTTTCCAGCAGAGCATCAAGGCGCTCTGGAATATTATCCATATCTCCGTCCATGGGATGCATATACACCCCATTAACACCGGGATGCGTATGCCCGACAAGTTCTTCGTAAACCCAAGTGCTAAGTTCGTTTTTATAGATTGATGAAAAGGTATGCCGCAGTTCATACGGAGTGATGTAAGGTATACCATTATACTTACAATAGATACTCCATCGTTTGCGGTAACATAATTGTCCGGTATACCCAAAAATACGTTCATGCGGGTCCTTTGGGTCAATCCTATACATTTTTTGACATTCGAGGATTTCTCTGGTGTGTTTTGTCTGCGGAAAGTCGCGTGCTGCGGTTTCGTTTTTTCCGGTGGTGGTGATGCCGTGCGCGTTAATTGCGCGACGTATATGTATATAGTCGTTATCAATATCGCCCCATTCGAGCCCCATTAGTTCGCCGGGACGTAAACCTGTAACGACCTGGAATCGGTAGGCATAGATTAAACTGTCTTGACAGATGGCACCATTATAAGGTACTTGCGATTCTGAAAACAGAATGTCGAGAGACGAGACATCAAGTGCCTGTTTTTTGCTCTTTTTTGCATTCGCGGGAATTTTGATGTTTGATGTACGCAGGTCGCTCCGAATATCTGATGCATCTAAATAATTGCAGAATCCGGACAAATCGCCGCGTATGTTTTTAAGGGTCTTTTGGCTTAGATTGCGTTTTCGATATGCCGTGTAGATGACCCTTTTCATGTCTTGTTTGGTCAGCAGCATGACAGGTGTTTTACCAATTATAGGCTTGATATGGTTGTCATATCTGTTGCGTATGGTATAGACGTCTGTGGTTTCGAGTTCCTTATCCTGTAGAAAACGCTGAAATAAGGTGTCAACCGTTGTGCGCTCACTGACAGAAAATGGGGAAGAACCAGATAACCATGAGGTTGCAGATTGGGCGCAAATCTTTCGCCCCTTTTCACCGGGGACGGTCGAGTAGAAAGATTTTCGGACGCCGTTCTTCTGAACGTTGATTTTCCAGAGGTGTTTTTTCTCGATCCAAGTGGCACGAGAAATCATCTTACTTTGCAAATTATTGGACATGTGGACTCCTTAGAGAGCCGACATCATGCAACCGGCTCAACGAAAATAGTGTAGTAGTCTTCCTCTTTAACATTCAACACTTTCCCGATGCGTGCGATTTCCTCTGCGGTAAAGAGTGAATAGCCATTCATCTTTTGAGACAGAGCCTGCGGGGTGATTCCGATAGCTTCCGCGACATCGTAGCATTTCAAGCCTGCGCGGACGATTTCGGAACGCAAATAGAGATATTTGCCTTTCATGATAGTAATTCTCCTTTATATTTTAATGGGGCTTAACTATCATGATATGCAGTTCGCACACTATCGCAAGGGGGTATCACCAACTTTTTTAATTTATTCAAAAGCAGTGAACATGTACCACGCTTTTTATTTAGGAAGTACCACACTTTGTACCACACATAAATAAAAAAGCCCTTTAATAGGATTCACACTAGCAATAAAATTATCGGTAGTATGTATCTTATTAAGGGGCGGTTATATTTTTAGAAAAGTTCGATTCCCGTACGGGTCACCAAAAAGCACTACTTCATTTGAGGTAGTGCTTTTTTCTTTATATTTACTTTTCAACAGGTGTCGGGCGTAAATGGTGACCCATACGGGAATCGAACAGCCTGCTGCGGAGGCGACCGCCGCCTGCGGCGGAAACAGGAAGCCGGAGCAGGCGCAGCGGTCGCAGAAGGCAAGCCCCGCCCAAGGGGCGCAGCCTGATGCGGTAACCGCAAGTCGCAACCCCGCGTCAGCGTCCCGCGGGGCAAAAACAGTCCTGCGGACTGTTTTTAGGGCGCGGGAGATGGACGGAAGGGTCACCAAATGTAGTCCTTAGTTTTTAACGAAAAAAACGTTAGAAATTAAGGACTTTTTCTTTTACCCCTTGCTGTGTACCGCAATCGTACCACGCTTTGCAGAAAAAAGTGCTGCGTGAAAGCCTTTATCCTGTGTATGGATTGCAGCAAGCCGATGCAGCCCCAATAAAAGCAAACTCCGGGAGCAAACGCCCCCGGAGCTTTTTGATGGTAACTGGTCAATTTTATTGTTGGTTGGAAACCATCTTCTGATACAGTTTCATAAGTTCGGCCACACAGGCGCTCTCGCTGGTGCGGGCGGCAGTACCCTTGGTAAAGCCGTAAGCGTCCATCACAGCGCGGTCGTTGTCCTGGTGGGCTTTGCGCAGTTCCGGCGGCATGGTCAGTTCATCGTACAGGTCAGCCAGACTGCAATCCGGGTAGAGGGCGCGTGCATCCAGAATGGCTTGTGCAGTCTGCTCAATTTTGTCAATTATATTTCGGGGGGGGTAGGCCATGGAAAGTTATTGTAAACGACATCTTTGGAGTAACGATAACGCATTTCCAACCGTCCGCAAACGGCCCGCATCCAAGCCATATGTACATTAGAAGTCAATATACCAAAATGATACAATGACGCGTTTGGAATAATAAAAACAAGGTCACTGCAAAGGACATCGGGGGTCATGAAACCAATCGGAACATAGCGTCTGCGTTCGGAAGAAACTTTAGGGACAAGAATATAGGTGGAATCAGGCATATTCTCAACGTGGAAGTGAGCGGGTTTGTCAGCAAGTTTTACGGTTCCTGCACTGGGACTATTCAAGCGATACTCTTTTACTGATTTTACACGCTCTAAGCATAACGGCATAGCTTTCAATTCGGCAGGGCTGCAATCACCCAGCCATAAGCAGTAGCGAGATTTTTGATTTATAAATTCCTTTGAGCCATACCAAGGACGAAAATATATTTTTGACGCTGGTTCTTTCTTGATGAAATCTTCCATTTCCTCTTTTTCAAAGAGATAGAACCCGCCGTCAATCGGCTTATTACCGATTCCAATTTCCGGCACATTGCAAAGCGGCTTATTACGGCTCTCAATAAAAACATTGTCACCGTCCAGCAGATACCCATTGATATTCTTTGCAACTTGATAGCGTTCGCTACTGTATATGCGGCGTTCCGCAGGATTGACTGCTGTACTGAATCCGATAATGACACAGTGAACATGAGCCTTGCTTTTGGCCTCGCTGTCCCAGCGGAAAGTGCGGTAGGCAAAATCAATATGCACGCCGTCCGCAAACAAGGGCTTCCAGAGGTTGGCTACACTTTCGCCTTGTGAAACGGAATTAGTAGAAACCAATGCAGTACGGATTGCCGTGTTCTGCATTATATCAGCGGCTTTCTTGTACCAACAGCACACATAATCCAAATTGCCCGCGTTTTTCCAGCCCGCAAAAATGTGGTTAATATCATCTTTTTGCGCCTTGTCCATCAAACGCGCACCCACAAACGGCGGGTTGCCCATAATATAATTCAGCTCGCTTTTGGGTATCACACTTTCCCAATCGGTGCGCAGGGCATTGCCCTCTACAATATAAGCGTTGGTTTTCAGCGGTAGAAAGTCCAGCGGAACAAGCAGAATTTTTTCGGTTTCTTTCATCATCTGGCTTTCGGCAATCCAGAGTGCGGTTTTTGCAACCGTCACCGCAAAATCGTTGATTTCAATGCCGTAAAACTGGCTGATGGAAACCTGTATCGGGCTTTCGCTGGCGGTGTACATCGTCACCTGTCCGTGGGAAAGTTCCAGCAGAATTTTATTTTCCAGCCGCCGCAAGCTTAGATATGTTTCGGTCAAAAAGTTGCCGCTGCCGCACGCGGGGTCTAAAAATTTCAACCCGGCCAGCTTGCGCTGAAAAGCCCGCAGTTTGGTGTTCTTTGTGCGCTCTATGGGATTTTCGCAAATTTCGTCCAACTCCGCTTTCAGTGCGTCCAAAAACAGCGGGTCAATGACCTTGTGGATATTCTCAATGCTGGTATAGTGCATACCGCCGCTGCGGCGCGTTTCGGGATTCAAGGTGCTTTCAAACACAGCGCCGAAAATCGTGGGGCTGATTTCGGCCCAGTTGAAATCCTCGCTGGCTTTGTTCAGCAGCAAATTGCGGATTTCATCGGTAAAGGGCGGTATCTCGATATTCTCATCGCTGAACAACCCGCCGTTGACATAGGGGAACGCGGCCAACTCCGGGTTATCGTCCTGCAGATAGGGGTCGCGGTCTTGCAGCTTGGTGTCCAGCACGCGGAACAGCTCCACCAACGCCTTGCGCATACCGCGCGTGTCGAACGCGGCCAGATAGTCGTGGAACATACCGTGCCGACCGAAAATCCCTGCGTCCTCGGCGTACAGGCAGAACACCAGCCGCACACACAGCTTGTTCAGACTTTTCAGCGATTGTTCGGCCTGCGGGCTTGCATATTGTTTGTAGAGTGCGTCATACAGAAGCCCTACAATTTCACCGGCGGCAATGGAAACCTCCATCTCACGCTTAAGGTGTTCGCTGCCGGTGTCCACCAGAAATTGCAGACGATAGTATTCTTTTTCGAGGTTTGCAAGATCGATGATTTCCGGCTCGCCACTGGGGCGCTCCATATCGTAGACATAGAACTGCGCAAAATTGCAGGTCACGACCCAACGCGGATGCTGCGAAAGCGGTAATTCTGTGATGTAACGCTTTGCCTGTTGGAACGGCGTTAACATCGTACCGTCTGATTGCTTGATGGGCTTGTTCAGGTCTTTGCCAAGACCCTTTTGCTCAATCAGCAATTTGGTGGACGGAATCGCGCCGTCGATAAAGCTGGTGTGGTCGAGGTGAACCTGTTCCTCAAAAGTGATGAACTGTTCCGGCTGTTCCACGCCGTAGACATCACGCAAAAGAGAAAGCCAAAAGGATTGGCTTTCCCCTTTTTCGTAGCCCTTATCTTTCCAGTAGGCGGCAAATTTCTTTGCGGCCTGTTGCTGTTGTGCGGCAGTCATAGCGGTCACCTCATAGCACAATGTTTTGTAATTATCATAGCATAAACCTATGCTTACGGCAATTGCGTTTTACAAAAATAAGGAACCCTTTGGCGGTAAAGCACATAGTCAGGGGTGTTGCACTTTCCCGTAAATGCGTGTACAATATTGCATATATATTTCTGACAAGGGGGCGGGGGCTTGGCTACACAGCAGGTGCAGCAGCGTGCGGCGGGGGGCATTGCCTACACGCTGACGCGGCGGCGGGTGCGCAATATCAATCTGCGCGTCCGGGCGGACGGATCGGTCGCGGCCAGTGCATCGGCGCGGGTGCCGGCCGCCTATGTGGACGCTTTTGTGGCGGCCCGCGCCGACTGGGTGCGCGCCGCCCAGCAGCGCGCCGCCGCACGGCGCGCGCAGGAGGCCGAACAGCCGGATTTGCCGCCGAAAGCCGAGGCACTGGCCCATATGCAGGCGTTGTGCCGGGCATACTATCCGCAGTTTGCAGCGGTATGCCCGGGCGGGCAGATGCCCAAAATCGCCGTGCGCGACATGCACACCCGCTGGGGCTCCTGCAGCTTGCGCACCGGCACGCTGGCGTTTGCGCAGCGGCTCTGCGTGATGCCGCCGGCTGCACAGGAATATGTCGTGGTGCATGAATTCTGCCACTTTGCCCACCAGAACCACAGCCCCGCCTTTTGGGCGGCGGTGGAAAAAGTCCTGCCGGATTACAGGCAGCGGGAAAAGCTGTTGAAAATGCGGTGACGGCTGAAAAAGCCTTCCCCCTTGGGGGGAAGGCGGCCGTAAGGCCGGATGAGGGGCGCGTTTATGGATGCCGCCCGGAAAAGGGGCAACAGCGGCAGACCTGCCCCTCATCAGCCGCCTGCGGGCGGCAGCTTCCCCCCAAGGGGAAGCCAAAGAATCTACCCAAAAGGGAGGTACACACTTTGCCATCTCCACAAAAAAAGTACACAACGCTGGTCAGCAATACGCTGCTGTTTGCCATCTCAAACTTCAGCTCCAAGCTGCTCAGCTTCTTCATCCGGCCGTATCTTAGCTACGCGCTCGATTCGCCCGATGTTATGGGTGTGTCAAGCCTGCTGCAGCAGGCCACAAACCTGCTTATACCGGTGGTCAGTCTGGGCGTGGCCTACGCGATCATCCGGTTCGGCCTTGATAAGGAAAACGACAAGGCCAGCGTCTTTGTCAACGGTGCGGCCACCATTGGGCTGGGCTTTCTGGTGCTGCTGCTCGCCATGCCGCTGGTCAGCCTGATCCCCAACGCGGCCGAGTATCTGCCTTTCCTCTACCTCTGCGTGCTGGCAAGCTGCCTGCGCACGCTCTGTACCCAGTTCATCCGCTCCCGTATGCTGAACCGGCTGGTGGCGATAGACGGCGTGCTGACAACGCTCAGCTTGCTGCTGTACTACCTGCTGTTCCTGAGCGTTTTGCGGATGGGCGCGACCGGCTTTTTGCTGGCCAACGCGCTGGCGGATCTGACCTCGATGGTGTTCGTCTTTTTTGCGGGCGGCTGTTGGCGGTATTGCAAGCCCAAGCGGTTTGACCGCGGGCTTTGGCGGGAGATGCTGCGCTACTGCCTGCCGATGATCCCGGCGTCCATCAGCTTTTGGATCATCAACGCCAGCGATATGTTTTTTGTGCAGGCCCTGTGCGAGGACTACGGCGGCCGCACCGGCAACCACTGGGTCGGGCTGCTCTCGGCGGGATATTTTCTGCCGCAGATCATCACGATTTTGGGCAGCATCTTCTATGAGGCGTGGCAGCTTTCGGCCGTGACCGAGGAGACCGACCGCGAGGCGTTTTTCTCCAAGATATTCCGCGTGTATGCAAGCGTGCTGTTCTGCTGCGTGGCGGGCATCATTATGCTGTGCCAGCTGCTGATGCGGGTGTTCAAGGCCGAGTATTTTGACGCATGGACCTTTGTGCCGTTCCTGACGCTCTGCTCAATGCTGACCTGCATGAACCAGTTTTTGAACAGCATCTATGTGGTCTATAAGCGCAGCACAGGGTCGCTGGTCACGATGCTGGCCGGTGCGGTGCTGAACCTGATTTTGAACTACTGCTTTATCCGGCTGTGGGGCCCGTGGGGCGTCACGCTGGCCAGCTTCCTGAGCCTGATGCTGGTGTTTTTGCTGCGCGCCTACTCGACCCGCGGCCTGCTGGAGATCGACTTCCACCCGGCGTGGCTGATTTTGAATCTGGCGCTGGTGCTGGCGGAGATTTGGTGCATGATGAAGCTGATCCACTGGGCGCTGCCGGTTGTGGGCATCACGGCCGTGATCTGCGTCATGAATATCCGCGAGGTCCTGAGCATGCTGGACACGCTGATCGGCAAGTTTTTGAAAAAGAAGAAAGCATAATAGAGCGTAGGGGCGGGGCTCTGCTCCGCCCGTGCAGCTTGGCGGCAGCGCTAAGTTCCACGGGCGGAGTAGAACCCCGCCCCTACGGTGCGATAGTAGGGGCCGATGCTCGCATCGGCCCGCCCCCGTTTGCCGCGGTCAGGTGGGCACAACCACGCAGCTACCTCTTTTTTGGGAAAAGACTTCGTAAATAAAATCACCCCCACCCAAGTGCAGATGTTCTGCGGTTGGGTGGGGGCTTTCTTATTTATTGAGGGTGAAATTATATGTTTTGTTGTCTTTATCCTGTAGTTTATGCTCTAGCGTAGTAAAGTTTTCTTTTTTATCGCTGAGGGTTTTATCGGTAAGGGGTAAATCATTGTTACCGATATAGACATATACTTTTTTGTTCTTATTATCTTCAGGAACCCCGTCCCCATAATCAGCAGGAATAACAATGTCACCTTTTTTGAGCGTTACATTTTCTTCATTATAACGATAAGCCTTACCTGTAAGGGAAACAATATAGTCAGCCGCTTTTTTATCGGATTTTTTTTCATAGAGATAATTGCTTAAAAATGTCATGGGATCGGGAGCATTATTCAGTTCAGGAGAATCAACTTTTTTATAGTCATCACGCTTGTTATTCGAAATATTATAGGTATAGTCCGAATTCTTAGCATAATTGTAGTAAGCGATACCCTTCCAGCAAATAATTTCACCGCCACTAAAACTGATTTCTTTATCCGTAGTGAGTTTGTGTGCCCAGTTATTTGCCTGATTAAAAGTGACCTTGTCGAACTTTATATCAGATTTATCCTCACTTGAGTTATGGTCAATCATAGAGACAGTAAAAGTATCCGCGTCTGACGGAACTGTGAAAGTAATCTTTTCAGCTTTTGTGTAATTCTGTGGCGGGGTTTTCTCCTCTAATTCATAGGTCTTCCCACGGCGGAGTTGTACAATATAGGGAACGGAGTTAGTGGTAAAAGATTGACAATTAGACAATTTGGGAGTACTGCCGCCACTGTCAAAGTCAAGAAGAATATGATCCCCCTCTTTAGAGCGGAGAACAAGGTCTGCGCCGGATACAGGATTTCCGGCGTCATCAATTTTGTACAGAGAGGTGGTGCAGGTCAATTTCTTGCTGTTGACAACATGAATAATATCACCATTATCTCCATTATCTCCGTACTGCTCAACACGGCCCCATTCACCGTAATATTTGTTATAAATATTTGGTTTAAACCATGTATTATAGGCAGCGGGATGTTCTCCGTGTGTTTTCATGTATGTATCCGGATACGGGCTGAAATCAAAAGAAAGAGAGCAGCTGACGCCACTCTGATATCCGGTGGGTGCAGTAACTTCAATGAGTTTATAAGATTTTTCTTTATCCAGATAAACAGATTCAATCATGCCATCTCCGGAATTAAGCCGCAGAGGAACAGAGCAATAACCCTGTGAATTACTTCTTAGATTCTCAAAAATGACTTTTCCTGTTGATGTGTCTGTGATGTTAAAGAAAGCATCAGCAAGGGGATGATTCTCTGCATCGGTTGTAAAAATTTTTACAACGGCAGTGGGAAAGTACTGCAGGGTAATCACATTGCCATCCGCAAAAGTTCCATTCGTATCGCCGCCGAAATGGAACTCTTTAAAGGTACAGCCAAGGTATGTGCCGTTATTATAAGATGGGTTGATTTCGATGGAGAAATCGTCTTTTTTTAGGGGCTGATATCCCGGTATAGGGTCTTTTTCTGTAATGGTAAAATCGTTTCTCCATGCGGGTAACTGACCGTTTTGAATAGGTTTGCCCGATGCTTCATCATAAATTTCAAAAGGAATATTGCCGTTTGCATCAGCAGTGACATCGTAGGTAATCTGCTTCGGGTAGGGAACAGTTACAGTGTATGTTTTATTGGCAAATTCACTGGAAGACCCTGTTACGGCATCCTGCAAATGGACAAAGACTTTGTCGCTCGTTGTAGGATCGACCTTTTTATCTTCCATGGTGATGCTGTTTCCGGCAGCAGATACTTCAGAACCGCCGCTCAAGCTCAATGTGTCACCGTTCTTTGCAATGGAAAACGAAATATCTTTTGCAGGAGCATAATTTCCGGGAGCTGAAGTTTCGCGCAGCACATAATTACCAACCGGCAAACTAACGGAATACCCTGAACTGCTGGTTGACGAAGTCCAAGAAGCAGCCGCCGTACCATCTTCTTTAAGAATCTGTAGCTTTGCATCGCCAAGTGGAATCTTGGTGGTGGCGTCTACTTTTAAAATCGTAACCCCTAAGAGAGTTAGTTCTGGGCCCGGTGCAGGCTCCGGGGTGGGGTTTGGTTCCGGTTTGGTATCATCAGGCTTTGGAACAACGATGTTGTCAATACTTCCGTCCACACGCGCACTTGTTCCGGTAGCCGTGTATACAACCTGTATCCCATCCTTGCTGGTATACACCAAGTACAAAACCTGACCGCTGGCATTGCAGGTCATCCCCTGCACCGTACCGCTCACGCCTGCCTGAGAGGAAAGGCCGTCAGGCGTTTTGCTGCCTTTTGGAGCGTTTTCTACATGCAGCAGATACTGCCCGCTGCCCTCGGTAAGTGCAACATCGCCGGTCACGGCGGGAACCTCGTTTGTCAACGTGCCCGCCCAGCTTGTCAGAGCATCTGCACCATCGTTTTTTCCCGTTATCGAAGCGTTCTGCACCAAGGCGTACTTCTGCGCGGCAATGCGGGTCGCCGTCTCCACACACGCCTGCGTCTCGCTGACGGCCTGCTTCTCCTTGGCGTTGTCGATGTACCCGGTCAGCGCAGGCACGGCAAAGCTCGCTGTTATGCCTGCAATCACCAGCACGACAACCAGCTCCACCAGCGTAAAGCCGCGGTGGCTGCGCAGGGTTCGTTTCAGACCAGTCATACGGGATTCCTCCTCTTACTCGGCGGGGTCAAAAATGCTCTGGTCCCGCTTGGCGTGGGCACCGATGTTGTTGTATTCCAGACTCAGATACCCCTTGGCCCACTCGTCCAGCGCGGGGTCGGCGCCGTACTCGGCTGTCGTGCCGTCCACCTTCATGTAATCGTTGGCGGCGGTCACAACGGGGGCGTTCTGCTTCATTTCCAGCAGATATTTGTAATAGTCGCTCAGCGGCAGACCGGCCTGCTGCAGCAGGGTGGGGGCCAGCATGACCATGTCCATGCGGTTCAGCGGGTCGGTGGTGCTGGTGGCAGCGGCCGTGTGCTCCAGCGGGTAGTTGGCCCAGATGAAGAACGGCGTGCTGCGCTGCAAAAGCTGCAGATCGTTGTCGGTGGCGGCAAAGCTCGCGTCAGCCACATGCTTGACAAAGCTGGGCGCGTGGTCGCCGGCCATGGCCACAATGACCTTGCGGCCGGTCTTTTCGTACTGCTCGGTAAAGTAGTCGCACAGCTCCTGCACGGCGGCATCGGTCATCTTGATGCAGCTCAGGTACTCGTCCATCAGCTCGTCATACTCGCCGTAGTCGGTGCCCGCGTGGACAATATCCAGCGAAGCATCGTTCATATCGTAGTCGCCGTGGCTCTGGATGGAGACTAAGAAGCTGAACCGGGGCTTGTCCTCGGGCATGGCCTCGTACATCTTCTCCCAATCCCGGTAGGTGGCGGAGTCGGTCTGGTAGGGGCGGTCGCCGTAGGTCTCCTTGGTGGGGAAGTCGCTCTCAAAATGGGTCTCGTCAAAGCCCAGCGCCAGCCATGCGGAATCGCGCCGGTAGTTGGAGTTGGTGTAGGGGTGGGCGGCCATCGTGGTGTAGCCCAGCCCCTTCAGGTAGCTGACAACGCTGTTGGCGTTGTACAGGTTCAGCCAGTTGAAGGGCGTGATGCTCGGCATCAAAATCAGCGAGTTGGAGGTCAGCATCTCATACTCGGTCGAGTTGGTGCCGCCGCCCACATGCGGGCTGATGGTGTGGCCATAGACCGAGTTGGGCAGGTTCTTGGTCACCGGCATAATGTCGGTGTCGGCCTGCAGGTCGGTCACAAGGTCAAAGTCGTAGAAGCTCTCGGAAAGGATCAGCACAATGTCGGGGTAGTCCTCGGCGCTCTCGGGGCTGGCGGGGGCTGTATAGTCATCGGCCTTGCGGGCAAAGTTTACGGCGGCCGCATTGTTGTAGTTTTCCGGCTCAATGATGGGGTCGGCCATCAGGCTGGTGGCCTCGATCGTGCCGGCCAGATAGCCGTAGGTGTAGTAGGTGTTCTGCCATGCCCAGCCGTAGGTCGTCTTGGGCTTGATGCTCACCGGCCCAAAGTAACCGAAGAACATGACCAGAAAAACACCCAGCGCACTGCCCGCTACGCGCACGATGCGTGCGGGCCAGCCTGCGCGTTTGGGCGCGCCCTTTGCCAGCAGGTGCTGCACAAAGGCGATGCCGAGGATCGGCAGATAGAGCAGGGCAATTTTTACGACATCCTGCGTGATCTTGAGGGTGTAGCTGCCCATGACCTCGGCGGCGGTGCCCAGATTCAAAATGTCCTGGGGCATCAGTGCCGAGCCGTGCAGGTCGCGGGTGTAGTAGTTGATGAGCGCAATGAGGGTGAACA
>ERZ827126.1520-NODE-1520-length-20544-cov-10.465323_pt1 | contig 20544 bp, 18 predicted proteins | sample MGYA00519780_ERZ827126 | MGnify/ENA primary metagenome ERZ827126 (study PRJEB31778, sample SAMEA3449262) | human gut metagenome | biome: human gut; feature: human-associated habitat; material: faeces | place: United Kingdom | collected 2010/2012 ...
GAAAGATTATCAACGGCAAAGAAGAGATTGCAGATTTTCTGACCGGTCAGAGAAAGGAAAAGGATGAATCAGAATGGCTTGTTACGATTCGACCGGAACTTCGGATTATTGAGGAAGAAGTCTTTGACAAAGCACAGGATATTTTAAAAGGTCGTCATGACTCCTTCAAAATTACGCATGAGCGACAGAGTAACAAATATTTATTCTCTACATTGATTAAATGCAAGGAGTGCGGGTGGTCTTTTCGCAGAACGGTTCGCCAATACAAGAATACTTATGTGCGTTGGGTGTGTTCCGGGCATAATGGGAAAGGTGCGGATAGCTGCCCGAATGCAGTGACGGTAGATGAGGAAGAATTGATTCAGGCACTACAGGAGTATTTTCAAGAGATTCTTAGTAAGAAGAAAAAAGTAATCAATTATGTGATTAAAGAATTTCAGCGGGTATACAAAGCAAAAGATGAAAATATTGAGTACGAAAAGCAGTTAAATACAGAATTGAACAAGCTTCGTAAATCCTGCGAAAAGTATATGGACATGTATACCGATGATTTGATTTCCAGAGAGGAATTGAATGAGAAAATCGGTGGGATGCGAAAAGAGATTGAACGGTTGGAGAATGAACTGAAAATGGTCTCTTATCATCTGACGAAAGGAGAACAACTGGAAGCAATTTTGAACAGTACATTCAAGCAACTGGAAGATATCACAGATGTTCATGAAATGACAAATGCACAGTTGAAACGCCTGATCAATAAAATTGAAGTAGACAAGGATGGCAATGTAGATATTTACCTGCATCTTATTGGTGATTTGGGATTGGATGAAACTGTTTTAATTGAAGGAGATAAAAACACTGAGGAAAAAGGAACTAAAAAGGTTCCAAATAGTTACAACCATACATAAGGATGTTACAGAACGTCTGGAAAAAATCAATGCATCTCTGGCAGCAGAGACAAGAAAAGTATTGGATGTCAATAAATCCGAGCGCCATATCCGCGGAGGGCTGGCGACGAAAGAAAAGTATTTACATATGCACGGGTAAAAAACGTATGCGTTGTACGTATTAATTTGAAACAAACAATCATTTCATGATTATGCACCACACAGGAAGTGTCAGCATTGAGAGAAAGGTAGAAAAAAGATCATTCGGGAGGCGTATGGATTTCCGAGCGGTCTTTTTTTGTGTTTTACAATGCACGTTTTTAGTGTGTATAAGCTAATGATAGAAGTAAATACAGGAAAACTATATATTTGAAAAAGATAATAGAAAAGGTAAAATATAATAGATGAAATGAAATGACAACTGAAAAAATGATGTCCAAATTTGACTTTGTTTTAAGATAATATTTTAAAAAATAAAAGGAACTTAAATTTTAAGAATATAATTTGAGTTTGTTTTTGAGATTAAGAATATTATTTGAGATCGTTGCATATAAGTAAAGAGGATGATAGAATAGAAAGAAATGGAGGAAGTTAAATGACAGAGGAAGAATTAATCGGAAAACTTGAAATGATTCAAAGAATGAAATCGGAATCAAATATTCTTGAATTAAAAAGTGCAGAAAAAGGATGCCCACAGCATTTGTATGATTCTTTGTCCAGTTTTTCAAATCAGGATGAGGGCGGAATCATTATTTTCGGAATTGATGAAAAGCAGGATTATAAAGAAGTAGGAGTTTATGACCCGCAGGACATACAAAAAAAGATAAATGAACAATGCCTGCAAATGGAGCCGATTGTCAGGCCGTTATTGACTGTTGTACAAAAAGATGGAAAGGCATTTGTTTCAGCTGAAATCCCGGGCGTTGATTTGACGGATAGACCAGTGTTTTATAAAGGAAAAGGATGTTTGAAAGGCTCTTATACGCGTGTGGGTGATAGTGATGAACCAATGACAGAATATGAGGTTTATAGTTACGAAGCGTACAGAAAGAAGTACCAAGATGATATTCGCAGAGTGCAAAGGGCAACATTATCGTCGCTAAATAAAGAAAAGTTAGCATTATATATTGACTTACTTAAAAGCGGAAAACCCAATTTATCGAACATGGATGACGAAAGTATTTATGAGTTGATGAGTGTGACTAGAAATAATGAGATAACATTGAGTGCAACGATGATTTTTAGTCCATATCCGCAAGCGTATTTTCCACAGCTGTGCATTACTGCAATTGCTGTACCAGGAACAGAGATTGGATGCATTGGCGATTCAGGAGAGAGATTTTTAGACAATCAACGAATTGAAGGCAGTATTTCAGAGATGCTTGATGAGGCAATTAGTTTTGTAAAAAGGAATATGAAGAATAAAACAATTATTAATCCAGAAACTGGAGTGCGCGAGGATCGGACAGATTATCCTATTACTGCAGTCAGGGAGGCAATTGTTAACGCATTGGTGCATCGCGATTATAGCATACATACAGAGGGTATGCCGATACAAATTATCATGTATGAAGACAGAATGGAGATAAAAAATCCAGGAGGTATATACGGAAGAATAAAAGTTGACCAGTTGGGTAAAATGCAGCCGGATACGAGAAATCCTGTATTGGCGTTAACATTAGAAACATTACGTATTACAGAAAATAGATATTCCGGAATACCGACAATTCGCAGAGAAATGGAAAAGTTTCATCTTAGAGAACCGGAGTTCGCAGACGAGAGAGGCAGTTTTACAGTGACATTTTATAAGGCAGGAAATATCAGTAAAGAGGAGCCAGAACCAGAAGAAGCAAACAATCTTTTGGTATTCTGTAGAACACCACGTACAAGAAAAGAAATATGTGAATATCTGGGACTATCTTCTGTTACTTATGCTATTCAGACACATGTTATGCCGTTGGTAGCAATTGGAAAGATTAAAATGACAAATCCTGAGAAGCCAAAGAGTCCAAAACAGTTGTTTTATAGTGAGTAGGTTTGATTTAGAAGAAAACTAATGAGAAATCAAGATTATAAGAATAGGAGTGACAACGAATGAAAAACAAAAAATGGAAACAATTTGGAAAACTGACAGAACAATGTTATAGAAATATGATCGGAGCAGAGAAGGACAGTTCCTGTTGGGAAAAAGCATTTGAACTTTTGATGGAGATTGTCAGAGAAGAAAGACAGAAAGAACCGAACTGTTTTCAGGAAGTTTATATGCTGGATGAAGCGACAGATTATAAATATGATATTTCAGAATGGCTGGAAGATTGTCTGGATGAGACAGACATGAGAGAAGAGTATGAGGTACTTCTCGGTATGTGTGATACTTTGCTGAGTTTGTTTGCATGGCCAGACTACACAGGCTCTGATCTGAAATTCAGAAAAAGTTCTGTATTGGAGGCTCTTGGAAGAAATAATGAAGCAGTATCCTTTTGCTGTAAATGGTTTGAAAAGGAACTGGAGAATATTATGGCAGCGACAGCTTATGTCTATGCATTGATCGGGGCAAAAGAATATGAAGCAGCAGAAAAACTGATTCATCAGTTCATCATAGACGAATCAGAATGTCTTGAAGAAAATGAAATTATGTTCCGTGCCGCATCAAAGTATTATGGGGCAATCGGGGACAAAACCAAAAAGAAACAGTTAGATAAAGTGTTAAAAGAATACGAAGCTTATGTGGACAAAATGATGGAAGAAGAATGGTTAGGCAGTGACGAAGATGGCTGGGAGGATGAAGAACTTCCGTTTGATTAAGATGTGTGGATGATATATGTATTTGCCGGATGAATAAAATAGCGCTTGCATTTCTGTTATGCACGTGTATAATGAAATTATTGTTGAAAACAATCAATCATCACGCAGGTGATGTGGATAATTGAAAAAGATATATCATACGACTGTAAGGATTGAGACAGCCGGCAGGATGATATTGGAAAACGGGGTGCTCGCACAGGCGGGCTGAGAGTAAGCAGATGCTTTAACCCAGAACCTGATTTGGATAATGCCAACGTAGGGAGATAATGGAACGCAAGTGTGTTTTTTGTGTGCAGGAATCTTTGGTTGGGTTCCTGCATTTTTTAATATGAAGAAGGCAAACAGCATGAACATCACAAGAGAACAGTTAAAATTATACGCTGTCACAGACCGCAGCTGGCTTGGCAGCGAGACACTGTATGAGCAGGTAGAGAAAGCGTTAAAAGGCGGCGTGACCTTAGTGCAGCTTCGGGAGAAAACTCTTGATGAGGCTGCTTTTGAGAAAGAAGGACAGGAGTTATTAGAACTTTGTCATCATTACAACGTACCGCTTATCATCAATGACAACGTGGAACTTGCAAAAAAAATCCATGCAGACGGAGTTCACATCGGACAGTCTGATATGGAGATAAAAAATGCAAGAGAGCTTCTTGGAGCAGATAAGATTATCGGCGTGACAGCAAAGACGATAGAGCAGGCAAAAGCAGCAGAAACTGCCGGAGCAGATTATCTTGGAAGCGGAGCTGTTTTTGGAACAAGCACGAAAACAGATGCAAAACCGATGGAATTAGATTTATTTCAGGAAATCTGTGAGAGTGTAACTATTCCGGTTGTTGCGATCGGAGGGATCAACGCAGACAATGTCCTTCGGCTGAAAGGCAGAAAGATGGCGGGAGCTGCAGTTGTCAGCGGCATTTTCGCATGTGAAGATATTGAAAAAGGAACAAAAGAATTACTTGAAAAAGTAGAGAGAATCATTTAATTAGGTAAGAACTGCAGAGCAGTTTTTATATACAGCGGCAGATTGGGGGCACCACCTTAGGTCGCTATACAAAATTAATGCAAAAGAAGGATTTTTCTTCGGAAAAACAAGGAGGATTTTATGTTTACAGCATTAACAATCGCTGGAAGTGATTCCAGTGGAGGCGCCGGCATCCAGGCAGATATTAAGACTATGACCGCAAACCGCGTTTACGCGATGAGTGCGATCACGGCTTTGACTGCCCAGAATACGACCGGCGTAACAGATATTATGGAGGTGACTCCAAAGTTTTTGGCAGAGCAGCTGGATAGTATTTTTACGGATATCAATCCGGATGCAATTAAGACCGGGATGGTTTCGTCAAGTGAACTGATCGAGACGATTGCGGACAAACTGACAGAATACCACGCAAAAAATATTGTAGTGGATCCTGTTATGGTGGCTACCAGCGGAGCAAGACTTATCAGCGAGGAAGCCATTGGAACATTGAAAAGTAAATTATTGCCTCTGGCAACTGTTATCACTCCAAATATCCCGGAAGCAGAAGTGCTTTCAGAGATGGAGATCAAAACAGAAGCAGATATGGAAAAAGCAGCAGAGACCATCTGTAACACCTTAGGTTGTGCAGTTTTATTAAAGGGTGGACATCAGTTAAATGATGCCAATGATCTTCTTTTCCAGAAGGGGAAAGAGCCGGTATGGTTCCACGGAAAAAGAATTGACAATCCAAATACCCATGGAACAGGTTGTACCTTGTCTTCCGCAATTGCATCAAATCTTGCAAAAGGAAGAGACTTGGAAACCTCTGTCAAGTATGCGAAAAACTATATTTCCGGCGCACTTGCCGATATGCTTGACCTTGGAAAAGGAAGCGGCCCTATGAATCATGCATTTGCAATCGAAGGAGAATATGAAAGATGAGTGAAAAAAGAACTTCCGTTTTTTCAAACGGTTTAATCTGGTTTGGGGCAGGAGTGTCTTTAGCTGAGATCCTGACCGGTACCTATTTCGCACCACTTGGTTTTGGAAGAGCAATGGCAGCAATTCTGCTCGGACACCTGATCGGCGGACTCATGATGTTTGCCGCAGGAATGATTGGGGCAAAAGAGCGGAAAAGTGCCATGGAAACTGTAAAAATGAGTTTCGGTGAGAAGGGAAGCCTTCTCTTTGCGGTATTAAATGTGCTGCAGCTTGTCGGCTGGACAGCTATTATGATCTATGATGGTGCACTCGCAGCAGATGGTCTGTTACATAGTGGTATATGGATCTGGGCAATTGTGATCGGAATTTTGATCATAGTGTGGATCTTTATCGGACTGACCAATCTTGGAAAGTTAAATACCGTTGCAATGACCGCACTTTTTGTATTGTCACTGGTACTTTTTAAGGTGATCTTCTTTAATACAGATTTTGTAATGCCGATCGCAGTAAGTGATGATATGATGACTTTTGGAGCTGCGGTAGAACTTGCAGTCGCAATGCCTCTTTCCTGGTTACCGCTTATCAGCGATTATACGAGAGAAGCAGAAAAACCATTCGCAGCAACCTTTACAAGTGTACTCGTATACAGCGTAGTCAGCATTTTTATGTACATGATCGGTATGGGAGCCGCTATTTTTACCGGCGAATACGATATCGCGCAGATTATGTTAAAGACAGGTCTTGGCGTTGTGGGATTACTGATCATTGTATTCTCAACCGTTACAACGACGTTCTTAGATGCTTATTCCGCAGGAGTTTCCTGTGTTTCCATTTCTTCTAAAATTCAGGAGAAATGGGCAGCAATCATTGTTACAGTGATCGGAACGATCGCAGCGATCGTTTATCCAATGGATAATATTACAAACTTCTTATATCTGATCGGATCTGTTTTTGCTCCGATGATCGCAGTGCAGATTGCAGATTACTTCATTTTGAAGAAAGCAGATTCTGAAAAAAATGCTTTCCAGTGGCGTAATCTGATCGTATGGCTTGCCGGATTTATTATTTACCGCATGTTAATGCACGTAGATACTCCGCTTGGAAATACTCTGCCGGATATGGTGATCACAGTCGTTCTCTGCCTGATTGTGGAAAAGGTTGCAGAAGCAATGCGAAAATGAGGACGAAAGAATGAAAAAATCTAACTTAAAGAAATTAACAGTCACAGCAATTTTAGCAGCAGTAGCCGTAGTGGGAAGCTTATTTTCCTTCCCGGTATTCGGTTCAAAATGTGCACCGGTACAGCATATGGTAAATATTTTATGTGCAGTTACCGTAGGTCCTTGGTGGGCACTGGCACAGGCATTTATCGCATCTTTGATCCGTAACTTATTAGGACTTGGAAGCCCGCTTGCGTTCCCGGGAAGTATGTGCGGTGCATTACTTGGCGGCCTGCTGTATAAATATGGAAAGAAACTTCCGTTTGCTTACATTGGAGAAGTAGTGGGAACCGGTATTCTCGGCGGAATGCTTTCTTATCCGGTTGCATATCTTGTGATGGGAAATACAGCAGCAACATTGTTTATGTTTGTAGTGCCATTCCTCATCAGTACCTGTGGAGGAACGATCATTGCGATCATTATCACGCTGCCGTTAAAAAAATCAGGTATGCTCGGAAAAATGAAGGACAGTCTGGAAGAGTAGATGAAAGTTTTCTGCGCACTCTTTAATTTCTTATAAAGGAAGAGAAAGATGCAAAGTAAGAAAGCCTGTCGGGATTTATGTCCCGGCAGGCTTTCTTTGCATGTGACATTATGAAAGGGTGTTCCCTTTTTTGCAACGGAGAATTCCAAGAAGCAGCAATACCGGAAAGATAATTCCTGCCAGAATACCCATTTTCAGGTTGTCTCCCAAAGAATCTGAAATCATTCCAACCAAGGTGGGACCTCCTGCACAACCCATATCTCCACCTAGTGCCAGTAATGCAAACATAGCTGTCCCACCTTTTGGCAAAGCTGCGGATGCTTTGCTGAATGTCCCTGGCCACATGATTCCTACTGAGAGCCCACAAACCGCACAGGCAATCAGATTTAATAACGGAGCCCGGAATAATGAAATCCCCAGATAGGATAAAATACATAGTAAACAACTATAAATCATAAAGTGATCTAAATTGATACGATCGCCATACTTGCCATAAAATAATCTTGAGGTTCCCATTAGAATCGCAAAAGCCATCGGTCCGGCTAAATCTCCTGCGGCTTTGGAAATTCCAAGTCCTTTTTCCGCAAAAGCCGAAGCCCATTGGCTTACTGCCTGTTCACTTGCCCCGGCACATATCATCATGATCAGTAAAATCCAAAAAACTTTCAGCCGGAACAATTCTTTTAATCCAAGACCGGTTTCGCCATCCTCAAGCAGAGGTGCAATTGGTACCTTTGCAAAAACAAAAGCATTTCCAATAGGAATGACTGCCCAGATAATAGCTAATATTTTCCAGTTATCTATACCCGCTGCATAGAAAAACAAAGTTGATAAAAGTACAACTCCGGCATGTCCCCAGCAATAAAAAGAATGGAGCAGGCTCATCGCTTTCTCTTTATTATCAGACGGGCAGGCCTCAACGACAGGACTGACCAGAACTTCCAGAAGTCCACCACCTATGGCATAAATCATTACTGCAATCAAAATTCCGATAAAGGGAACCGGTAAAATCTCAGGCAAAACTGTAAGAAGAAGTAATCCTGCCGCTGCAAGGGCATGAGCTGCGATCATGGATACCCGATAGCCTATTTTATCGATGAATCTGACAGAAAGAAGATCCACCAGTAATTGTATTCCAAAATTAAAAGTCACCAGTAAAGTGATCTGGGAAATCGGAACATGGTAGCTTTTCTGAAAAAATAAGAAAAGTAATGGTGTAAAATTGTTCACGACAGCCTGTACAATATAACCTACAAAACAGGCAGTGATCGTCTTATTATATTGGTTTTTCATTTGTCTTTATTCTCCTTTAACAAATGTGATTATATCGCAAAGATTGTGTGCAGTCATTGTACAAAATTGCATATTTATAGTACAATATGGTAAAAACTAGTATTTGCAAGGAAATACATTATGGACTATTTTAAGATAACTACAGATGAAACACTGCGGGAAACGGTTCAGCATGGCAGTGAACGTTATCCTTTTGCATATTATCCTGAGGATATCTGGCAATTTGATTTTCACCGTATCGACTGGCACTGGCATCATGAGCTGGAATTTCTTTATGTTGCAGAAGGCACTGCAATCTGCTTTATCGGTACAAGCAAAGTAGAACTGCATAAAGGCTGCGGCATATTTATTAATAGTGGTGTGTTACATTGTTTTGAAGCACGATCCAGCACATTTACGCCTAATATTGTTTTTGCACCAACTCTGCTGGCATCCGAAAACAGCCTTATTTATGAAAAATATATTCTGCCGGTGATAAATTCAGCAGTGGAATATCAGATTTTTGATCCAAACAGTACATCGGAAAGAAGTGCTTTACAGCTTATGTTACAGATTTTTGAACTACAGGAAAATGGGCAGGATAATGAAGTATGTACCATACAACTTCTGCTTCAGTTCTGGAATATATTGTTTAAAGATGGAGGCTGGAATTCTGATTCGGACAGCCTCCAGCGGCTAAATCATAATCAGGCAAGACTGCAAATTATGATGCAGTATATACATGAACACTATGCGGAAGAAATTACACTGGAAATGATTGCGGCATCGGCATCTATCAGCAAAAGCGGAGCGTTACATATTTTTCAATCCGGCATACATTGTTCGCCGGTAGCGTATCTGATTCAATACAGGCTGGCACAGGCTGCCAGACAACTTTATACTACTCAAAAATCGGTTGCCTCCATTGCAAATGAAACCGGATTTACAAGTGCCGGCTACTTTTGCCGGAAGTTCAGACAGTATTATAATAGGAGTCCAAAGGAATACAGAAAGAAAAAAACGGAAGAAAGTTCTTAAAGTTTGTTTTATAACTACACATTATAAAAAGCGTGTGTTATGATAAGGTCTGATGTGGAATCAGAAATAGATAATAAAAAAATGACAGAGAAAATCAGAACACTACATAAGAGAGACGAGGAATCATGAGTATTTCAGAAAAATATATAGCAGAGCTTTATAACAAAATACAGGAAGAGCGACCGATCATCCATTGTATAACCAACGCTGTGACGGTGAATGACTGCGCCAATATTTTACTGGCAACAGGCGCGTCGCCAACGATGGCACATCATCCGCTCGAGGTGGAAGAGATCACCGCGGGTACGAAAGCACTTGTCTGCAATTTTGGTGCAATTGCTGATTATGAGGCGATGGAAAAGGCTGGAAGAGTGGCAGATGAATTAGGACATGCCATTGTCATTGATCCTGTCGGGGTATCCGGTTCGAGTTATCGGAGAGAAAAGTGCCAGACATTGATCGAAAACATTCATCCAACCTGTATCCGTGGAAATTATTCGGAAATCCGGGCACTGATGGAGCATTGCAGTACGGTGACAGGTGTGGATTCCGGCGATAAAAACCTGGACACAGAGGCGATGCGGCAGTATGCAGACAAATATCATCTGATCATGATCGCTTCCGGGGAAAAAGATATTATCACAGATGGAACCGCCATTTATATTTGTGAAAATGGGGATGCCAAAATGGCAAAGATCACAGGCAGCGGATGTATGTCTTCGGTTATGCTGGGGGCGTTTTTGGGAACAGAGCCTTCCGTGCAGAGCGCAGCAGCCTGTTGTGCGTTTGTTGGAATTGCAGGAGAACTTGCATCGGAAAAAACAGATGCATGTGGAGGTGGAACCATGACGTTCCGCAACTTTTTCATTGATGAAGTATCTTTGATGACACAGGAAAAAATGAGTAGATGTAAGGTGCACATATGATTACATTAAATGATTATCACATAATGTATACAAAGAAATGTTTGAATTAGATAAAAAATTCGTGAAATTTAAACTATTATACGAAGAAAAAGAATATGCTATTATAATCACACGACGTGCAGCCGAACAGCGATCGCAGAGATTGTTGTCCGGCTGCATTTTTGTCTGTGAAAAATAAAGGAAAAGAGGAGAATAAAATTATGCCAAAAACAAAATTACAGGAAGTTGTTTTTACCATTTTGATGGTATTTGTCATGGTTTACGCCATGATCTGTTACAACATTGCACTGAATATGGGAGGAATGAGCAACATCGTATTCTTAAATGCATTTCATGAATTAGTGATCATGGAACCGATCGCATTTATTTTAGATTTCTTTTTATATGGAAGTCTTTCAAAAAAACTTGCATTCCGCATTGTGACACCGGGCGTGGATAAGCCAATCATGATTATTTTAGCAATTTCATCCATCACCGTATGTCTGATGTGTCCAACCATGAGCTTTTTTGCTACTTTATTATTTAAGAGTGCAGGAAAAGAATTTATTGCGGTCTGGTTTCAGACAACTGCTTTGAACTTTCCGATGGCATTTTTCTGGCAGATCTTTTTTGCAGGACCGCTTGTCCGTGCTGTATTCGGAATGATTTTTAAGGAAAAAGAACCGCAGGTCATGAAAGAAGAAGCGGAATACTTAGAGGGCGGAGAAGCAAGATAATCCTTAAAAGGTAATACTATGTCCGGTATTTGGAAAAATAAGTGCGGCAGCGCAGTCAGTAACAAAAATGAAAACCCAAAACATATTCCATTTTTTTCGAAAATCCAGTGAAATATGATACCACCATTTTTGCAATATTTTTGAAAAAATGCAAACCCATAGAACGCCTGCAATGCCAAAACCTAACGCAGAAACCAGACAGATATACCCACGGAAATCAAGAAAATATCCGCTGTAATCCCAGTAACGTAAATTCCAGAAGAGATCAAGAAACCATCCAATCACAAGTTCTAAACCGGAGCCTAAAAGGGCAGAGAGGAAAAAGACAGTGACAGGGTGGTTTTTCTTATATTTTCCTGAAGAATCTGGCAATAATTCACGAGGGGATAATACAACCGAAAATAAGACTGCGCCAATCCCGTAAACAGGCAGCCACGGACCGTAGAGAAAACCACGGTTTCGAAACGTTCCTTCTTTTACAAGGAAAATCAGAACCTCCCACACATAACCGCAGACAGAGCCTGTGAAAAAGAAAAAAATCATAAGTGAGAGAATATTTTGTATTGTATTCTGTTCCGGTTTGCAGAGTCTGGTAAAATCCGGAAGGTGTTTTTGCTTTTTCATGGAATAAGTATGCTGCCGGAGAAGAAAATTATGTATGGAGTAATAAGAGAAATGTGAAATGAATAAGATGGCACACCTGACATTTGCTAAAATAGAAATAAGGAAAATGAATCAGAAATGGAAATCTCAAGTGAAAACCAGAAGTGGAGATCAGGAGCAAAAATGATTGACAGAGAAAACAGATCAGCGTATGATAAGAAACACTAATTTTCAGAATATTTTAAATAATACAATGCACGCTTGCGAATATTCTGTTGAATAAAAACAGGTTTTGGGAGATGCTTTGTGAGACATCAGGAGGGAGAAAGAATGGATTTACAATTAGTGAAAATGAGTGAAAAATACAAATCCCAGCTTTTTGATATGATGGACGAGTGGACAAAAACCGGGGAAACCATTATTCCATGGGCAATCCGGAAAGCAGATTATCATGATTTTGATGCCTATCTGAAAAGTCTGGAAGAATCAGAGCCAAAAGAGGGATATGTACCTGCATCCACTTTTTTTGCATATGACCGGGAACGAGATATTCTGGTTGGGGCAGTCGATATCAGACATTCCCTTAACGAAGCACTATTGTTCGATGGAGGTCATATTGGAGACGGCGTGCGTCCTTCGGAACGAAGAAAAGGATACGCCACAGAAATGATCGCTTTAGCATTAGATGAGTGCAGAAAGCTGGGAATCGAAAAGGTACTTATGGTATGTAATCAGGAAAATACAGGTTCAGCAAAAAGTATCAGGAACAACGGAGGAGTTCTGGAAAATGAGATAAACGTAGAGGGCGAGACGGTACAGCGCTACTGGATACAGCTGTAGAGGTTACGATCAACTTTAAAAATTACGTGCCAATTAAGCAAAACTATGCTACAATGAAACGAGCGATAATTTCATTTACAGATTCAGGTAAAATGAAATTACCAGAAATGCGGTTCTGACATAAATCAGGACATTACAGAAATGAAAATACAGGAGGACAAAGGGCTGACTATGGAAAATATCTTTTCCCAGGAAAAAGTAATCGTCATCGACTTCGGCGGTCAGTACAACCAGCTGGTTGCAAGACGTGTCAGAGAATGTAACGTTTACTGTGAAATCTATTCCTATCGAACAGACATCGAGCAGATCAAAGCCATGAATCCAAAGGGAATCATTTTGACCGGAGGACCAAACAGCTGCTACGAGCCGGATTCACCAACCTATACCAAAGAATTATTTGAACTTGGCATTCCGGTTTTGGGACTTTGCTATGGTGCACAGTTAATGATGCACGTGTTAGGAGGCAAAGTTGAGAAGGCACCGGTGCGTGAGTATGGTAAAACAGAAGTAATGGTGGATACAACTTCTCCATTATTTGGAAATGTTGCACCGACGACCATCTGCTGGATGAGCCACTTTGATTATATTTCAAAACCAGCACCAGGTTTTAATATTGTTGCACACACGGCAGACTGCCCGGTTGCAGCAGCAGAAAACAGAGAAAAAAATTTATATGCGATCCAGTTCCACCCGGAAGTACTGCACACCGAAGAGGGAAGCAAAATGCTTCACAACTTCGTAAGAGGCGTGTGTGGATGCGCCGGAACATGGAGAATGGATTCTTTCGTTGAGAGTACGATCAAGGATATCCGAGAAAAAGTCGGCGATGGAAAAGTACTGCTTGCATTATCCGGCGGTGTAGATTCCTCTGTTGCAGCAGGACTTTTATCCAGAGCCATTGGAAAGCAGCTCACCTGCGTATTCGTTGACCACGGTCTTCTCCGCAAAAATGAGGGAAATGAAGTCGAGAGCGTATTCGGACCAAATGGTCAGTTTGATTTAAACTTCATCCGTGTCAATGCACAGGAGAGATACTACAACAAACTTGCAGGCGTTACAGAGCCTGAGCAGAAGCGTAAGATCATCGGAGAGGAATTCATCCGTGTATTCGAAGAGGAAGCAAAGAAGATCGGAGCTGTTGACTTCCTTGCACAGGGAACCATTTATCCGGACGTAGTGGAAAGTGGTCTTGGCGGTGAATCCGCAGTGATCAAATCCCACCACAACGTAGGAGGACTACCAGATTTCGTTGATTTTAAAGAGATCATTGAGCCGCTCCGCAACCTGTTCAAGGACGAAGTCCGCAAAGCAGGTCTTGAACTTGGCATTCCGGAAAATCTTGTTTTCCGTCAGCCATTCCCAGGCCCAGGACTTGGAATCCGTATCATCGGTGAAGTGAATGCAGACAAAGTCCGCATTGTACAGGATGCCGATTACATCTACCGCGATGAGGTGGACAAGGCAGTTGCCGCTTACAAAAAAGAGCACGGCAAGAACCCATCCTGGATGCCAAACCAGTACTTTGCAGCCCTTACCAACATGCGTTCCGTTGGTGTTATGGGTGATGAGAGAACTTACGACTACGCAGTTGCACTGCGTGCAGTCAATACGGTTGATTTCATGACAGCCGAGTCTGCCGAGATTCCGTTTGCAGTACTTCAGACTGTAATGAGCAGAATTATAAATGAGGTGCGTGGGGTGAATAGAGTATTCTATGATCTTACGAGTAAGCCACCGGGAACGATTGAGTTTGAATAAAGAAATATTTTGTACAGATTATTTTATATGGCAGGTAGTCGATAGGATTGCCTGCTGTATTTGAAATTATAGATATTTCTTTTGATTATTTAATATATTGTTGCCAAGATGAAACAAAGATAAATTAATATTTATAAGTTAGTCAACAAATTGGATAAGTGTGAGAATGGAGGAGAGGTATGGCGATAGAGAATTTAATTGAAAATGTAGATAGCCAGATTATTAAAATCAGGACAAAAAGTTTAGATGTATCATTTAATGAATTATATGATATGTATCAGAACAAGGAATTAACAATTTCTCCGGATTATCAAAGACTATTTAGATGGGAAGAGGAAAAACAATCTCGTTTTGTAGAATCATTAATTTTAGAGATGCCTGTTCCACCAATCTTTGTTATAGAAACGGATGATGGTGTTTATGAATTGATTGATGGCTTACAAAGAATATCAAGTTATTTACATTTTAGAGGGGAACGTTTGGGAGAGACGGATGACGATTTTTTGGTTTTGCATGGATGTGATATAGTTGATGATTTAAATGGGCTGACGTTTAATAAATTGCCAAAAGCGCTGCAAATTAAAATTAAGAGAAGTTTTGTTCGTATGGAAGTGATTAAGAAAGAAAGTGAAATCTCTTTAAAATATCATATGTTTAAACGCCTTAATACAGGTGGGGAACTTTTGTCTGCGCAGGAAATTCGAAATTGTACTATCAGACTATTGGGATCTGATGGAATTGATTTCCTAGAAGAATGTAGCAAAAATCAAGATTTTAAAGCTGTTATTAATAGAGTGGCTTCAGAAAAAAGAAAGACTCGATATGATCAAGAACTCATTTTAAGATTTTTTGCCATTAAAAATGATATCGAAAGTTATAAATACCCTGTAACAGAATATTTGACAAGATACCTTGAGAAAATGACAACAGGGGATGTTCAGTTTGATTATGAAAAAGAAAAAAATGTTTTTGAACAAACATTTAAGTTTATAAATGACAATTGGGGGGGAGAAGTTTTTTCAGGAAAAACAACTAATGGAAATATGAAAAATGAATTTGTGTTGTATTATTTTGACGGAATTGCTGTTTCACTAGCATCTTTGATTGAGAGAATAATATTGAGTGATCGCTCTAAAGAAGTAGTAGAATGTGTTGATGGAATTAAGTATGGAACTGAACTCCAATCATATAAGACAGGAAGTGTTAATGGAGTAAAGTCTAGAATAAAATTGTTTACGGAAGGAGTGGAAAAGGTTCTTGACGGCAGATGAATTGAGATTGGCGCTTGAGACAGAATTAGCTTGGCGCCAAGAAGAACTTGCCTTTTTCAAGAATCAATTAAACGAAATTGTAGAAGAGGACAAAGATAAGTATAGAAAAAGTTTGGTATTGATATTGTATTCTCATATGGAAGGGTATATTAAAATATGTTTGCAGACATATATACAGTATATTAATTCGCAAGGGCTAAAACGTAAAGAGGTGGATACTGGTTTAATGGTAGCAAGTATGCATAAAGAATTCATTGCTTATGAGAATACAGAGCGGAAATCTGAATTTTTTCGAAAAGAACTACCTGATGATACACGTTTACATCGTTTATATCGGCGTGTTGATTTCATGGAAAAGGTGGAAGATTTTAAAGAACAAGAGTTAATTATTGATGATCAAATAATAGATACAGAATCTAATTTATGGTACATTGTATTGCAGAAGAATTTGTATAAGGTTGGATTACCTATAAATTTATTTGATGACTACCAAAGTGATATTGATGCACTAGTAAATCGCAGAAATTCGATAGCTCATGGAAACTTTAAAGCAGGAGTGAAAAACACGGAATTCTCTAACTGGGAATTTAAAGTTTCTGAAATGTTGTCAGGAGTAACCAGGTTGCTTTATGATTATGCTAATAATAAAAGATATTTAATTTCTGAAACATAGTACATAGTTTTAGAGTATGCATGGCAACACTTTGGCAACAGAAAATCAGTAAGCTAAAATAAATTATGTAATTGAAGTGAAAAACGGCGCTTTCAGAACAAAACTAAAACAAAATAGTTTGATGCAAGGGATAAACTTGCTGAGTTTGAATAGTAAACAGAGCTTCATAAATGGCGTAAACAAGCCATTTATGGGGCTTTTTCTTTTATCGTGATACCTATATGATACCTGTTTTGATAGTACCACAGATATTTATGAGTACTAAACAGAAGTGTCATGGGTATTATCTATTATCACATTTCTTTTTATTTTTAAAAATTATCCCAATTATATGAAGCAACAAAAACTGGTGCAAATTAGCGAAAATGTCTGAGGTATTTGATTATATTCTTGAATGCCTGCAAAAGCTACTGCCGGAGTTCAAGATTGCGAACGCGGTCATACACTTTGATGAAGCCAGTCCGCATATGCATGTGGTAGGTGTTCCGGTATGGGAAGGAGCAAAGTGTGGATTATCTAAGAAAGTATCAAAAAGAAATGTATTTACACCACAAACATTATCTGTGATTTACTTGTCTGTGACTTAGAGAGATTTCTGGAGAGTGTGGAGAAGATGGTTGGAAAAGTTTATAAAAAATAAAAACACATGTTCGTGCAACAAAGTATTGACATTGACATACGAAGAAAGTATCATAAATTTACGAAGCAGGAGGAATAAATGAGATGAGAAAATCAATTTCAATCAGTATAAGAGTGAGCGAAGAAGAATTAGATAAGTTTAAGGAAGCCGCAAGATTAGAAGCGTATTCATCATATAGTGAGTTTATAAGAAGAACAGCATTAATAGAAGCTGCCAGAATACTTAAAGAAAACAATGAAGGAGAGGATACCCATGAACATAATTAGTTTGTTTAGTGGATGTGGTGGATTAGATTTAGGCTTTGAAAGAGCTGGGTTTAATATTCCTGTTGCAAATGAGTTTGATAAAACAATATGGGCGACATTTAAAGCAAATCATCCTAATACTCATCTGATTGAAGGTGATATAAGGCAGGTAACAAAAGAAGATTTAGAACAGTTTATAAATGGAGAAGTTGACGGAATTATCGGTGGACCACCTTGTCAGTCGTGGTCTGAAGCAGGTTCATTAAAGGGAATTAAAGATGCCAGAGGACAGTTGTTCTTTGATTATATTAGAATCCTAAAGGAATTCCAACCTAAGTTCTTTTTGGCAGAAAACGTAAGCGGAATGTTGGCAAACAGACATTCAGAAGCGGTGCAGAATATTCTAAATCTTTTTGATGATGCTGGATATGATGTGTCATTTACCCTTGTAAATGCAAAGGATTACGGAGTCGCAGAAGAAAGAAAGAGAGTATTTTATATAGGTTTCAGGAAGAATTTGAACATTGATTTTGGATTTCCTAAAGGTTCAACAAAGGATGATGATAAGAAAATCACTCTTCGTGATATTATATGGGATTTGCAAGATACAGCGGTTCCATCAGGAGAGAAAAATCATCATAATCCAGAAGCAATCAATAACAATGAATACTATACTGGAGCATATTCTCCGATATTTATGAGTCGTAACAGAGTAAAAGGATGGGATGAACAGGCATTTACAGTTCAAGCATCAGGAAGACAATGTCAGCTTCATCCACAGGCACCTAAAATGGTTAAAGTGGCACAGAATGATTGCAGATTTGTAGAAGGAAAAGAACATCTTTATCGTCGAATGACAATTAGAGAGGTTGCCAGAGTACAGGGATTTCCGGATGATTTTAAATTTATATATAAGGATACTAATACAGCATATAAGATGATAGGCAATGCCGTTCCGGTTAACCTTGCATATGAAATAGCTGTTGCAATAAAGAAATACCTAGAAGGTAAGGGGGCAGAGGTTGTTGTAGATGCAGAGGTTATAGATGCAAAGGAGGTTAATGAGAAGAAAGTGAGTACAAAGAGTAATGATCAGGGTAGAGCATATGAGTATGCTTGGATAAAAACACTTTACAAGGCATTATGTGAGATGCGAAAAACTAGAATAGTTGATAATTCTAGCTTGCATGCAAATGAAAAGGCATGGGCTCTTATGGATGAGGAAATGCAGCAGACATTTATGATATCAGCAGAATCAGCAATTGATACAGTACTTGAAATGGAACCTAAAATGTCAGAAGGCAGTAGTGATGAATTGACATTAGAATTTCAGAAGGACGGAGCAGGCGTAAAGGGTGATGTAAGAGATATCGTTATTAGAAGAGAAGATATTGAGTGGGAAATAGGATTAAGTATCAAACATAATCACGATGCCGTAAAACATAGCAGATTAAGTCATAAACTTGATTTTGGTAAAGAATGGTTTGATATGCCTTGTAGTGATGCATATTGGGATGCGGTTCAACCAATATTTGATATGTTGAAGAATGAAAAGGATAACGGTTCAAGATGGTCTGAAATCAATGATAAAGACGAAATAGTATATGTACCGTTATTACAGGCTTTTATGGATGAGGTTAATAGAGCATATAAAGAAGATAAGAATGTGCCACGTAAGATGATAGAATATCTTATTGGAATAGAGGATTACTATAAGGTTGTCAGCCGTGATAGTAAGCGTCTTACAATGATTCATACTTTTAATATGCATGATACTTTAAATAAACCAAGTGAAAATAAGGTATCGGCGATTACTGTTCCAATAGTAGAGTTACCTACAAGACTTGTGGCACTTGAATTCAAGCCTGGAAGTACTAATACTGTAGAAATGTTTTTGGATAATGGATGGCAATTAAGCTTCAGAATTCATAATGCAAGTACAAAGGTTGAACCTAGTTTGAAGTTTGATGTGCAGTTTATTGGTATGCCGACATCAGTGCTGAATATTGAATGTAAATGGAAATAAGGCGGTACAAATATTGAGAAAAATGCTATTAAGTTTCAGACCGGATGTTTATGAAAAAATAAAATCTGGTGTGAAGATATTTGAACACAAGAGAAATTTCCCAGAAGAACCTATAATGGCATATATGTATGTTAGCTCACCGGTGAAGGCAATCACCGGTGTTGTATACCTGGGTAAAAGGCATTGTCTATCTGACTGGTTAGAAGATTATAAGGAAGATAGCAATGCTGTTACCAGAATAAAAGAATATATAGAAAAGTATCATTATAGGTATGTTATGGAAATAGAGAGATTTCAGGAAACATCACAGATATCATTAGATGACTTAAGAAAAAATGTTCCGGGATTTGTAGCACCACAGATGTACATATATTTGGATGGTACAGAATTGCTGGAGTATATAGAGAGTAACTTAAAAATGACAGATTTGCAGGTAGAACATTCATTTGAAAGAATAGAGGCTTGTCAGGTTTGTGTGCATTAATATTATGGCAAAATATTAAAAATTAACAATTTTATGTATAAATGCAATGCATCATGAAAATTACGTAAGTTATGTATGGAATACGAATTTGAAGAATGGGCATTTGAAAGTTTGGAAGAGATAACAGATAAAATCAATGACGGAAGGCTGTGCCTGATGCTACGATAGATGATATAGATATGGACTTTGTAAAAAATTATACAGATAAGATTGATTATGGGAAAAGTCCACTGGAATATCTCAAAGAAAACAGAGGATTTATAAAAGAAAAAGATGGCGAGATTCAAATCAGTACCGCAGCAATTTTGTTATTTGGAAAGAATCCGCAAAATTTCTTCCCTCGTGCAAGGATTCGTTTTATACGTTATGAGGGAACCGAAGAAAAATTTGGAACAGAAATGAATGTAATTAAGGATGTCATCTTTGAAGGCACACTGCTTAACATGGTAAATGAGGCAATTGCATATTTGGATACGCAGGTAAAAGAAAAAACATATCTTGGACCAGATGGAATATTTGTTACAGATAAGAAGTTAGTTTGCAATGACGAAAAGCAAGATATATAAAATAATTCGTCGCTAAAAAAGTGACGAAAAAGGAGAATATTTGTGAGCATAACGTTTGAAATAGTCAAATTTAAAAAGCCAACAAAAGATGATTTGTCTAATTTACATATGTTTAATCCTTATGGTTCTATTCCAATATTAGATGATGATGGCGATAGCACGGGATGGAATATTTATATGTTCAGGGCTG
>ERZ827126.1544-NODE-1544-length-20301-cov-3.723995_pt1 | contig 20301 bp, 37 predicted proteins | sample MGYA00519780_ERZ827126 | MGnify/ENA primary metagenome ERZ827126 (study PRJEB31778, sample SAMEA3449262) | human gut metagenome | biome: human gut; feature: human-associated habitat; material: faeces | place: United Kingdom | collected 2010/2012 ...
GCTTAAAATATTTATATCCCTTGTACATGCTTTCACAAGCAATAAACATCGGCTCTGCATCACGAGTCACGGAATGTTTGATACCCCAAATGTCGGTGATTTCGGTAACACCACGCTCTTCGTAAAATGAAACATAATCCATTTCATTGAAAACACCTTTGAAATATGGCATACGAAACACCATGCTATTGATTCGTTCCGTTGTCCCAATTCGGTGCTCCACTTCGCGCATCAAAGAAGGATGAGCAATACCGCATCCATCAAACATATTGATTTCAATGTCTGTTTCTTTCTTAGCGATTGCTTTTTGTTTCCAAGTGCGTTTTGCCCCGGTTTTCTGATCTACGAATTCGACTTCTTCGTCACGAACATATTTAATCTTTTGATTTGGAATAGTTGTAAAAGTATCTGGTACAACAATAATTTTCGGAAACCATTCTCGAAGTGCGATACAATGACAACTTGAAAGCACAAGGCCGCGATAAGCATAATATTTACTAAGCACCGTCGGCTTGTCCTTGAAATCCAAATCCATACTGATTCGCTTATTAACTTCTGGCCAAATGTGAGATTCAACCATTGAGAAAATAAATTGACGGATCATAGAAGCGCTGCGGTCGCCAAAAGAAAAATGATATTTACCGATTTTTGCGCCATGCTCAATCAAGTGACGGACTACTTTTGGCTTATTCTGAGCGCCAGTTGCATCGATAAATACAATAAAAGGATTGTAATCGTCATAGTTGTTTGACACAATTCTAATCTGACGAAGTAACATTGTATCAGACTGGAGCACTTGATATTGTGCATCGTTCGCAACTTCTGCCGGAATTTTGTAATTATATTTTATAAACAGACTTAGAGGATATTTGCGAACAGTGTAACTTTTAGGACTGATCAACTATTTCACTCCTTTTACAACCAAATGGAATTGTTAATATTTCTTTTGGCGTCCAACCTCTATCATAACGGCTTCTGATTAAACTGGTGGACAGCCCTGTTAATTTAGACCATTCTAAAATAGATTTTTTCTCTCCATTGTATTCTATCATGCGAGTATTTCTTTTATTGTTGGCTTGTTCCAACATTGTTTTCCATTGACAATTTTCTGGACAATAGTTTCCATTATTATCAACACGATCTATGGTATATTGACCTCTAGGAGCTGTTTCGTCATATCCTGTTTTATCTGCCCATTCTTTGAACTTTAAAAAATCTTGCCACTCATCACAAACTTTAATACCTCGTCCACCGTAATTAGAATAATGTTTATTTTCGGGTTTTGTACAACGAGACATCATAGCAAACCATACTTCATAAAGTCTTGATTTACCAAAACCACCTTGTGTAACATGAGAGCATCCACAAGTCTTTGACCGTCCATTAACTAACAAAGAGCCTATAACATCAACTTCATTACCACAATCACATTTGCAATGCCAATAAACTTTTTGATTAAGATATTTTGGCGAACGACCAACCACAGTTAATTTTCCAAAATGTTGTCCTGTAAGATCTTTTGCCCATTTCCGATGCTTTAAACATCCGCAACTTTTTGTATTTCCGGTTCTAAGTGCGTCTCCATCAACAATACATTCGTTTCCGCATTCACAAATACACTTCTATCTAGATCTGTGACGGCCATCAGCTTGGATGTAATCTTCCTCTTGATTTAATACAGTTAATTTCCCGAATTTTTTACCTGTTAAATCAACGAATTTCATTATTTCTTTCCTCCAGTAAGATTATTCCAATGGTCTCCAAAGTGCGAATCGTCATCGCCGCTGCTCATATCGCCGTCATCACCATACATAATCTCATCATAAGCTTCTAGGCATTTACTAATGAATACCACTAAACAGGGAGTAACCACCAGTGCCGTAAAGAGTACTCGTCCTAGAATCTGATATGTCAACACAAATACGACAAGCATTTCGGCTATTGTAAACATCCAACCAACGAAATCCACGCTACTCAAAGTTCCAGCAACGAGCACCATCAACGGTACGGATCGAACACGAATCTCGGCGATGTCATCCTGCTCCGCTTCATCTCTCTTTGGTTCCTTGTCCATAACACTTCGTCCTCCTTAGTCTTCATCGTCCCAGCGATCATACTTATGTGGTCTCCGCCGTTCTGACTGCTTCTGCCGTTCATCACTTTCCTGTGCCTTCTCGACTTCATACAAAAACTGATTCTCAATCATACGCTGTTTGCGGGCCTCGCGCATATATGTACTCTTCGAAATTTTGTCTCGCTTGCGGTCACTCATCGTCATAATCCTCCTCGTTATTTTCATATTCTTCCAACCCGTATAGCTTGTGATACAAATATCGCGTCAGGGAAGGGGCCATCGGGGTGCCATCCTCCATCCAAAGCGTATCATAAAGCGAGGCACCACCAATCAGCTCCTGCCACTCGGCATAAACTTGAATTGCATCGATAATGTCTTCGTATGTGACGGCATAATCGCGCACTGCGTCAACTATGGCAAACCCAATATTATAAATGTCCTCTTTTGAAAAATTTTCTTCTTTCATATATTCTCTCCTTATAGAAGGGACTCGCAGTAACAAGGCCCTGTTAATTGTTCTATTTTGTGCTCGATTTTAGTAATTCTATCTTGTAGCTGTTCGATAATGGCTTCATATGAGTCTACTGTTGTTTTCATAGTGTCAGTATAACTCATTACAAATTGAGACATATCATTCGCTCTGTTTGCACGCTCACAGGCGTTTCCAACAGTCTCTCGTGTTGTATAAATAAGATTATCTATAGTATCAAGTCTGGCGACAATATCTGGCACAATCGTTACTTCTGATTCGTCCAAAATTCTCACCTCCTGTCATAATAGACTTTCACAAACACATTCGTTATAGATCGATACCGTATGTTCTTCTGGAAAATTTTTCGATACATAATCTTCGATAAACTCTTGTAAAGTTCCACTAATAACCATGGTGTTATAATCAGCCCATTTATCGAATTGAATAGTGTGATGTGAATCGCTATAATCTGCCGTCATTATGCTTGAGCCGTTTTCAAGCACTATTTTTACGGGCTTTCCTTGATTTGTTGGAATTATATATATCTTATCATTTGGTATCAGTAATTCGTTTTCCATACTTTACCTCATAGAAGTGATTCGCAGATACACTCGTTCTCTGTATCCTCATTTTAAATCTCTACTGTAAAAATCAGGTCATGCATATATCCATAGAATTTTATTTCTGCCATAGCTTGACGCTCGATTCCACTTTCGTCAATATAAGATATCATTTCGTTTGAAGTCCACAATGTAGTATCAGTAGGTTGACTCTATTTGAAACCAGATTTAGTACAATCAAAAGTAAACTCGCTATCATTGTCGTCTGGATATCCATATTTCAACTGTAGACAATCATCACGCAGTGCATCAATTTTATTCATTATCGAGTACCTCTGTTGTTATATCAGGCTGTCGCAGACGCACTCGCTCTGTAGCACAGCTGGCGGTGTAAGCGCAACTTCGCTTGGATCGTATGTCATCAGAGAACAGGCATCGATTTGCACGTTCGGAAAACACATGAGTTTAAAACATCGGTCAATATCATCGACGACAAGTGGCTTATCTTCTAAGTGCAATCTACGATAATTATCGGGAAGGCAAGTGGTTGTCATCACATAAATACTGTACTCTCCACGATATCTGCTTTGTAAATCTACTATAAGGCATTGATGATCAACCCTATACCCATAATATTGAATATCAAGATTCCTTGCGATTTCCTTGATATAGTCCTGTACACATAATATAGCTGTCCCGCCCATCGGCACCAAGATATTGCAGTTGTTCTTGACAGCATATTCGCAGATCGCATATGTACGTCCGCCGTCTCGTGGCGCTAGTATTCTTTCCATATTTTTGCTCCTTACAATAGCGACCTGCAAACACATTCGGATTGTGCTTCTTCCATCGCTTGACGAATCACGTCGTTTAAACACTCTGGGATGATATGAAAGGGTTTGAAATTGTTAAACTCATTCGCAGCCATTATGTTAAAGATGTTTGTAAATCTCATTTTCTCTTCTGAAATATATCGAGCGTCTTCTTCGCCATATAGCGGCACAAGCGCTTTAAAAAATTTCATAGAATCAGCCGGTCCCAGACATTCATCAAAGTAGAACATCATATATTCTACGCCGAATTTGACCTTATCGAATTTTTGCCAAAATTCATCAGGGGATTTACAAATCACGGTCACTTTTCGATGCTTCTGCGTAGAATTTAATCCTTCATACCACGCGCATACTGAGTCGTAATTGTTTGGATGCACGAATAAAACACGCATATGTTCTTCTCCTTCATAAAGTCTTCTTGGGTATCGATACTGCGTACCGTATACTAGTGTTCTGGTTTTGTTGTCAATTCTATGTTTATATTTATTGAACAAATTACGTATTCTATCAATCATAACAAGCTTTCGCATATACATTCGTTTTCCAATTCAGGATAGTAGGGAATTGGACAACTGTATTGAGCTGCACGTCGATCTTCAGAGCAATTTCCTGGATGAAGTATATGTCGTGGATGAAAACGTAAATCATGGCCAAGCTCCCAGCGGAATCCTTGATAGTCGAACCAGACAGTATCTTGATTTTTGCTCAGAGCATCATAGAGATGGTTTATCACGTTATCGATTGTCATAGGTTGAGATCTCCGTGTTTACACGGCCTCCGGTATCATCAAATTTGCACCGCGCTCTTTTACGAATTTGTCAATGAAGTATTGCTGTCCTTTCGGCGTGACCCGTGTTGTGTAGGAGATTTTCGCGTTGCCATACGCCGTGGTAAAGAGGGAAGTATCAACCTCAAACAGCCCCATATCCATAGCTCGCTGCGTCGGCGTGTTATAGCGGTCGCCCTTCTGTGAGATGAGGTAGCCGTTCTCTCGCAGATATCTGAACAAGCGATTCTGCCCAATGTCGCATCCGTTCTGCTTCAACAATGTAGCGAGGCTGCCAATGAGGATAGTCGCTTTGGATGCAGTGATGGCGTCTGCGAATTCCGCCTTCGGAGTAAGCTCAGCGTTCTTGGTAGCTAAAGCTGCAACCTGCTTTTTACTTTCTTCGAGTTCTTCGTGAGCAATCAAAAGTGCCTGAGATAAAATTTCAGTTTTTGATAACTGCTTCGGCTGAATCAGCTGTTTCTCCATCTCATTGAAAGCCTGGATATACTTCAGCTTCCACTCATCGGCTTTCTTGCCTGTAAACCCCATCACAAGAAACGAAAAGCCGTCCCGGTTCATTAAGTACATGGGCAACTTCTTGTTCTGGCTGGTGGTGTACTCAGTCAGATGGAACATTTCGAGGAGAGCGGAATTTTCCGCCGTCCTCGTGCGAATGGCTTCAAGCACATCTTTATGCTCCTTGCCAAAGTTCTTAGCAATCTGGCGGCTGGATGCCACCGGTTCGTTATTCTGAACGGATAAAATAATATCGGTCATGTTTGTTCTCCTATGTATTTCTTGAATAGCTCTACTATCTGTTCGGATTCCGCTTCTTTGTAACGGTCATATAAAGCTTTTGCTAAACCGTCAATCGCTTCATAGTTCCAGTCACCAGTAGGAGAGATGTAATCCATTAGTCGTAAGCCGTCTATTCTTACTTTTATCATTCTGCTGTGCCCCCTTAGTCTAACAGGTCGGCCAGTTGTGCGGTCTCGCTGCGTTCTGTCTTGTTCAGGTAGACATATCCAAAGTGCGGGTTACCAGCCAGACACTGAATTGCCTTACGCATACCGCTGTTATTTTCAAACACGGCCTCGTCAGTCTGCTTCAGGTCACCATCAAGCCACAGCATAGATCCCTCACCAACACGGCCGAGTAGCAGCTGTACATGCTCTTTGGTCAGATTCTCAGCCTCTGAAACCATAATAATTGCATTCTTGTAGTCGCGGCCACGAATAAAGCCGAGATGAGCCACTTCAACCTGCCCATTGTTAATCCAGTATTCCAGACCAGCCTCGCCGCCCAAGTGATCGGCCAGAGGACCAGCGAATGAGGCTGCGCCGAGCTTTTCCAGCAGGGTACCTGGCAGCGCGCCCAGCTCCTTAGTGTTTTTAACTTCAACGTTATTACGAATCCAGATTAGCTTATCGACCTTATGCTTCTCAATCATATCAATAGCAGAGGACACCATAAGCATTGTTTTGCCACTACCAAATGTTCCAGCCAGCATCTTAACGGTGATGTCGTCGTTCTGCAGCATATCAAAGGCAAGCTTTTGCTGGTCGTTGAGCGGTTTTACGTCGCCAGTGAAGCGATTACTGATCTTTTTGTATTTGAGCGGTACATATTTCTTGCCATTCCATCGCAGCCAGCCTACTGCATTGCCTGTCGGCGTGTCGTCGTCTGTTGTATCTGGATCACGAACAATCAGATAGCCATTCATTGGAGTATTAAACAGGTTCTGATATGTATAACCTTCATCGTGGTTCTGGTACGCCATCGCCATGGCTTCCTCGCCGCCTTCTGTCAGAGATACTTCTGTCTAACCCTTATATTGCTGCGTGGCGGCGGTGTTATCTTGGATAGTCGTGAGTTCAGTAGGGAGCTCCATGATGTGAGTCGCCAGATTATAACAGCTCAGATCACCGGTAACGAACTTAAAGGAGTCAATGTTGGCCTGAATCTGCTGAGGTGCATCTGTGAGACCAGCTTCGATCGCGTCCTCCAGATTGTGGTTCATCTCGTCCAGCCACCAGCGGGCGGTCGCCATAATCGTCGCGTCATTGTTATCGCTGATCGGCTTACCATCAAGAATATAGAATAGGGAAGTCATGGGTACGGCCACGACCTGATAGCTGCCATCATCATGGTGCTCGGCTAATAGACGGGTCACTGTACGGGCTTTGTAGCGGATCTCTTCGGTCTTTTTACCGCTGGTTTTGATTTCTTCCAGCTCGTGTAGGGTCATATCTGCAATCAGAAAAGGCAGCGCAGCTGGGTCAAAAGCAGCGGCTCCCAAATCTAATAGGGCAGAGGTGTCGTAAAAGTTCATTTGGCAAACCTCCATTTTTTGGCATGACTATTGAAAAGTGATTTTCTTAATCGAATGAATGAGCTCGCAGCTGTGGAGAATGCTACGGGCTTTTTCTCTTTATACCTTATTATACACCCAGCCACGCATAATATCAATAGTTTTGCACAGTATACCGGAATAAAATATTTAGTTGTTAATATTTGAATAATGAAGCAAATCGCACAAAAAACAATACAAAATTAAGCAAAATATGCTCAAATTTGGCAAAATAAAGCCATTTCTACTGCGTTTTGGGATGTTTCTACTGCATTCCGAGCCCTGCTGAGTGATAAAAACAGGTGAATTTGGTAGTAAAATACTATATAAAATGTAACGATAATACGATGTTTACCGGATCGAGTTCCGGAACGATTTTGGGGTATTTTAGGCGCTGTTGATCACTGTCTGGTATATGTAAATGTTGCAAACTGGCAGTGCCTAGTTTGATGGAATTTTGATGTCTGGGAGGTGTGATCCGAGGGGTTTTAGAGAGGATGGGGAGATGGAATAACTGGTACGCAGGAGGCAAACTGACCCCGCTTTGGAATTTTTAACCAGCCCCCCTCATGGCCTGAAAAGTCTAGGATTCATGCGGGTTTTCGGCGAATCGCACCTTCCGTTATTAGGTGTTATTCGGTGGCTGTCAATCGGGAATTTATACTTATTTATATATAGGCGAGGAGCGGCTTTGGATTTTATAGGGCGTTTGTAGGACGTTTGTACACTTGTTGCAAAAATTTCTGAGTATGGCATACTGTAGTCACTCCAAGGGGAGCGGGAAACACCGGAACGGCACCCACTCCGGGAGTAGTCGCACCTTGAAAATTGCAAAGTTTGGATTTTCCCATGTGGGCGGTTTATGCCGCGCCGGGTATCCGGTCAAGGTTTATGCCTTGCCATTCCAAAACATGGGTTTCCTATCTGAGCAATTAGTGCGCCCAAACCCGATGGCCGAGCATTACAGGCATAATTCCCAAGAACGTGGGAGAAGTTGCGGGGGCGGTGTACCTTGACAAAAGAATAACAGGTTTTCCCGAGGACAACACAACCGGGAAAGTTACAACGCGGTCAGAGCTACAGTTGTAGGGCATGGAAAACGCCAAAGTCAGAGATGGCGATAATTAACAAGCTTCAGAGAATAACAGTTGTTTGATGGGGCGGGACCCCTAGAGAAGAAACTAACCTGACTTGGTTACGATTGTAACCATTTTACATAAGGCCGGACGCTTGGTAGTACCGGGGAAGACGTAACTACCACCAACGGCAAAGCGCCGTGTTCCGTTATACACCAAAGACAGAAGAGGTAAAGAATTATGTTAAAAGTTTATGCTGACTACGATGCAATCGCCAAAGCTGGCAAGCTCAACGAGCTGACCATCACCGAACTCGTGAAGTTTCTGAACGAGCAGAAAACCGTTCTGACCGCTGAGCAGTCTCAGAACGTCACCACCACGCTCAACAAGGCCGTCGAGAACAACAACAAGGCCGCTTGTGATAACAAGTGCGCCGAGTTCTGCGCTATGGAACGTACTGAAATGTGGCGTTCCTACGCTCCTAACCCTTACTATATGGGTATCAAGATTGCCACTGACCCCAAGAGCGGTGCTCTGTCCACGCAGGATGCAAAGATGCTCATTAAGTTCAAAACTTTGGAGCGGTACTATCAGACCCTGAACGCCGTTGAGACCAACGACAAGGGGGAGCCTATGCCCAACAAGAGCATAACTCTCTGCCGTGATGGCCACTATGAGAAGTTGGTTATGCTGTTCAATGGTATGCTTTCCGAAGAGACTGCAAGTGACCTGAACGCCAACAAGCTGACTCGTAGTACCAAAGTTGAAGAAACCCTCAAAGATATGGGACTGGATTGCTTTGTCGGCCCTGTCAACAAGGGTAAGCGCCTTGCTCAGCTCCAGGCTATCTGGAACGCCATGCTTCCTGAAGAGTTGGCAGCGGCCTGCACTGCGCTGTCCTGTGACGTCAAATATCTCAAGATTGCAGCAAACCGCGCAAAACAGGGCTCTGTCAAAGGTATCGGCGATAAGGCCATGATTGACGAGATTGTTGTCACTATCTCCAAGGGTCTGTCTTTCGATGGCAAGGCACGCTCTTCCAAGTACGACTTTGCAAGCAAGAGCAAGTTCTTTGCCAAGGCTGAGCAGTAACACGCAGTAACCGGATACCCTTTCGAGGCCGCACCGTTCAAAGCGGCCTCTTTCCAACGCGGTATGCGTAGCGCTCAAGAGTGTGGCGCATTTTGCACACTTAGAAGAGAGGTACAAAAAAATGCTGTTTACTATCGTGTTCAACGAATACGGTCTGACCCTCGATACCACGGACATGGAGACTGCTTTCCATGCCTGTGATATGCCTCAGTTGGTACAGGCTGTCATCAACGCCGAGACCGGCAAGATTCTGTGGGGTTCTTTAGAGCACTCTATGAAACCCAACAAACCCAAGACCAAGGTCGGCGGTATCACTCGTGAAAGCGTCACCGTTCGTGGCGTTAAACAGTATGATGAGCCTGTAATCTTGCCCATGGCGAGAAAGTGGCTTATCGTTACTCATGCCGACATTCCTACTTGCCCTTTCAGAATTGACAATGAACAGTATGCAACGAAGCGTTTCGAAAGAAGCGTTTCTAGTAAATGGCACGATAAACCATTCTATGACGAAGTCCGCCTGTATCACAATGGAGCTGTCGTTAGAGCAGCTGTTTTGGGGCACGAAATCATTCTCTGAAAAAGGAGACCCGCCGGGTATGAAATCCTAAATAACATCTGCTGTCCCGGGCATGACGTTAAACTGCTCACCCCTACAATCGGAACGCCTTGACGTGGCGTAGGGGCTTTGAACTAAGAGTCCGAAAGAAAAGAAAGGGGTCGTCTTTGATGTACAAGGACAAAAACGGGATAGTCATCCAATGTGTCAACCGCAAGGGTATGACGTACAACGGATGCAAAGTGCCGTATATGGGATTGTATGGCACTTTTGGCCACTATGAATTTGTCGCAGAGCCGCGTTTTAACCCTCAGACGAAAGAAATGCGACTCAAGCACCGTGATATGAAAACGAAAACCAGATGGGACGATATGCCCAGCAAGGAAATCGTTTCGCATATTATCGATGCAGCACGAGTCAAGTGTGTCAAACTTTATAACTGGGAAACCAAAATGGTAAACCCAGACCGGGATGAAATGAAAAAAGATTCCGAGATTTGGCATAAAGAGGCATCCAATCCTGACTGCATTCGTCGTAAAAAATTCAAAATGAAATACAGTCAATCGTCCATGAGTACCAGCGAATATTCCAAGCTCAGTTGCTCTCTTTATGGAGAGTGTGTTGAAATGAATGGCAAAAAGAAAGCCCTTAATCGTTCATTGCAAACATACATGGACGGCACAGGAATGGGTTTGAATTTTGACAACAGCGATCGTCGGCCTCTCACCCCTCAGTTTCCGATTAAGTCTGGCAAACATAAGTGATTGAGCGTACTCGTCACACCAAAAATGTGGCGTTTTCTTTTTACCTCTTTTCTTCAGCTGCACACGTTGTAACTCAGCGCTACGCAGTATGCCGTGCGATTGGCGGTCACGGGGAAGATAGTATACCGCTACCAGTACAATATACACACACAGGAAAGGAGAATCATTATGAATGCGCACATGATTAGTTTTTGGGGATGCGAAACCAACCCTTACGCAAATCCCGATACGGCAAATAACGGAGGGGGATACTCTCAGCCGTCCGGAAGCATCCTTGTTGCCCTCGAAAACGGTGAGTATCTTACCGTCACCGTGGACGATATGTCTTGCGGCGATTTTGGCAGCAGAATCGGTTGGACTATCGACAGTTCCGACAGTCGTAGATGGGGCGGCTGTTATGGCACTATGGACGATGCCATGGTAGACAACAAGTGGAGCAAAGCGTCCTTAGATTCAATTTCAGGCGTCTACGGCGTGAACGCCCGTGCAATGTTGCACGACGCACTGTCCGCTGCGGCTCTCGCAGTAACAATGAACAAACGTTGTTGCCCGTCAAAAAGAGTCTTGTAAGCACAGCATGTAGCACAACAGTATGAAAGAAGGTTATGTTCCATGTCTATCATTGCAATCAAATCCGCTCTTGATGTCGCAATTATGTTCGGCGACAAAGAGCTGGCGGCAATTTACACTGAAGCCTTAGAAGAGGCGGGCGTTCACTACGAAAGCAAGGCAACGTGCTGGGCTGACTGAAAGGAGACTTCAATATGAAATGGATTCTGACCGCCGGGGGTGGATACACTAGCTATCAGGCGCAATGTCTGAGTCCGCTCGTTTGGCTACTCGTACTCGGTGCAATCGGGTACGGCCTGATGGAATACCTCGAAGCGAACCCCAAGACCGCAGCTAAGGTGTTTCGCTGGATGGAAAGGAGTTTTCATGTTCATTACGATGATGATTGAATGCTTCGGTGACGATGAAATCAGTGACATGAATTTTGATGCTCAGGACATCAAGACGCATGAAACTGAAGAAACCGCTATCGAAGAGTTCCATCGCCTCGAAAAGAAGGCGATAGCTTCTGGTGGCAATGGTTTTTACTATCGCCCGTTGAAAATCAAAGTGTAAAGGAGAGCACGCAGTAGTATGAATGAAATCGAAAATCGAATCGACGAGTTGAATACAGAACTCGATGAGGCCGTAGATGTCTATCTGTACGTGAAAGCAGTATTCAAGCTGTATCCCTGTGTCGCATCAGAACTGGGCCTACGTCTTGCAGCAAATCGTGTCTCTGCCGCAATCAACCAAATCGAAGAAGCCTTGCGGCAACTCGAAAAGGAAAAAGCTGTCACCGCACCGCACTTCATTCTTCGTATTGAAACCCCCAATAAGACTCTCGAGTATGAGTACGTGAGCGAATACGATGCTTTCCTTGCTTATAAAAAGGCTTGCCTTGACATGAAGCTAAGCCGCAAATCTACTCGGGTTTCTCTGAGTCGCGGCGATACTGTGTTCAAGAGCGCTGACCTGATGTGACGCCGCAGAAAGGAGTTGCGAAGCATGAAGCGCATTCGCCCTGTTCCCGAAGACTCACGAGTAATTGCTGTGTATCCTGTTTGTAATTATGGCGGCGTCGAGATCCTTTCTGTCAAAGAAGATGTTGATGCTATCAGAGCCGAGGTTGCAATCAATACGGGCGACCGCCGGGAATACAAGGGATTCTACAAAATCAATAGAACGAAATCAACTGACCGTGCATTTTTCAAAATGTATGGTCTTCTTTATTACTTGGACCAGTTCCAGAGAATCCGATAAAGGGGGTGCAGCAGTGTCTGAAACCTTTCTGGCAGTGTGTGTCGTTGTCATCGTTGCAACGGCGTACACATTATATCAGATTTGCGTGGCAGTCTATATGCTGGGCTGTTTTCGCAAGTTCAATCATGTAGTTGATGTGATTTCACATTGGCTTTTATCACTCTGGGAAGATTGTGTCTATGATGTTATCGTAATCACAGCCGCTTTGGTTGTGATTATGATTTCGTTATATGACACTTTCTAGTATACAACAAACCAAAGAAAAGAGGAAATTAAAATGCTATTTTATCGTGTCAAGGACGAATTCGACAAGAAGCCCATGTTTATCAAGAAGCGTGGCGGTATCGAGTATTGGTCTATCTATATTGGTGGCGAATTGTTTACCGCAAACGAGGTAACGCTGCGTCATCTGAACCCGGACTACATGTATCCGGTCGAAGTGAACCGGCGCAAGACCCAGTTCGTGTTCGGTGCTCGTATGCCGATGGCCGATGCAAGCATCACCGCAGTTCAGATGAAGACAAACAAGGAGAGTGTTTCTGATGAGATGGTTAAAAACATTGTCGATTTCGTTGCTGCTGCCGGCCGTCCTCAGTCTGAGCGTAAGCGCGGCGTCGTTCGTGTCTGCAAATCCCAGTCTGGTTCAGTCGCTCACGGTTAACCCGGCGGGCAGATACATTCTCAGTGGTACTGTCAGCGCGACATACTATGAAAATGGTACGCGAGTTCTGAATATCGTTGATGAGAGTGGTGAAGTCTGGTGTGCAACTGGTTATGATTGCCAAATTGGCCAAAAGGTTACTTTGGTAATGAATTCCAATGGCACGACAAACGACATCTTCGATGATATTATTGAGGACGTCTTGTGGTGCAACTGTTCGGAAGACTAACCTAAACAAAGTATTCGCAGAGGGGACTGGGCGGCAATAGTCGCTCAGTCTAATGCGGCCACGGAGACTGCAGAAATCCGTGCTGGTCCCAAGCCCAGAACACAGAAGTGTAAAGAAGCGGGCGCTCCGCAGCCATAATGAAATCCGATTTGATTTTGATGTGATGGCCACACTGATAAATCGATGACGAGAGTAGATTATGGGGCGTTTCTTGAATGAGCGAAACTAAATGAAAGGAGGGTTTATAGCTTGAATTGTAAAATCCAGTGCCGCTCGCTAGGAGTGGCCTTTGGTGCAAGAGTCGCGTCTTACTCCACTGAGAGAATTTTCATGAGATGGCGATACAAACTGTTCTGACACTCGGTTGTATACTGTGTGAAAAACGAATAGATCTCGACGCCGCTGGCACGTGGCAAGGGCGACGCCATAAAAAATGCCACAAACGGGTACCCAAATTATATTTTGATAGGTTGTATGTAAACCTATCTGGTGTCACCGACCATGTTCCTCGCCTGAAATATGGGAGACAAAACGCGGACTGGTGAGTTAATGTCGGGCGACTGGTGGTACCGAGGCAGACGTAACCACATCCACTACATGCGTAGTAAACGTAATAGCACACACGCAAAAAGAAAAGAGGAAATCAACATGAACACCGCGAAACTGATTAAATCCCTTCCGCCAAGAATCAAAAACCATGTGATCGATTATCAGAATGTTATCTTGAAGGGTGGTCAGCCGGCAATGCGGGTCCTGCTTGATTGTACTTTGTCGCCGGGTCAGAAGGCGCTCCTGCAAGGAAACAAACACATCATTGGGCTGGAGTGTGTTGCTCAGGACAAATATGCCCCAGAAATCAAGCATTCTTACTTCTATATGGTATGAGCGCCGCTATGCAAGAGAAGTGAAATAAAAGGAGGCTCCGCAGCATGGGCGATTATGCAGACGCTGGCTATCGGCTCCAGCATTACAAGATCACATTCTACGCCGACAACAATGGCAAAATCCCGCTCAAGGTAGTCCGCCGTGCATTCGCCAGCTATGATTGTGCCAAGATGTGGGAAGCTAATGTGATGCATCGAACACCTGAGTACAACAGTGTTACGATCGAGATGGAATAAAAGGAGTGTAGCAATATGATTGTTCTGAATATTAAATGCGAAACTGACGAAAAAACGTGGGAGCTTCGCGACCGTATGTGTGAAGCATTGGCTGGTTCGCCGGCATTTATCAATAACGAGATTGCAGTCTGTGATTTCGTTGATGTGCCGAATGCTTTTATGGTCTGCCTTGGAAAGTCAAACGATGCAGATATTGAGTTTGATTTGATTGGCTCTGATTTTCTGGTACGGTCTGATGCAAAAGAAGAGGCTGCAAAATATGGTTCTAAACATGACTGAACTTTCCGTAGCGCAGTGGTCATTAGAGCAGCTTGATGCAGCCCGTAAGCTGTGTACTGATGGTGTGCTACATGATGGACCGCTGCCTACGATTCTTCCAAGCGATGCCTCCGTCCGAGTTAGAGTTCTTGCATGGGATACGGCTGATACAGTTATGACCATGAAACCGGAGGCTGTAATTCTTCAGGGCGAACCTGTTTTTGTAAACGCATTTCTTGAGCGATACGGTACAAGAATTCAGTGTTACTCTCCTTGCTACGCTGATGGCAAGTTCGTACAGTTCAGGAGATTCTGATATGTGTCAAAAATGCAGTTGGACATTAAATAACCATATTCTCTGGAACAGTAAGGGAAAATGGCTGTTCACATCAAAGAAGAACTATCTAGCAGAGGACATTGATATGAGTCTGGTTGAAAATTTTGGCACTGATTATACTACTGCATTACTTAGTATTATTGATAAGCACGGATTTGATGTATTCAACGATACCTGCGTTATGAGTGGTAATACGCCACAGATTTAAGTGCAGCAGGGGAAGGAGGAGCCCGCCGTGAGAAACTTGTCTAAACAGAACCGCAAAAAGATCTTTGATCTGATTAAACGTGATTGCACATTTGTTGGCTCTTACGATTTGGAACATTCTGAAGAAAGCGTTTTGACTTATCTCCCGAAGCCCGGCACACAGATTCACAAAGACGTCGAAGAGGTTCGTGTCATAAAGAACCGCAAGACTGGTAACTGGGTCGAATCCGTTATCGATATTCGGTGGCGATATGGCATGACTTTGGTAGAAGCCGAAATGATTGAACGTAAGTATCAATGCAAATCCAATAAATGAGGAGGGTGCAGCCGTGACACTCGAACAAGCGTGTGGCATTGTCTACAACACTATCGATAAGCGCACGGGCAGAGAACTCGATCACCGCGAAATCTATGCTCGTTATATCGACTATCTGGGCGGTCTGGATAAGGTCAAACAGTATATTCCTATTTCGCTGAAAGAGCTGCGGCGAGCCTATAAGAAAGACAAGCTGTTCAATAACACCGGTCTGGGCCTATGGCAGAATGCAGCGGGTTATACTGCTGGCGACCCGATATGTTTCTTTGGCGGGATTTGGATTCTTTACAGACAGAATGATATTGACGTGGCAAGTTGTGCTCAGGGCGTCTGCATTCTGAAAGAGGCAGCAAGGATGTTGATTGAAAGAGGCGAAACATAATGAAAAAGATTCTGATTACATACGAGGCTTCCATTGAGACTGGTGACAAATTGGAATATGGAGAAGCTGCCACGACGCTCGATTTTATCACCGACGATATGGCCGTCGAACTCGTAGATACGATTGGTAAACCATACCATTCCTGGAAACCCATTGGACGAGTTGCAAGGTCTCGGATTACTGAGATTCTCATCAATTTGGAGCGGCTTCGTGGACGGATCTATGTAGTCAATTCTATTAAGAGCGTCGAAATCATTTCCGATTCTTAAATGGCGAATAATTTACGCTTAAAAGTTGTGAAGTTCAATCGATGGGAACAATTCACCAATTGACTGATACGACTTTCGGTTGTACAATAAAAGGACGAATATCGTGTCGCCAGTGAAGGAGTGGAGAACTTCACGGACGATGTTGAAAACTTTTGAACGACGATTTCAATGCAACAATAATTCATCTTTTCGATGATAACCAAATTCAATCTCTCAATCATTCTGTACGAAAATCACCAGCGAAAAACAATCGCCAATGAAACAGTTGTTCGAAGCCAAGCGAGCGACCAGCGAAGTGTGGCGAGAAAAGAGTTTGGAAGTGAAGAAGAACAAATGTGATGATGTGATTATGATGGTTATGTGGTAAGAGGATTATAGGAGATAGAGGGTTGTAGGGGGAAAGAACCATCAAGGAGAACGGAGAGAAGGAAGCGAAAGAGCAGAAGAGCAAAAGAGAGGGGAGAAACCTTTATGGTCGAACTGACACCCGGAACCACCTACATACTTGAGCCTGCCGACCACCTGTTTAGGCTGATTCGGCAGTACGACTACTTCACAATCACATGCGGCGCTGAATCGTTCTTGCAGATTCGGGTGCCGACGAAGTGGGTCAGGCTTGAGAAAGGACTCAACGGATTTGATTATCTTACTTGCCGTGACAAGCGCAAGCGGGATGGCCATCTGTTCGAAATCTACGGCAATAAGTTCTTTTTCGAGGCTGGCTATAATGCGGATCATCCGAGCGGCAAACTTAAAAGTGATTTCTGCGATGATGTATTTTTCGTGTCTATGTGGAATAAGAAGGATGTCGTTAGCAAAGATGACGAATAAGCTCAGCAGAAGAAAGGAGCGATAATACGTGGAAGAGATCAAAGATACAGCGGCTGTGGCAACTGAACGCCCTAAGCTGACCCGCGAGGAGCAGGAGGTCATCATCACCACTTCGGCTGCAGATGAACTGGCTGAAGTATACACTGCTGACCCGATTTACATCCGTCGGTTTGATAGGAAGGTTGAGCAGGACCCCGAACACTACAAGGTCAAGAGCCGCAACGCTTATAGTGCAACCTACACGATGCCAAAGCGACTGCTGCAATTCCGTACTCCGTCTGCGCCGCGAGAACTGACTGACGAACAGCGCGCAGAACTCCGTGAACGAATGAAAAAGCTTCAGGTGGCTCGACAGAATAAGGCTAGTGTCGATTCTCAGCCGAGTTCGTAAGGAGTTCTACTGTGTTCCAAACATACATCATGGTTCGGTAATGAAATTACTCTACCGAGACGTGTTAACAGTTTTTTATCGAGACTCTGTAGGAGAAAATGACCTACTTTGAAAACAGGGAGGCGAATAATCATAATCACATTCAGAATCCACTGTCCTCACCCGGATGTTGCGGCCGAATGGCGAGACAGATTTTGCGAGGCTTTGGCTGACAGCCCGGCCGTTGATAATGGCGAGATCGGCGTATGTGGCGGTAACGACGGCGAGTTTTGCCTTGTTGTTGGCAAGTCAAACGACCGCGATATGACGCTTGACCTTATGGAATCCGACTTAGTATCGTGGAATAACAATGGAGGTGAATGAGTATGATACCGCAACGCTTTGACGATACCGCATAGAGACTGTCGTGCAAGTAGCGTCACAACAAAAACACAGTAAACAAGTAGACAGATTGAGATGAATAGTAAGTCGAAAGATTTACGCAGCTGCCAAAGGCGACTGTAACGAAAAGATAAGACGAGGTAACCCGCCCAACCAGAGGAGGGCGCTGATACCGAGAAACTCGGATGCGTACGAAGGCAGGCGACAGAAGGCTGCAGGCGAGAAAGCGGGCCAATACGCGCCCAACGAGGCCAAATACGACCAAAACTCGAACTGAAAGGCAAGGGATTATTACAAAACCGAAGCCAGCAGCACACCTGCAGACATCAGGTAATCCCCTAGGATCTAGCCTGGGGATAGCACGGATGTGTTTAGATCTCAATTATGCAACAAAAATATATATTGAAAGAGAGTTGAAAACTAATGTAGTGAATTAAGATTTGTTATTATCGAAGCACGATTTGTGATGAATAATTGTCCGATATGGATAATGCATTCAGGTTAAACCGAATGTAACGAATTGTTAGGATGGAATACCCCATCAGGACAGAAGACCGGCAGCCGGGATTGGCCAGGGAAGTCGCCGAAATGATGACTAGGAGTAACAAAACCGGGGCCAAAAGAGGCAAACACACGGAAACCATCCTAGGAGAGAGGAAAAGGGGGCACATGACATGCTCAGCATCGCCTCCAGCAGCCAGGAGCAGCACCTTTTAGATCACAAATCTCCCTATTATAATAATGAAGGTTGTGATGTCAACAACAAAATATAGATAAAAAGGAGTACAACCATTTGGCTATATTTACCATTGACAACAACTCATGGTTTGTGTAATACTATTTGCACAGACGACGAAGTCACTTTTCAATAGCTGTAAACGAAAGGAACGAGGTAAAATGAATGCGAATGTAGTAATACAAGCTTTTGCCAGTGATGAGTTTGGCGAAGTTCGGACCTTGAGTATCGACTCTTCACCTTGGTTCGTCGGCATGGACGTGGCAAAAGCTTTGGGATACAGCAATGCAAGCAAGGCGGTTATGGCTCATGTTTACGAAGAAGATAAACGGTTCGAAATGCTTCCCATCGGACCAGATTCCCAAAATGGGAATCCGGTCAAAACCGTCAAAACAGCGTTGATAAATGAGTCTGGTCTGTACGCTTTGATTTTTGGAAGCAAGCTTGAGTCAGCCAAACGATTCAAACATTGGGTGACGAGCGAAGTTCTCCCGATGATTCGCAAAACCGGCTCTTACACTGTCAAAACAACGGGTCAGCAAAGGTTCGAGCTGATGAACCAAGAAGTTCTTGCGGTTCAGAAAGTCCAGAACGAAATGATGGCTAAGCTCGATGCGTTCGAGACTGCCCGCAAACAGGATAGACAGGCCATCGACAACGTCCTATTCGTTTGCAAACAGCTCGAAAGAAAACTTCAAGCCACACAGCCTGGGTCTTACACTCCGAAGCAGACACCGAAAGGCCGTAGTGAATGGCGTACTGAAATTTATGATCTGGCTAACAAAATCGTCAGCATGACAGGTTTAACTCTGAATTGCGTATTGCATCAGGGGTACGATTATCTGGGACGCAACTACGGTTGGTTCTTTGAGGATGCACGTAAAGAATTTGTAAGACAAACCGATTATAAGGGGAGTCTCAAAAACATCAGCGGTTTGGATGTAATCGAGGCAAGTGAAATGTACAAATCGATCTTCATGTCGATTATGAAAGACCGCTGTGAAAACGAAAAGCACAATGCCGAAGTCAAGAAGGGAATTAAGGGGGCGCTCACAAAGACACCGCCTGTCATTCCTGCTGATATGATTCCGAAGCGACAGACCGTTGCGGATTCCGCTATTAAACAAGACGAGACGCCTATTGTAGCTGAAGCTCAGGCGATTGAAATCGAAGAGCCGGTTACGAAAAAGAAGGGCTATTACAGGCCAAGCATTACGCTGCCGATTGTCGAGCCGATTGCCAAAAAGCTTGGAGATAAGACGATCGGTTATCGTATCACTTATCAGAAAATCTACAATCTCATCGGAGTTACAAAGATGGACAGAATGAGGAAGGCGTATCTTCGCACTCACAGCAAGCCGCCGAAATCCACACCTGACATTTTCCAAAGCTCTGATAAGAATTTGAAAGTGTTCAAAGAGGCTGTGCGGGCTTTGGACTCTACTATTTAAGCTATCTATCTTCCTCCATTAGCTCTCGGAGCTGACAGCCGGGAAAGACCGGCATATAACCGAGTGTGGCGAAGCTGGTATCGCGCTAGTTTTGGGAACTAGAGATTTCGCCCGTTCGAATCGGGTCACTCGGACCAGTGTGTAGGGTTTCCACATTTTCCTTGCATAACAAACAACTTAGAAACGCCTCCTTTCATTGTGCTGCTTACCACAATCTTTCGATTTCTAAGTTGTCGTGGCTGAAAACGCCGAGCGGGTACGATAATCCCGTTTTATATGAGGTCAATGATTACTTCTGGGTTTGATTCCCGGAGACCTCTCTATATGGGCCCGAAAGGTTTTCGACAGGGCTAAGAAAAATTACAATTCGCAG
>ERZ827126.1550-NODE-1550-length-20196-cov-3.004270_pt1 | contig 20196 bp, 21 predicted proteins | sample MGYA00519780_ERZ827126 | MGnify/ENA primary metagenome ERZ827126 (study PRJEB31778, sample SAMEA3449262) | human gut metagenome | biome: human gut; feature: human-associated habitat; material: faeces | place: United Kingdom | collected 2010/2012 ...
AGGACGCATAACCTTAACTTGTGAAATTCACAACTTAAACCGTATGTTCGCCATTATCCGCCTATTCTCAAAACCTAAGCGAGGACTTGGTTATGCAAAAGAAAACCGAAGGAATTTGTTTTGCAATCAGCGCAGAAATTTGCTGGGGTTCGATGGGTGTCGCAGCGCAAGTGCTGATGGAAGATTCCGGCTTTACAGTAGGCGATCTGGTCGCAGGCCGGCTTCTGGGTGCCGGAGCGCTGCTGCTGATGTTCGAGCATTTCTTCATGCGCCGATCCCTTCTGAAGTATTTTTCTCAACCCGGCGTAGCAAAAGACATTCTGCTCTACGGAGTGCTCGTCCTGCTCACCCAACTGACGTTTTTCTTAGCGATTCAGTGCAGCAACGCAGGCACCGCCGCCATCCTCGCGGCCACTATTCCGGTATTCACGACTATCTGGGTTATCTTTGTAAAGCATCGCGCACCTCAGATTCGTGAAATGGCGTGCACGGCGCTGGCAATCATAGCGGTTGTATTGATTACCACCAAAGGAGATTTTGATTCCGTTTCACTCTCTCTGACGGGTGTCCTTTGGGGCCTTGCATCCTCGGTTGCCGGCGCCGCCAGCAATATCCAACCGAATGCCGTTCTTAAGAAAATTCCCGTTACCGTCATTGTCGGCGGCGGTATGACGGTCGGCGGCATTGTGATGAGCATCTTCTTTCCGCCCTGGGCGATTGAAGCCAATTGGACCACGCAGTCGGCGCTTTTCTACGCCTATATCGTTGTGGTCGGAACCTTGGTTTCTTTCCTGCTCTATGTTTCAAGTCTCAAGATGATCTCAGCGACTTCGGCCAGCCTCTTAAGCTGCTTTGAGCCGATCACCGCCGTCGTTCTCTCCGTCGTTCTCTCCGTCGTTCTGCTCGGTGCTCCGCTCACGCCGGCTGAAGGTGTCGGCGGTGTTCTGGTTTTCGCAGCCGTTTGGCTTCTGGCCTCCCGCAAGAAAGCGCAGGCATAAAAATAGCTCGGCAGACCGAGCTATCAAAGAACTAATTGCGAACTATTTCTTTTCTTCCGCGTTCGGAAGAACGCGCTTCAGGAAGGTACGTGTTCTTTCTTCCTTCGGATGCAGAAGAACATCTTCCGGTTTGCCTTGTTCAACAATGACACCGCCGTCCATGAAGATCACGCGGTCGGCCACTTCGCGGGCAAAGCCCATTTCATGGGTAACCACGACCATGGTCATACCGGACTTCGCCAGATCAGTCATCACCTTCAGCACTTCGCCCACAAGTTCAGGATCAAGCGCAGAAGTCGGTTCATCAAACAGAAGAGCCTTCGGTTCCATTGCTAGGCCACGGGCGATCGCCACACGCTGCTGCTGACCGCCGGAAAGGCTTGCGGGATAGGCGTTGGCTTTTTCAGCCAAACCGACGCGCTTGAGCATTTCCATGGCCTTCTTCTCGGCCTCGGCTTTGTTGACGCCGGAGACGAGTTTCGGTGCCAAGGCAACGTTCTCAAGAACGGTCTTGTGCGGCCAGAGATTAAAGCGCTGGAACACCATTCCGAGATGTTCACGAACTTTATTGATATCGGTCTTCGGAGAAGTGATGTCAACATCATTCACATAAATCTTGCCGCTGGTGGTTTCTTCCAATGCATTGATGCAGCGAAGCATTGTGGACTTGCCGGAGCCGGACGGTCCTAACACCACGACTTTTTCTCCGGGCATCACTTCGAGGTCAATACCGCGAAGGACTTGGTTATCTCCGAAATACTTGTGCAGATTTTCGATACGGATAACCGGTTTCTGTTCGGTCTTGTTGTCGCTCATCTGTTGTCGTCTCCTTTACCCAAGCGTTGTTCCATCTTCTTCACGAGGTAAGCCAGACCCAAAGTCATGACCCAGTACATCAAAGAAATCGTGATGTACGGTTCCCAGTAGCGGGCTGTTGCACCGGCAACGGTACGTGCGGCGTAAGCCAGTTCAGCCAAACCGATGGCAGAAACCAGAGAAGAGTCTTTCAAAATGGCAATCGCGTTGTTGCCCAACGGCGGAAGCATACGGCGGAAAGCCTGCGGCAGGATGATGTGGAACATGGCCTGCCAGTAAGTCATACCGACGGAGCGGGCAGCTTCCATCTGCCCTTTATCCAAAGACTGGATACCGGCACGGAAAACCTCGGAAAGGTAAGCACCGGCATTCAATGTAATGGCTACGATACCGGCGAGCATCGCACCGTATGTGGAACGAATCTCACGGGCAAGGTCTCCGGAAATTAAAAGGCCTTCGGTCGGATGAATAAAGAACGGAAGGATCGCGAACTGCATCAGCAGAATCTGAACGAAAAGAGGCGTTCCACGGAAGAAGCTCACGTAAACCGTCACCGGCCAGCGAACACAATATTTAAGAATCTGCTTCCAAGGGGAATGTCTTGCATCAGCCAGTCGGGCCATGCCTAAAGCCATACCCAAAATCACACCCAAGGTGACACAGATCACCGTAATTTGGATGGTCATCTTGGCGCCTTCTAAGAAGAGAGGCCAATATTCTGTAATTACTTCGTACCGAAATCCGCCCACGTTCGCTCCTTGGTATTAAAAAATTCCCGAGATTTTATTTAAAAATTACCCGACCATGTAGATCGGGCAATTTCATTGGTTAGTTCCTGTTACTGAGGAAGTTTCGGTGCATCAGTACCGAACCATTTGCGATAAATCTTGTTGTATTCACCGCTGGCGATCACTTTTTCGAGACCGGCGTTGATCTTATCGATCAGCTTCTGGTTACCTTTCTTAACAGCAATGCCGAAGTACTGTTCTTCGAAAGCAGGGTCACGAGTCATGTTGAAGTGCTTGTCGGGGTTGTTGCGGGCATAGAAAGCCAAAACACCGATATCACCGATTGCGGCGACCACACCGCCCTGATTTAGTTCTTCGAGAGCAAGCGGAGTGTTGTCAAAACGACGAATTCTTGTAGAAGCTTTGCCGAATGCCTTAGAGGCAGCAACGTCACCGGCAGAACCGCTCACAACAGCCACACTGCCTTTAGAGAGATCGGAAAGCTTGTTGATCTTGACGGACTTGTCGGTCAGGATCAGCTGATGAGCCAGGAAGTAGGGTTTGGAGAAATCAACAACCTGCTTGCGTTTGTCGGTAATCGTGATACCGGACATGATGATGTCGCGGTCGCCTTTATCGACAGTGGCGAAGATGCCTTCCCACGGTGTGTTGATGAACTTAACGTCAAAACCTTCAGCCTTGGCGATAGCACGCATCAAATCAACGTCGAAGCCGACGAGCTCTTTCTGCGGTGTTTCATATTCGAAAGGACGATAAGTCGCGCCTGTTCCAACGACATACTCTTCAGCATTAATTCCGGCGGAAGCAGTCAATGCGATTGCAGCGCACGCTGTCCAAAGCAGCTTTTTCATCAACATTTAATAGACTCCAATAGAAGAATTCGTCACCGCGTACACGTCGCGGCCATTCTGATCATCATGCCACAGTCGAACCCACATTGGGCGGCTTTTAAGCAGGAATCCTGTGAACCCCTAGGTAAATCCATTAGTTAACAATCAATTTCGTCTGTGAATTGTGAAATCAGGTTGTCTTCGGCTTTTGAAAGTTTAATTGCAGCCTGTGTTCGAAGCTCGATATTCCGAAGGCGTCATTTCGTGACGTTTTTTAGAAGTGCGCGGGAGTTTTAAAGCCAACAGAATATGAAATTTGCTTTATGGAGCGTTTATTTTCTTTCAATAAGTTTTCGGCCAGATCTAGACGTCTGGTCATTAGCCATTTAGCGGGAGACAACTCTGTGATTTTTAAAAAATCCCGCTTAAAAGTTGCTAGACTTCGGCCCGAGTAAGAGGCAAAATCTCGATAAAAATCAAAAAGCGTCGGGAAAAAGCGAATATTGGTCTGAAGCAAATCAAGAATTAATTCCTCTACCTTTAATTCTGTCATCTCCTGGCCAGGGTCTTGGCCTTCTTCAACGAACAGAATGATGGAAGACAATAATCCTTGCAGGCACAGTGTCCTGTTCAATCTCATGAAGCAATTGGACAACCCGGTAAAATCTTGCGGGAACTCATTATTCTTCAAATGTCTCTGAAAATAGTCTTCTAGTATGTTTTGAGGAAGACGGATATTGAGGCCTTCGTAATTTTTCCCAGCAAAAGAAGCTTTAACAAGCCTAACACTGCAGTCCTTCTTAAAAAAAAACACAAGACCCAGCCGGAATTTCCTCTGTCCTTCCCTTATCTGAAATCAAAAGTTTTCCCTGCCGAACAAATACCACACAGTGATCGGGAACCCGATGCTCCATGTGCCACTGGCTCGGCACGGAGCAGGAGAAAATTAAGTTAGAAAAATTAGAAGTAATGTAATTACTCATGAGCAGAGAGCTTCTTAAATATCAAAGGCATTGCCTGTTCATCAAGGGGTGTCATGTCCACTAAATCTAATTTTTTGACCATGGATAATGTAGAGGTTTTGTATTTTAAAAAATGGGGCGTTTGTAGATGAGCCTTATATGCCTCCTCATTCTTATAAATTTCCACAATTCGGATTTGTTCCGGGTTTCGCTTCTCTACCATCGGAAAAATCGCGATCACACCCGGCTCTTTCGACACGGACTCTGCTCCGACGGTTCTTGCCTGCTTGAGGTATTCCTCTAGCTGGGACCGATCTACTTGAATTTCAGCAATTCGCACAATCATCTGTTCCTCCTTAGGAAGGTCCTTAGCAATTGCAGCCGAACCCGCGAGAATGGTGAACAAAACAAATACAAAACGCAACAACCAATTACTCATATGCTCTCCTTAGCTTAGATTAAAACCAAATTGATAGGCCAGCTTCGGATATTCCGTTTTCTGGACATCAGTTTTTGTCGGATATCCCCTTGCTTCACTTCTGCCGATATCCTTCCATCCGAGATATCTGCTTAAGGAGTCAAAGTGGGCATTAATAGAATCAAAACTCCATTCAAACTTACCGCCGCAAACTGCAATAAGCCCCATCTTTTTGGGCATCTTCATGAAGTCAGTCCTCCATGAGGTAAATCGCTCCAAAAGTGCTTTCAAAGACGAATGAATCGCGTAGTAATAGATCGGAGTTACAAAAATTACGACGTCAGCCTGCTCTATAAGGTGCAATATTGCAGGAACATCATCACGGATAAGACATTGGCCTGAGTTTTTGAGACAGAAAAAACAGCCTCGGCAAGCATTAATATCCTCAAAAGACGTATTAACACGGCGGACTTCATGGCCTGCTTCCTTAGCACCCTTTACGAAATTAGTCGCCAGCAAATTAGTAGTCCCGTCTTTATGAGGACTTCCGGAAAGAACGAGAATTCTCAACTTTCCCGGGGAAATTACTTTAGAAAATTCTTGCGGCAAAGATTCTCTTTGGAAGAGAGGCGGTGTACTCGCGGCCGCGATCGAAACCCCGTTTACCGCCAGCGTGCTGCCGAGCGTACTCAACAACATTTTTCTCCTATTCATAGATCTCTCCTTCTTAGATCTAGAGATGATTTTTCTGCCAAAAAGTCTAAGGTGAGGATCTCGATGGAGAGATTATTTGAAGATTCGAAGGCTTTTCTCTACGGCTCAAAAGCTTTCTTAAGGGAGCCGGAACAATTATGCTGAAGCGCTCTCAGCTTTGATTTCGCTCAGCCTCTCAAAGGAAGGCTGAGCGAATTTACTCTCAATCAGAGTTTTGAAGGGAGCCGAGTCCCGGACGTTAAAAAACTTCGACGTTATCGATCAAACGTGTGGTGCCGATTTTTGCTGCCGCTAAAACAACTAACGGCGTTTTATTGATCAAGTCGTCTTTGGTGGGCGCAAGAAGGTCGCTTCTCCGAACAACAGCAACATAGTCAGGGATCCAGCCATGGCCGTCGAGCATCTTCATTGCTCTTTCTTCCAACACTTCCGGATCAGCCGTTTCTGCTTCAAGCGCGTCTTTAACGCCTTTAACCGTCTTGTAAAGCAGTGTGGCGTCTTGCAGTTCTTGTGCGCTCAAGTAACGGTTGCGGGAAGACAGAGCAAGACCCGTTTCTTGATTGCGCTGCAGTTCTGCAGGAATAATGCGAATCGGCATGCCGAACTGACGAACCATCTCTTTGATGATCGTCAGCTGCTGATAGTCTTTTTTACCGAAAACGGCAACATCGGGACGCACGATGCAGAAGAGCTTCATGACGACCGTGCAGACGCCTTCAAAAAATCCCGGACGATAGAACCCTTCAAGAATGTCGGCGAGTTTAGGGTCTGGCTTAACTCGGAAAGTCTGGGGCTGCGGATACATGTCTTTTTCGCTCGGCGCGAAGACATAATCAACGACGCCCTGTTCTTCGAGCTTTTTGCAGTCCTCTTCCAGCGTTCTGGGGTACTGATCAAAGTCCTCATTGGGTCCGAACTGCAGACGATTAACAAAAATCGACGCTACCACCGTGTCGCCGTACTTGCCGGCTTCCTGCATCAGGTGCAGATGACCTTCATGAAGATTGCCCATGGTCGGAACCAGAGCGATGTTCTTCTTCCCCTTGAGCTCTTCCTGAAGAGCTTCGATTGTATGAACAACTTTCATTTTTTCTCAAAAAAATCAGAAGGAGTGCTCGGGCGCCGGAAATTTGCGGTTTTTAACAGCTTTCACGTAATTGGCCACGGCTTCTTTAATGCTTGCGGCTCCTTCCATAAAGTTTTTAGTAAATCTCGGTTTACGGCCGGGAAAGATTCCCAGCAGATCCTGTAATACTAAAACCTGACCGGAGCAATTTAGCCCTCCGCCGATACCAATTGTCGGAATGCTTAAAGCTTCTGTCACACGTTTGGCAACATCTGCGGGCACCATTTCCAGCACGATCATGGATGCACCGGCCTCCTGCAGAGCCAAGGTGTCGGCTAAAAGTTTCTCTTCTCCGGACTTAGTCTTGCCCTGAACAAAGTAGCCGCCGATAGCATTCACAGACTGAGGCGTAAATCCGACGTGTCCGCAAACGGGAATGCCCATGGCCGTTAAGCGGCGAGCCAAAGGACAAACCTCGACACCGCCTTCGAATTTAACCATATGGGCGCCGGCCTGCATAAGTTTGACGGCATTGGCTACCGCCTCGTCTTCATTGACGAGGTAGCTGCCGAAATTCATATCTGCTAAAACCAGTCCGTATTTATTGCCGCGGGCCACGCAGGCGGTGTGATAAACCATATCATCAATGGTCACGGGAAGCGTTGTCTCATGGCCCTGCATCACCATACCGAGAGAGTCTCCGATGAGTTTGATGTCTACACCGGCTTCATCTTCGACGGAAGAGAAAGTTGCGTCATAGCAGGTAAGCATCACAATCGGCTCCCCTGCTTCGTACATTTTCTTGATGGTGCTGAGTCTAACAGGCTTGCGTTCCGTTTTCTGATCCATTGCATTCTCCTAAATTGCCGAACCACTCCTCGGCAGATTTAAATCGGTTAATTCGCTGGTCAGCTGTTGCAGCCAAGAAGACATGAACCTGACCTTTTCCAGCAATATTAAACTGCGGCGCTATCTCTGCAAGAGGAACTAACACGAAGGCCCGCTCCGTCATGCGCGGATGAGGAAGGAGAACAAATGGATCGTCGGAGCGCTGCTCTCCGACGGTAAGAAGGTCTAAATCAATCGTCCGGGGCGCATTGTGGACGCCTGCCGGACGTACACGTCCCAGGTCGGATTCAATTGCTAGCAGTTGTGTCAGCAATGCGCGGGGAGATAATTCCGTCTTTATCTCAAGGACTGCATTGGTGTAATCGGGACCGCTCGAATCAATAGGCTCCGTTTTATAAAGAGAAGAGACTTGAACAAAGCGAACGCCCGGAATATCGGCAATTCGAAGCACTGCCTCCTTCAGAGTGGATTCGGACTCGCCGAGATTTGCGCCGAGCCCGATAAATGCCTGCTGCAGCATGACCTACTTATCCGCCTTTTCTTTGTCAGAAGCAGCCTTCTGCGCCTTAGGAAACTTGCTTCTGTCGAAACGTTTCTTGCGTCTTCTGCGGCGTTTTTTCTTTTCTTTTTCCTCTCCGTCGGCTTCATCTTCATCCGACTTACCTTCAGCTGCTCTTTCCTGGCGCAGACGTTCGCGCTCTTTGCGGTCCTGCTGCTCGGCTTCTTTGCTCATTTCCAGACGTTCTTCGTCGGTTGCGCCTTCGTAGGCCGTCCACCAGTCTGCAAGCTCATGAGAGGCGTCGCCGCTGGAAGCGCGAAGCAAAAGGAAGTCGTAAGCAGCACGGAAACGCGGGTGCTGGAGAAGCTTCATCGCGGCGCGGCGGCTTCTGACTAAAAATCTCGGCTGAAGTTTCCAGATAATGGCCATGTCGCTGACGTAGCGCGACTGCAAGCCGTCCCAGCGATAGCTGTCGGCCACTTTCTTGGCGGCCTCTTCATAAATCTGTCCGGGCGTTTTACCGGTGGATTTGGCAACCTCTTCCTTCATTTCATGCCACAGGAGCACGGCGAAGAGGAAGCTCGTCGAAATCGATTTACCTAAAGCGACACGAGCGTCACAGCGTTCCAACCCCTTGCGAACAAAAGGTAGACCGAAGGTGCGCTTCAAAACATCAAAGAGCGGAATCGGAATGTTGATGTCATAGCGATTCATGAGTTCCATACAGGCAACGGCAGAACCGCTCAGCACCATCTTGGAGAATTCATCCGCCAGACGGGCGCTCGGAACGGAAAGCAGCAGCGTCTGCATGTAGTGCATCGGAGCGGCGGTTTTCTCGTCGATCGTAAAACCGAGTTTGGCAGCAATTCGTATCGCACGAAGGATGCGAACCGGATCTTCGCGGTAGCGAGTGGCCGGATCGCCGATCATGCGGATTTTTCTCTCGCGGATATCGTCTAATCCGTGGTGATAATCGTAAAGGTCGCCGCTGATCGGGTCGAAATACATCGCATTGACGGTAAAGTCTCTGCGGGCGGCATCTTCATACTGCTCGCCGAAAACGTTGTCGTTGGTAATGACGCCGTCCTCGTCTTTTGTCACGCCTTGCTTAGCAAAGCCGCGGAAAGTCGCCACTTCAATCGTCTCGGCGCCCTTGTTGACATGAACAAGGCGGAATCGTCTTCCGATAATGATGGCGCGCCTTGTGACTTTTTTGACTTCTTCCGGGGTCGCATCGGTGGCGACATCAAAGTCTTTCGGTTTGGCTCCGATCAGCAAATCTCGTACGGCGCCGCCGACAATAAAAGCTTTATATCCGGCGTCCTGAAGCTTTTGGCAGACGGATATTGCAAAAGGGCTCACGGCCAAGAGGTCAATTCCGTTTTCTTCTCTCGGAACAATATGAGCTTTCTTCCGAATTTTTGTCGGCACATTCGCTTTGAAGCCCTCTTCTTCTTTAACCAACTCTCGTACTCCGTACGGACAGAAGCTTTTAGAACAGCTTATGTTCGCTGAATAATTCCAGAATTTCCCAATGTCTCTCCTGAGCCGTACTTCTTAACCGGTCATCGGGATTCGTTGCTACTGCCTTTCCTCCGTGACGGGCCACATGATCAAGCAGCGGAAAATCATTCATAGAATCGGAAAAGAACGCCGATTCTTTCAGATCCGCTGCCGAGCCGCCGCACTTTTGTATAAAACGCTCGGCGTTGACAACCTTCTGCGTTGCAAAGTTTTCACTGATCCAGCGGCCTGTGAACTCTCCGTCGGGCTTTTCCTCCGGCTCGGCGCAGATCAGATCGCGGATACCGAAAAGCTCGGCAATCGGTTCCACCGCGTAACGGTACGAGGCAGTAATCATCACAACTCTAGCACCGGCCTCACGGTATTTTTTGACGAGATCCACTGCGATGGGCAGTACGTGCGGCATGATGTCCCGCTTTAGATACTGAACTCGGAGTTCATCGAGTTCGCGGCGCGGGAAACGCGCCAGCAGCTTCATTTCAAAATCTTCGAATTTATTGATATCGAGGCAGCCGTTTTTATAATCGACGTCGTATTGAATTCGTTCGGCGCGAAGCTGCTTTTCATCTTTGCCGACGTGGGAAAGCAAGGTTTCGGCCCACAGGATTGAGCTGTCGACGGGAATCAAGGTGCCGTCTAAATCAAAAAACGCGTATTTCACCGATCTTCCTTTGTATCTTGATTGCGTTCGAGCCATTCTTTGATCAAGGGGATGGTCACGGCTCTCTTGGCTGACATGGCATAACGGTCCAAGCTGTGAAGCAGATTACTCATCGTGTGCATGTCGCGCGGAAAATTATTCTCGATCCAGTTCAGAACTTCCGGCGCCACTTTCAGGCCGGTCTGAGACGCCGCCTCCAAAATAACCTGGCGCTTTTGTTCGTCAGACAGCGGAGATAGCTCAAAAACAACGCCCCAGCTGAAGCGGCTGGTAAGGTCTTTACGGAAGCCCTGACGTTCAAAATCTTTCGGGCTGCGGTCTGCAGTCACGACAAGATGGGTTCCGGGATGCTCGCGCACGGTGTTGTAAAGAACAAACAGCTCCTGCTGTTGTTCCGGCGTCAGATCTTGAACATTGTCTACGGCGTAGATTGTGCGGTTTTCATCGAAAGCGGGAACCCCCTCGCTTTGTTTGCCCAAAGCGCGTACGAGGTGTGTTTTGCCGACACCTTCATATCCCCAAAGGTAAGTAAACTGCGGTCCGCGTCCTTCCTTCAGCTCGGAAATCACGGCCACAGCTTCGCTGTTCGACCCCACAATAAAATTAGAGAGAGTCGGCTGTTTTTCAGGGAAAAAATCCAAAGGAAGCTGGCCCCTTATTTGTTCCTTCTTGTCTTTCTCGGATTCAACCAAATCGTTAACCTGCATCAGTCTGTTTGTTTACTTTTCGGATTCTAAAGGTTTCTCGATAAGACTGAGATCATTCTGCTTGCTACTCAAAACGAAACAGGTATACCCCGTCGCCTTTTCCTCGGGTTTATCCTAGGCCGTACTCGATCGGAGGAATTTCCATGACAATGACATTTAATGAATCACGATGGCCTAAAGAAAACGCAATCAAGGTAGTGAAAGGCAACGGTGTGAGTAAGCTCGCTGTTTTCATGGATCCGATGTGTGTTTACTGCAAACGGCTCAGCCGCGAAACGCTCGCCAATTTAATGAACGTCACCATCTACTGCTACATTTGGCCATTCTTAAGCGAAGAATCCAAAGAAATCGCTGGGTGCATCTACTCCAGCGCCGACAAGGCTGACGCCTTGGTTCGCTGGATGAAATACGATCAGATGCCCACCGGAATGCCGAATGAATATTCGGAAGAGATGATTGAACAAAACATTGCGCTGGCCGATTATCTCGGACTGCAGGGGACGCCTGCAATCTTCTTATCCGACGGCCGCGGCCCGTTCGGTGCAATGAGCGCCAAAGCTCTTGCGCACAAGATCATTTCCGCTGAACATTACTAAACCATCCTTTTTAGCTTCAAAGAGCCGGCTTACTGCCGGCTTTTCGTTTGCGCGCTGTTACACAGTCTTTGAGAAAACGTCTTGTTAGCTGTTATCCTCATGCGCGGAATTGAAATGCCGTTCAGCGGCTTTTTCTCCTCTAGAATTGAGCAATTCCCAATCTTCAATCTCAAAGCTGTTAAAGATGACAAAACCTCTTTCCTATGCAGACTCCGGCGTTTCTATTGATGCCGGCGACGAGTTAGTTGAACGCATTAAACCCTTTGCCAAAAAGACCCTGATTCCCGGGGTACTCGGTTCCATCGGCGGCTTCGGTGCCTTGTTTGAAATTTCTAAAGATTACAAGGAACCGGTTCTCGTTACGGGAACGGACGGCGTGGGTACCAAACTCAAACTCGCTTTCCTGCTGAATCGTCACGACACCGTCGGCCAGGACTTGGTCGGCATGAGCGTCAATGACATCCTGGTTCAGGGCGCTAAGTCTTTATTCTTCCTTGACTACTTCGCCTGCGGTCATCTTAATGTCGACGTTGCCGAACGCGTTGTCAAAGGCGTCGCACACGGCTGCGAACTGGCCGGCTGCGCATTGATCGGCGGCGAAACGGCCGAAATGCCGGGCATGTATCCGGCCGGTGAATACGACCTTGCCGGCTTTGCCGTCGGTATTGTCGAAAAGAGCCAAATTATTGACGGCAGCCGCATCAAACCGGGCGACGTCGTTCTCGGACTGGCTTCGAGCGGTCCCCACTCCAACGGCTTTTCTTTAATCCGCAAAGTTGTTGAAGTTTCCGGCAAACCCTGGACAACCAAGCTTTCCGACGGAAAGACTCTGGCAGACGCCGTTATGGAACCGACACGCATCTACGTCAAGCCGGTTCTTGAAGCCATGAAGAGCGTGACCATTAAAGGCATGGCCCACATCACCGGCGGCGGACTGCTTGAGAATATTCCCCGCGTTCTGCCCGAAGGCACTCAGTGCGTGATCAAGGCAGGTTCCTGGAAGCGTCCGGCCGTTTTTGACTGGCTCCAGGAGGAAGGTCATATTGAAGACCACGAAATGTACCGTGTCTTCAATAACGGCATCGGCATGGCCGTCATCGTTGCCGCTGAAGATGCTGAAAAAGCTCAGAAAGCTTTGAAAGCTGCCGGCGAAACCGTCTATCGCATCGGTGTCATTGAAGCGCTGCCGGCCGGCGAAGCCGCCTGCGCTGTGCGCTAAGCATTAGTATTCTCGCTAATTGAGCCTCCTTCGGGAGGCTCAATTGTTTTTAATTTCATTACACTGAAAAGAAACAGAAACCGGTTTCAAGGATAAACATGAGCAAACCCATTACAGAGTCCATCTTGAGCAATGAGACCCGCGTTTTTCTCATGTGCTGTGATTTTCGAAGCTTCTCTGCCGTTGCCCACGCTCTCGGCATCACTCAATCGGCTGTTTCGAAGATCATTTGGAAGTTTGAGGATTCCATCGGCTTTGAATTGTTCATCCGCAACTCCCGGCCGCTGACACTCACCCCGGAAGCCCATCTGCTGCACCGACAGCTTCGGGGTCTCAAAGGCGAGATGACACGCTCTTTGTCCTCGCTGCAAAGCAAGAACTACATTAAGCCGATCCTGCGTATCGGGATCTTGGAAAGTCTTCATTTAAATCTGGGCGTGGCGATCCTCAAAAATCTTCTGCCCAACCTGTCTCAGGTCGTCATGCTGACGGCCAGCGCCAATGTCCTGATACAAAGACTGATTGAGCGAAAGCTCGATCTCATTATCACGAACGACGTTTCCACCGAGCCGTCGCATGTTTTCAGAAGGCTGCTGTTTCATGAACCTTCTGTGCTAATCCTTCCCAAATCTTTTGAAAAAGACCCTAATCAAAACTGGACTTGGCAGCGCCTTGCCGTCTGCGGACTGCCGCTCATTCGCTACTGGAACGAAAGCGGCGCCGGAGAAATCAATGAGATGTTCATGAAAACACACGGCCTCAGGTTTCCGGACAAAATCTCCGTCGACACCAATTCACTTCTAGTGACGCTCGTCTCCCAGGGCATCGGCTGGGGATTTTCTCGGCCGACTACCGTCCTGGAAAACATTCACATGCATCCTCATTTCATCGTCCGAGAAATGCAAAAACCCAGTTTTAGCCGAGAAGTGTATTTAATCGGCCGGGAACAGGAATTTGTCGTGGAATCCGAGATCATTGCCGACATTGCTAAGCAATTCGTTCAAGAAAACATTATTCCCGAAAGTCTCAAATTCGTACCTTGGGTCAAAGAAGGTTTTACGGTCGGATAGGGCAAATATCCTTTAATTTCATACAAATAAAAGACAATTACAAATCATAAAGTATTCCAACGCGGCATAGATCTTATTCTTCGGTTTTCGAAACCTGATCCTAAAATATTGGTATAGCCTCAAACCACAAAGAGGTTTCCAACCAAAATTCCCATAAAAAGGAGAAAACTATGCCAATCACAGGCTGGATTGCCATCCTCGTCCTGATCGTCATGTGCTACATGCTGATCAAACAGTACGAAACCCGTATGGTGCTGTTCGGAGGCGGTTTCATTCTCTGCTGTATTTCCCTCGCCCCAATGGCCGGCTTAAACGCCTTTGCCAAAACCATGACCAACGGTGCTTTGATCACGGCCATCTGCTCGGCTACCGGATTTGCCTATTGCGTTACCTATACAGAGTGCGACCGTTCCTTAGTGCATTATCTGACGCGTCCGATCCGCAACGTCGGCATCCTGATGATTCCGATCACCTCGCTGCTTACCTTTGCGATCAACATCGCTATTCCCTCAGCTGCCGGTGTGGGCGCCGTTGTCGGTACGACCTTGATTCCTCTGCTGCTTAGAGCAGGCTTCAAACCGGCCGCCGCTGCAGCAGCCGTCCTGATGGGCACCACCGGTTCTCTACTTTCTCCGGGCTTGTCTCACAACGCCTATGTTTCCGACATGGCTCATATGTCCATCATGGACCTGATCAGCTATCACGGCATCTACTCCCTGATGATCGGTGTGGTCGGCGCCGTCGGCCTGTGCATTGTCTGCTGGGTTTTGGGCGACAACAAAGGCGAAAAAATGGCGGAAGCCAACCCTGCCGCCGATGCAGAAACGTCCTCCTTTAAGCCGAGCCCCATCAAGGCTTTCGTTCCGCTGATCCCGATCATCCTCATGCTCGTGTTCACGTTCTTGATTCCCTCGGTCAAGATGGGCGTTGCACCAGCCATGCTGATCGGTACGATTGTCTGCCTGATCGTTGCTATGTGCGACCCGCAGCAGTTCTCCAAGCAGTTCTTCAAAGGTATGGGCGACTCCTACGGCAGCATCATGGGCATCATCATTGCCGCCGGCGTGCTGGCTGCGGGCTTAACCGCTTCCGGGTTAATTAAAGGCCTCATCGCTTTGATGGTTCAGTCCAAGGAAATTGCACAGTGGGGCGGCTCGATCGGACCATTCGTCCTCTCCGTTCTGATGGGCAGCGGCGACGCAGGCGCCATGGCCTTCAACAGTGCCGTCACTCCGCATGCCCAGGAATTCGGTATGCAGATCCACAGCCTCGGCTCTCTGGCTTTCTTAGCAGGCGCTGCCGGCCGCACGGCTTCCCCGATTGCCGGCATCACCATTCTTGTTGCCGGCTTGGCTAAGGCCAATCCTTTTGACGTTGCAAAGAGAACCTTCCTTCCGATGGTTGTTGCAGTTATTCTTCTTGCCATCTTTATGAGGTAAGAAGCTCTCCCCGGCGCGGGAAGGGCTTCCTTTCCGCGCTCTATTTTTCGGACATACAAGACCGCTATGAAAAAAACGAAAATCGCCGTCATCGGAACCGGAGGCACCATCGTCAGCAGCGGTGCAAATGCAACGCAAATGACGGGCTACAGCATCACGGATGCCGACATTCATACAATTGTGACGGCTCTGCCTGAGCTTAATGACATCGCTGAAATCGCTACTTTCTCTGTTTTCAATATCGGTTCGAGCAACATCAAGCTCTCCAACTGGCTGGAGCTCGTGTGTCTGATCAACAAACTTTCCAAGGAAAACTTTAACGGTTTTGTCGTAACACACGGCACCGACACGATGGAAGAAACCGCATTCTTTGCGAATCTGACATTAAAGACTGAGAAACCTGTTGTCTTTACCGGCTCCATGAAACCGGCTACAGCGGTTTCCGCCGACGGTCCTTTAAACCTTCTAAATGCCGTCCGTTTGGCGGGTTCTCCTAAAGCGGCCGGTAAAGGCGTTCTCGTTTCGCTTAACGGCACGATTCACGGAGCACGTGACGTCGTCAAAACCAACACCGTTGCCGTAGAAACCTTCAAGTCTCCGAACAGCGGCCCGCTCGGATACATCATCGGGGATCAGATTGATTTCCTGACCGAATCCGTCAAGCCGCATACACTGCGGTCCTGCTTCGAAGTCGGAGAAACAGACACCGCTGACGAATATCCGAGAGTCTGTGCACTTCTTTGCTGCGCCGACCAAAACCCGGACTTGCTCGAGGCGGCCGTTGACAAGGGCTTCCACGGTATTGTTTTGAGCTGCACGGGCAACGGTTCGGTTCCTTTGGTTTTCGAACCCGTCCTTCAGGAGGCTAAAGATGTCATCTGCGTCCGCTCCAGCCGAACCGGCAGCGGCCCTGTAACGGAGGGGATGACGCGGTGGCAACTCAACGGTATTATTCCCTCAGGAACCTTAAATCCTCAAAAAGCAAGAATCCTGCTTCAGTTAAGCCTTAAGAAGTTCGGGCCCGATCAGGAAAAAATTAAAGAGATCTTCAAAACATATTGATCTGCCTTTGATCAATTAATCCTAAGGAGAAAACATGTACGACTTACTTCTCAAGAATGCTTGGGTCGTCGATCCCCTGAATTCCGTCAACGGCATTGCCGATGTCGCCATTCAGGACGGCAAAATTGCCAAGGTCCAGCGCGACATTTCGGAAGAAGCTAAAGAAGTCATCGACTTCACCGGCAAAACCCTTCAGCCCGGTATTATTGACAGCCACGTCCACCTCGGTGAAATGTGGGGCTCTCCCTTTGGCCCGAGAATGCTGGCAATGAACGGTGTCACGACCTGTCTGGACATGGCCGGTCCTCTGGACAACATCCTCGACAACGTTCCTGAATACGGCGTCGGCATTAACATGGCAATTCTCCAGTTTGCCTCTCCTCCCTTCACTTTCAAAGATGCCAATCCTTCCCAGCAGGAAATGATCGACTTGATCGATAAATCTCTGGAAGAAGGCGCGCTTGGCGTCAAACTCCTCGGCGGTCACTATCCGCTCGAACCGGAAGTTTCTTCTCTGTTGATCCGCACCGCTCTCGAACGCAGAGCCTACGTTGCCTGGCATGCCGGTACAACTAAGAACGGCTCCAACATCAACGGCATGATTGAAGCAGTCAAGATGGCTGACGGCTATCCGATGCATTTAGCTCATATCAATGCTTACTGCCGCGGCGCCATCAAAGACGCCATGGAAGAAACAGCCATTGCAATTGATCTGCTCAAAGCTAATCCCAACATCTTCTGCGAAAGCTATGTCTCTCCGAAGAACGGCACTCGTCTGACATGCGATAAGGACGGCAAGATCCAGTCCAAAGTGACCGGCAACTGCCTGAGAGCCTTCGGCTTCACAGAAGACAAAGACGGTGTGAGAGCCGCACTCTTAGCCGGAAAAGCCTTCGTGGTTTATGACGCCGGCGGTTACTCCGATCTGATGACCGGTGAAGAAGCACTTCGCCGCTGGGAAGCTGCAGACACGAATGTGGGCGGAAGCTTCAATATCAATCCTCCGCTGCCCCGTATCGCCTTGGCTCAGGCCAAACGCGACGACGGCTCCTTCGTCGTTGATGCGATCTCCACGGACGGCGGCTGCATTCCTCGCAACGTCATCCTCTCTCAGGGCTTATCTCTCGTAAAACTCGATATTCTGAGTCTCAGCGAGTTTGCTCAGAAGACCTCTTTGAACCCGGCTCGCATGCTTCGTCTGGCAAACAAAGGTCACCTCTCTGTCGGCGCAGACGCAGACATCACAGTGTACGACTTCGCAACACAGATGCCGGTGGCTTCCTTTATTGAAGGCCGCAAGGTTCTCTTCAACGGAGAATTGGTCTCCAAGGGCGCAACGGTCATTTGTACCGAACACGGCAAGGACGCCATTGAAAAACGCGGCATGAAGGCCATCGTTGTCGATCCCGGCAAGCAGATCGAACGTATCTCTGCCCTCTAAAAAGTTTTGCTTGCAGTACCGAGCGGAGCTCCGAAAGGACTCCGCTCTTTTTATTTCGGCCCGCAGATGCTTCTCTAATCATTTCTCCAAAGATTTCTCAGAAACTTTCCCTCGCTTATCCATTGTTGTTTTCCCACCTTCCCATAATTGCAACTTTCTGAAACAATTGAGGATTATGGGTGACTCAAGGCGCCCTGCTTTGTATCGAACAACCTCAAAGGAAAGATATGACCGATCCGCGTCCCGTCTGCACAGAAAAAACACAAGACATTATCAAAACCCTGCGCTCTAACGCTCAGGTCGAGGCAGCCCTCGAACTGGCCGTCAAGCAGCAGGAAAAGCGCATTGCCGACCAGATCATTTTGACTGAAACTCCCGCCCCTCCCTTCCATGAAGAAGAAAGAGCAAAGGTTCTTCTCAGCATGTTCAAACAGTACGGTTTGACGGATGTCAAACAGGACGCCATCGGCAACGTCATCGGCCGCAGAAAGGGCACTGGCAGCGGTCCTACGCTCGTCATGGGCGCCCATATCGACACCGTCTTTCCGGCCGGTACCGACTGCAAAGTTCACAGAGACGGAGACGTCTACGCCGCACCCGGAATCTCCGATGACGCGGCCGGTTTAGCCTCCATGCTGCAGGTTATCCGCTGCCTGAACGAAAACAACATTGAAACCGTCGGCGACATCGTCTTCGTCGGCACATTAGGTGAAGAAGGCAACGGCGACTTACGCGGCTGCAAAGCGCTCTTCAAAGAAAAGAACGACTATGACGGCATGATCGCTATCGACTCCGCCAACGTTCACCGCATCCTGCGCGGCGCCGTCGGCTGCAAACGCTTCCGCATTATTTTCGAAGGCCCCGGCGGCCACAGCCTCCACAAGTTCGGTATCGTCGGCTCTGCTATCCACGGCCTGTCCCGCGCTATCGTCCGTGTTGACGAACTCAAAGTTCCGACCGATCCGAAGTGCACCTTCAACTTCGGCGTGATCAAGGGCGGTACCAGCGTCAACGCCATTGCCGCACGCGCTGAAGCCGAACTCGACATCCGCAGCTTCAATCAGCCTGCGCTCGAAGCTTTCGTTAAGACCGTTCTTGAAACCATTGAAGCCGCCTGCGACGAAGAAAATATGCGCTGGGGTCTTGAAGGCGACGGCATGGTCTCCCTGAAGATCGAACAGATCGGTGACCGTCCTGCCGGCATGAACGCCGATGACGCCTCCGTCATCCAGGCTGCTTACGGTTCTCTCTTGTCCTTAGGCATTTCTTTGGATAAATACACACTGGCCGCAACAGACCAGAACGTGCCTCTTTTCTACGGCCTGCCGGCTACGACGCTCGGCGCCGGCGGCACGGAAGAAAACAACCATGCTCTGTCCGAACGCTGGAATGCCAAAGACGCTTTCCAAGGTCCTCAGGTCGCCTTCCTGACCGCTCTGACTCTTGTCGGCATGAAGGGCGTTTCCGAACCGATCCTTGAGAAAGTCCAGCATTAATTTGCTGTAACATTTCGGAGCTGAATCCAATTCAGCTCTCGACCGAAGCCGGGTCTGCCCGGCTTTTGTTTTGTCCATATAGCGCAAAAAAACCGAGAAAATCGAGATTTTCGCGGGATTTTTATTTGCAAAACCAAAAAAAAACTAACTTTTGTATCGTGAACTTGATTTAATTTGCGGTACCTTATTTTTTAGAAATAACTTTAAAGCCTTCGGAGTTTGGCCAAATGGAATCATTTATTAATACCGTCAACGGAATTGTCTGGTCCCCGGCATTGGTTTACCTTTGCCTCGGCGCCGGTCTTTTCCTCTCTCTGCGCGGCGGTTTCTTACAACTCAGACATCTTAAACATATGTGGCAGCTGCTCTTTCAGCCGAAAGACAACGTCACCGGTGTTTCCTCTTTTCAAGCTTTGTCCATGACCCTTGCAGGTCGTGTCGGTACGGGCAACATCGCCGGCGTGGCAACTGCCATTACGTTCGGCGGCCCCGGCGCCATCTTCTGGATGTGGATGGTTGCATTCCTCGGCGCCTCTTCTGCTTTCGTCGAATCCACACTCGGTCAGGTCTATAAAGAAAAAATCAACGGTGAATACCGAGGCGGCCCTGCTTTCTACATTGAACGCGGCTTAGGCATCAAGTGGTTTGCCTGGCTCTTCGCGATTGTTACCATCTTCTCCTGCGGCCTCTTCCTTCCCGGCGTGCAGGCTAATGCAATTGCAACCTCCATGGAAAACGCCTTCGGCATCGCTCCGGCAATTTCTGCGGGCTTCATCGCAGCTCTGCTCTCCTTCATTGTGTTCGGCGGCTTAAAGAGAATCGCAGCCTTCACAACACTGGTCGTGCCCTTCATGGCTCAGGCCTATGTGATTTTCTCTCTAGTCATCGTATTCATGCACGTTGACCTGCTGGACGACGTCCTTGTGCTCATCGTCAAGAGCGCCTTCGGTGTAGACGCTGCTTTCGGCGCCATCATCGGTCTGGCAGTCTCCTGGGGTGTCAAACGCGGCATCTACTCTAATGAAGCAGGCCAAGGTACCGGCCCTCACGCTTCTTCCGCAGCTTCCGTCAGCCACCCGG
>ERZ827126.1562-NODE-1562-length-20031-cov-9.320885_pt1 | contig 20031 bp, 23 predicted proteins | sample MGYA00519780_ERZ827126 | MGnify/ENA primary metagenome ERZ827126 (study PRJEB31778, sample SAMEA3449262) | human gut metagenome | biome: human gut; feature: human-associated habitat; material: faeces | place: United Kingdom | collected 2010/2012 ...
AAATAATATTTTACTTAATTTGACTTAATGTGTCCACTACTTTATACTAACACCATTTTGTAACTTAATAATCAAATCATTAATTACTGTCAAACTAAGTGAACTTTCTCCCATAAAAGCCTTTTCTAACTCAGCATTAGCATTCTTTAACGCTAATTCCTTTTTTCTTAATTTATCTTTTAATTCACTAATAGAATTTTCTAATGACTTCCTTTTTAAATCATATGTTAATTTCGCTTTTTCTTCTAGTTCATCTATAGATAAATTACGTAGTTCTTCTAATATTGCTTTTTCGACTAATGGTGTAATAGTTTTTACTCCATAACATTTTCTTCCTTTAAACATATTTCTCTTACAATGAGAACATCTAAATGACTTTATAGCATTTCCGTACTTATCTCGCTTTGTATCAATATGAAGTTTTCTTACTTGTCCATCATCTTGGCATACATGATAAACTAAGCCTTCAAGTAATACATCAGTTCTATTACCTTTAGTTGTTTCTCCTGCTGTACAGGTTCTTTCTTTAACTAATTTCTGTGCCTGCTTAAATATACTTTCATCTAAAATTACAATATCTTTATTAAAAGGTTGATACTTAACATTATCATGATTTCTATACCAACTTTTATCTGTTGGGTTATTAGTTCTTCTTTGATAATAGTTATATCTTCTATGTCCAATATAAACACTATCATGAATAATATCTAATATCATAGCTTGACTAAATCTATTGCCTCTCTTAGTTATATTTTTTTCTTTTAATAATCTTACAGTTTTATTTGTGCCATTCTTTATATAAGAATCAAAAATCAATCTAACTATCTCAGCTTCTTCTTCAACAACTACTAACTTCTGATTCACTATTTTATATCCAAAAGGCGGTCTTCCTCCTGCATGTAACCCCATCTGATTTGTAATATTTTTACCTGCTTTAACTCTTACTGATGTTTTTTTACTTTCTAGCTTTGCAATAGCAAATTTAATACTTGTAAGCAACTCACTATTCATATCATCTGAATTTAGAAGTCCCTCTGTTGTACTTATCACTTTTACATCATATTCACTCATAGTTGCCATAAATAAATTTCCTTCAAGACTTCTTCCAATCCTATCTAAGTTAAATACAATAAGACTTTCAAGTTCTTGATTTAGTGCCATTTGTTCTATTTTTTGAATTGCCTCTCTATCTTCAAATTTGTTCTTATAACCACTAACCCCTTGTTCTTCAATCCATTCATCTATTACAATTTTATTTACTTTTGCATATTGCTCAATAGAACTTCTTTAAGATTGAAGATCTTGACCATCAGAACTAACTCGCAATAAGGCAACTATTTTTTTCTCATTATTCTTTTCCTCCTCTTGCAGGTTGATCATTACATCATACATAATATTTACTATTACTTCTCTATCTATCTTTTTATCACTATAATCTATAAACACATCATACTCTTTCATGTTTTTCTCCTTTATCTTAAGTTATTTATCTATTTCTTTTTTTATATAATTTATGATTGGTTATATCCCTTGAGATCTTTCACATACTTCTATTAATTACTGTATTTCTACATATTAGCTTTACCATAATTAACTCGTCCATTATGTTTTCTCTTTTGCTTACTAATAACTACCCATTCTCTAGAATGCCAAGTTACCTCCATGCCTTTTATTTATAGGTTATAGGTAGACATCCACCTTTCGCATAATATTAATACCCTACACTACCTATAATAGAAGTAATTCAATAGTGATTAATACTACGGCTGATTTTCTGCATGGGCTCAGCTCACCTCTCGTTTTTAGTGTATCGGCATCACTTTACAACTATATACAACGTTTTAACGTTGTAAAAAAGTATAACATTATTTTATAACGTTGTAAAGTGTTTTAACGTTGTACTTTAGTGTATGTAATTTTATAACGTTGTATGTTAAACTATACTTAGAGGTGATAGATAACATGGCTAACCTATACAAGAGTCGTAAACAGTATACAATGACCGTTGATATAAAATTATTTGACACACTTAATGCTTTATCTGAAAAGACTAGGATTCCTAAATCAAAACTAGTTGATGAAGCTCTTGAACTATTATTTAAAAAACATAATATAGAAATAATTAATAAAGAAGATATTAATTAACACCCCTATATATTAGCTAAAGGTATTTAGTTTTATCCAACCTTTAGCTTTTCAATTTCTTTTCTTATTGGTATAACTACTACCTTTGCTTCCTCATATGCTGGTTTATTATTAATCAAAATACTTATTTCTGTAAGTTCCTTAAAAAAATAGATATTTCTTTTTAAAACCTCATCTTCTTCAATCCATAAATCTACATCAGCACTAAATCCAAATGATAGAGATTTAATATTACTATAGTTTTCTGCCAATTCTCCGTTATATTCTACAACCGTCTCAAATTCTAAACCATATTTACTTTCATAAATTTTCAAACTTTTGCACTTTAATTCCTTACTATGATTATGATTAATTAGAAGTTTAGGTATATTTACCTCTAATGCATGTGCAAAAGCACCTTTCTTTATTGTTTCTCGATACATATTTTTTTTATTTTTACTATACAAAAGTTCACTTTGACTTTCAGATGGTACTAAACCTTTAATAAAAAAATTATCTCCACACTTACACTCGCTACTTAATAAATCAATATTGTTATTATCTTTCATTATACTCACGCATTACTCCTTCTAAATAGTTAATTTTCTCAAGAACTTTATTCTGAAGAGAGATTATAGAATTACGTATTGATAAATATGCTTTTTCTTGTATTTCTCTATAACTTTTATAGTTAAATGTTTCTTCAATTGCAGCACACTCTTTTTCTAAATTAAATATCTTTAACTCATAAGAATTTCTTATAGTAGAATTACTTTTACCTAGCATCTCAATATATGTATTAGTAACCGTAATTTCTTCTTTTAGTTCTTTCAATCTTTTCCTTCTTAAACTTTCAGGAATCTTACTATTTAATTCCTTTGATTTTTGCAACTTATCATAATCCACTTTAAGTTGTGCATATAAGGAAGGAAATTTATTATGAATTAATTTAGAAATTTCTTCATTTGAGTTAGTAAATAAATCTTCTAAATTTATATCTTCAATTTTTATGTTAGTATCTTCATCAATAATATCTATAATTACCTTTAATTGATCTAAAAGTATAGTTGATAATATAGGATTAAGCTCAGCCTTATGCCTTAATGATGGATTAGTTATACTAAATGTATCTATTAGTAAGTTTTCAACACTATTAATCCTATCCTTTAATTCCATATCTTTTATTAATTCTGCTCCAATTTTTTCTTTAGTCTTTTTTATTCCCATAATTAAAATCCTCTCTTTCTTCTTTCATTACTTTTACGTTCAATTTCTCTTTTTACGACTTCATCCCAGGTTCCCTTTTCAATTAACATAGACTTCATTAATTGTAAAAGTGGATCTTTTTCAATACAATCGTTCTTCTTTCTAAATATTTTCTTCACCATGTTCTTCCTCCGTTAAATCATATATAATTTTTAATTTTGATCTACTAGTACCTGTAAATCCACAACTTGATAAAAGCTTGTCTATCTTAGATATAGTGTCATTACGTTTTGATACTAACTTTAAATATAGCTCTACATTAGAATCTACTTTATCAATGTATTCTCCAAGCTTTTTAAATGTTGCCATCATAGTAGCCAAATTACAAATGCTAATGATGTCTATATTGGATACATTAGGTATCATTTGAATTAGTAAGTCAAAATATCTTCTTTCATCATCTGATGTCAACAATTCTAAATGATCTCCTTTTTCTGCACGATCAAATCCAATAGCAGAATAAAAACGATCTAACTCTTCATTAGTTTCTATATTCATAATTAATAAAACCTCCATTTTTCTTTTTTTCTCTCTTTACAAGTTTTGAAAATTCTTGTAGAATAATATTCATTAAGTGATTTTTTAACAATATCTGTAATGCTACAAATAGTTTCTTTAGACTTATTCCTTAAAAAAGCTTCTTCTTTTTCATCTAATCTTATTGTAATTTTACCTTTTAAAATCATATACTTCTCCTTTTTCATTAGTATTTTTTGTCTTACGCTTTTTTCAATTTGAAAATTAATAATATTTTACGTAAGGGTGGTACTGAACCCGTCATCTAGTAGATATAAAAAAATAATTTATTTGGAACATTTCATGGATTTACTTAATTATCAAGACTATCCTCAATTAGCCCCAATCCTATCTATACCTTCAACTTTCCAATATCTTTTTGAGCCACTCTTTTTGGCAAGTATTACAAATTCGATATTATTAACTTCTAGATATATATTTAACATTTTTAATGACTTTTGTTTTCTACCACGTCCATCTTTTAACCCAATTACATTAATTAGTTTCTCTTTGTCTGCTTTAAACAATTTTGTGTTTTTAATAGATTCTAAATATATTATTACTTTATCTTTCTTTTCTACAATTTTAGTTTCACTATTATATTCAATATTTCCAATAGTAGACCCTAATTTTAATTTCACAAGCATATCAAATCCTATTTCTTTTGCTACATATAACTCTTCTACCTTATACTTCAAATGTAAGTAATACATGTAATTAAACACTTTTACTACTTCCCCTGTCGCATCAATTGAATCATAAAAGCACTTATTTACTAAATTTGTTCTACCATTCTCTTCTATATATGTAGCAAATATTTCTTTTTCATATAAATATAAATTAGCGATCCTAAGTTCATTAAGTAATCCATTCATAATCCCTGATATAGCTTTTTTACTTCTATTTTTTATATGAATTACTACACTATCACTTGAATCTACAAGTCTTTTTCTTCCCAATGCTTGTATTAAAGTAGTCATATCATACAAATCTGAAACTATATTGGTAACAGCTTTATCAAATATATCTATTCCAACATCAAGCACAGATGTAGCTATCAAGACTTTTCTATCAAAACTTATACATTTTGGATTTAAGCTCATTAACTTAATAGGATTATCTGAATTATATCTTTTATCATATTTGCTACACATAAAGTAAGCTTTATCTCCTAACTCTTGCTTTAAGAGATATCCTTTTTCTTTATTAGAACATATATAAATTAATTTTTCCTCATCTGGCAATGTATCAATTAAATCTAAAAGATATGTGTCTTCATCATAAAAAACCAATTTATCGACATATGAATAATCTGCCTCAATCTTAAATACATTATATTTTTTAACTATCTTATTACTAAGTAAACTTTTAAATACTTTTTCACCCGTTGCTGACATAAAAATCATAGTTGATGAATCCATAAACTTACTTATTAATACTTCAGAAATTATATCTGTATATAGATTCCATCCCTCATTAAAAATATAATGACATTCATCAAAAACTATATAATCATATTCCTTGACCTTATATACATTATTTTCACTTTGAATATATTGATATGTAAAAATATCTATAACTCCTAATGTATTAAATTTTATTGCTTCTTCATTAACCTTTCTTTTGAGTTCGGTTCTATTACACAAATAAAGTATCTTTTTATTATTTGATTTACACCAATTACCAAGTACATTCAAAACAAAATATGTTTTTCCTGAACCCGTAGCACAATCCAAAATTATATGTTCACCTTGTTTAAAACTTTTATAAGATTCTCCAATTAACTCTGTAACTGTTTTTAGTTTTATTTCTTCTATAAGCACTCCTCCTTAGTTGAATAATTAACTGTTTAACTTATTCTCACCTTTACTATTGACAATAAGCCTTTGAAATGTAAAACTAATTTAAAGAAATTTTTATTTTTTTTATTTCTTCATTCATTTCACCTTTATTATTGACAACTAGTCATTAAAACGTAAAACTAATTTAAAGAAATTTTTATTTTTTTATTTCTTCATTCATTTCATCTTTATTATTGACAGTCAGTCATTAAAACGTAAAACTAATTTCTATTCTTATAAAAAAATTTTATTTTTCTTTTTTGTTGTGTAATAATTAAAATAAATGCTAATTATAGGAGATGTTTTTATGAGTACTGAAACAGAAAATTTGACTCAAGTAATTAGAGATAGTAATAACTTAGTATTCTTTGGAGGTGCTGGTTGTAGTTGTGAGAGTGGTATACCTGACTTCAGAAGTTCCAATGGTTTATGGAACGAAAAACTTCAAATAAACCTTACTCCTGAGCAACTAGTTTCACATACTATGTTTATGAGATATCCAGAAGAATTTTTTGAGTTTTATAGAGATAAATTAATCTACCCAGAAGCAAAACCTAATGCTGCTCATATTGCACTTGCTAAACTTGAAGAAATGGGTAAACTTAAAGCTATTGTTACTCAAAATATTGATGGTCTACATCAAGCTGCTGGATCAAAGAAGGTTTATGAATTACATGGCTCTGTTCTTAGAAACTATTGCATGAAATGTAATGCCTTTTATGATGAAAAGTTTATTTTAGAATCAAAAGGTGTGCCTACTTGCCCTAAGTGTGGTGGAAAAGTTAAACCAGATGTTGTTCTTTATGAAGAAGGACTAGATAATAATGTTATAAGTGGAGCTGTTAGAGCTATTGCAGAAGCTGATACTTTAATTATTGGAGGAACTTCACTAGTTGTTTATCCTGCTGCAGGACTTATTGATTATTTTCGCGGAAAGAATCTTGTACTTATAAATAAGAGTACAACATCTGCTGACAATAAAGCTGATCTTGTTATACATGATGCTATTGGGAAAGTTTTAGGAGAAGCTGTTTCTAATCTATAAAAAATAGTCTTTACTTTTTGTAAAGACTATTTCTCTATTTTTCAATAAGTAATTTATTATTATCTTTTAATGTTAAAAATACTTTATCTTTTAAAGAATCAGGATAGACCTTAATTCCTGTTGTTAATATAACTTGATATTTAATTCCTTTATCCTCTATATATTCATTTATATTAGCTAATTGTTCTAATATTATTATTAGGTTTTTAGGATCAATTCCCTCTTTATTTGGAGTATCTATCATCAAAAATCTTGGATAATTACTTTCACTTTTTAAACTTATAATTAATAATGTCAAAAAGTACATCAATCTCTTGGATACTAATGAACTTCTTGCTCTATATTCACCATGATTTGTATATGGCATATAATCATCACCTATATATGCATCATAACAATATTTATCTGCCTTTTGCATTAACGAATTATATATTTCGTTAAAACTTTTTTTCTTTTCAATTAGTTCCTTTTCAGCATTATTTAGTTTTTCATTTACATCTAACTTTAATTTTTCAAGTTCATTCTTTATTGTATTTACTTGTTTAAGCAAGTAATCCCTTTTCACTGCAAACTCTTTCGCTGTTTCTAGCGAACTTATTTCTTGTTTAATATCCTTTATTCTATCATCTATCTTTATTATATATGCTGAATTATATTCTGAATCGACATCCTTTAGCAAATCACTTATATAACTTTTACAGTCAGTAATTGAAATATTAAGCTTATTAATAGATTGATTTACATCTACTAATTTATTTTTTTTCTTCTCCAAAAGTAATTTTAATGATTGGCAAGATTTCTTCTTTAAATTAATAATTTGTAGATATTCTTTATCTGAATAAAAAAACTTTTCATATTCTTCTTCATCTATATCGCTTCCACATATACATTTTCCTTCTTCTCTATTGACTTCTCTTAAGCAATACGGACACGTGTTTGGTGAAAATAAATTCAACTTATTTTTCACAAATCTTACTTTCTCGATTTCTTTTATTTCTCTTTGAACTTCATCTATCAAAAATAAAATTTTATCAATTGAATCATTAAGAGTAGATTTAATTTTCAAACTTTCTCTTTTAGAATATTCTAAAACTTTTATTTTCTCCTTTTGATTTTCTATTTCTTTAAATACCTTATTTGATGTATTTCTTTCAGTTCTTGCTATATCTCTTTCAATACAAATCTTTTCTAATATTTCACTTTTCTCTTCTATTTTTTCTACAATGTATTCTGTATTAGCTAATTCTTCATTAATAATCTCCTTTAAGAAATTTTTATAATTATCTAATACAGCACTTTTTTCTTCATATTCTCTACTCTTTAATTTATACCTTCCTAATAGTTCATAGTACTCTGAATATACTGCACCTATCAAAACCTCAAAAATAGCCATTCTTATTTCAACTGAATCTGAAACAAAATTATCTCTTTCTGGATCTTTATATATTTTACTTACTTCTGTTTTTTGATCATGATATATCAAACGCATTAAGTCATTAAATCCTATTTTGAATTTTCTTGTTCCTTGAACTATATTAAATACATCTATATCTAATTTTTCTAAAATCCAATCCGAGAACAAATCATTTTCTTCAGATGACCCTCTATAAATATTTACTTCTTTAACATTTTTATCACTGTCTACAATATAAATTTTATTTCCTCTTTTTTCTATAAAATATCTAGTAATTTCAAATTCTTCTCCATTTATACTTATTAATAACTTAACATAATTATTTGTATCATTATATATCTCATTATGCTTTTCTCTAGATTTTTTATCTTTATTAAAACCAAGTACCTTGCCACCTAATCCAAAATAAATTAAATCCATAAATGTGCTTTTCCCATGTTCATTATCACCTTCTAAGATAACTATTCCATCTTTCAATTCAGGTGATTCAAAATAATACTTATCTCCATTATATATTACCTTCTTTACCATTAACCTACCCATTAGAAAACCTCACTACTTCCAAAAACTTTAAATATAAATGTTTCGTACTTTACCGATCTAACTCTATTGTACTTTTTATAAAAAGTATTTATCCTTTGCCTATCTTCTTTAAAGTACTCATTAATAAAAATATCTTTTAAATGTTTATTCTTTACCAAGTTCACATCGATACAACCATAATTATGATTCTTAACTATACATATTATATTTTTCTTTTCTAGAAAAAAAAGTACCCTCTTTACAATTGGCTGATTTAAACTCCCTTTATAATACATATCCAATAATCTTTCTCTTTCAATTATTGATAAAGAATTATAATCATCAATACTTTTACAAAATAACTTCAAAGTTTCATCATCTGTTGTGCAAGATATTATATATGAGATTTTTCTATAATCAACAAGTTTACTATTAATACAATTCATATATTGTAGTATACTAATAATTTTCATAGTAATATAATAATAATCTTCTTCCAAAACAAACATCATTCTTTTTTTATTATTCATTAACTACACCAACCTTATCTAATGCAAGGTAACATTCTTGAAATAAAATTAAAATTGTCTTTCTAATCATATCTTTATCCCTATATGGAATTTTATATGTTTTTCCTTTATCTAATATATATTCTTCACATAATCCAGTTAATGTATCGATAATATTATTTATTTCTTCTGTAGTAAATTTACACTGTTCTTTATTTCTCAATATACGCTTTATTTTTCTTTTGCAAATTTTATAGATTCTATAGTTATATGATTTTATAGACTTTATCTCTTGATAAGACTCCTGTTCAAACTTTCCATCAACAAAATCATCTTTTAAATCTTCTAAATCATCTTCATCATACTCAGGACATACATTTAATATTTTCTCCTCTAAATCCCTAATATCATTATTATCTATCTCGTCCCATTTTTTATGTACTGGATCTATTACTTCTTCTATCTTAGCTTGCGTTTCAAATTCCTTAAATAATAATTTTATTTCGAAAACATTTACCATCCTATTAAAAAAGTCTTTTTCTAATGATTTTTCTTCAATTAGTTGCAAAATACAAGATAGTATTTTATCATAATATCTTTCATCTACATCTAACTTGTTACAGACCTGTTTTACTGTGTCTTCTAGTTTCGATCTTAATGTTCTTTCATTTTCTTCATTAAATCTCCATTCTATTAGATTAAAAAACTTTTTCCATTTGTCATCTGAATAACTATTAATTAATTTTTCATAAAATTCAGCATCATTATTAGATGTTTCTTTATTATTATGTTTCTTATTATTATGCTGATTAATATAGTAATCCTTTAATATAGGTATAACTATTGGTAATGCTTTATCATATTTTTTCTCTATTAATAACTGTAAAACTGGCTCTTTAGGTAACTTTAAGTCTAAATCTTTTATCAAGCCAACTTTCTTTTCTTTAACAATAGATGTATTTGTATAGAACACAAAAGTCATATTTTCATCATATTCAACCCTTCTCCATGTATCTAAAAAAATTCTCAAAGAATTTTTTATTTCATCGCTATTTATTGAAAATGATGAGTTATAATTTTTATTTTGTTCTGTCTGTATATCAATCATATCCTTATTAAATTCCATTTCTATAACATCATCTACATATTCAATTGTGCAATATATTGCTTGTTTATCTAATAAAACAGCCTGTAACAATCTTTCTGCAGCTCTTAACTTTTGTAACCCCATACCTTTTAAATTAGAATCAGCACTTGTATCTATATTGTTTTTTACAATATACCCCTCTTTCATCTTCTCCTCCACCCATTTTATGTGAAATAATCCTTTGTTATAATTTTAATATACGTACATTTATTGTCAATACATTCCATATATTTATTCTTAATAATTTAGTGGGTTTACATTCGTATCTCTACTGCTTCAGGTATACCTGATTTTAGAAGTTCTAATGGTTTATGGAACGAAAAACTTAAGATAAATTTTACTCCTGAACAACTTGTTTCTCACACATTTTTTATGAAATATCCAGAAGAATTTTTTAAATTTTATAAAGATAAATTAATTTATCCCAATGCCAAGCCTAATGATTGTCATATTGCTTTAGCTAAGTTGGAGAAAATTGGAAAGCTCAAAGCTGTAGTTACTCAAAATATTGATGGACTTCATCAAGCTGCTGGTTCTAAAGTTGTTTATGAACTTCATGGCTCTGTTCTTAGAAATTATTGTATGAAGTGTGGTGCCTTTTATAATGAAAAATTTATTTTAGAATCTAGAGGAATACCAACTTGTCCTAAGTGCGGTGGAAAGGTTAAACCTGATGTTGTTCTTTATGAAGAAGGATTAAATAATGATGTGATTACTGGAGCTGTTAAAGCTATATCACAAGCTGATACTTTAATTATAGGTGGAACTTCACTTGTAGTTTATCCTGCTGCTGGACTTATTGATTATTTTAGAGGTAAACATCTTATTTTAATTAACAAAAGTACAACTTCTGCTGACAATAAAGCTAATTTAATTATTAATGATGATATTGCAAAAGTTTTAGGTGAAGCTGTTCATAATATTTAATTTAAATAAAATAATAAGAATATATTTTTAGCTTTTTAATATAATATATTGCAGAGTAATTATAGGATTATTTCTATGAAATATGTTATCTTTTTAATTCTAATAGTATGTATTATTTTTATAGTTATTTCTTTTGATAAAAAGGTAGCTATATTAAAAAAGCAATTGTTAGTTGCAAATAATCAAAATACTTCATTAAGAGTTAAAATAGCTAATTGTTCTTCACCTGGAGAATATGTTGAAATAAAGTATCTTATATGTACAACCAATGTAGGACTTATAAATAGTAATTGTAATGTGTTTATTGCACCTTTAAGAAATTCTTGTATTTTAAATAAATCTCCTGTTAAGATGGAAGTTAGGCTTTTAGATAAAGCCCAAATTAGAGGAGAAAATTGGTACTATGTTTCTCTTCCTTTAGATTCTAATATTAATTCTAGAGGTTGGGTATGTGAAAATGATTTTGTTTCTTTCTATAATAGTTCTACTAATATTGTTAAAAATTTTTAAAATAAAAAAGCTATTACACAATTATACAAACATAATATAATTTAATATATTATGTTTGTATTTTTATGTAATAGCTTTTTTATTAATGTAGCTCAAAAAATATCATATAAACTAAATAAAAAACTATAATCAAAATTAATGGTAAATTAATTATTTTTTCTTCATCATTTTTTTCTATCTCAATTTGCTTCTTATATCCTTCAACATCTCTTTTTATATTCCATTTTTCAAGAACTTTAATTAAAGCATATACAATTGGAATAAAACAACATCCTATAGCTACCCATACTTTAGCTACCATTAAGTTTTCCTGAAATGTTGTTGTGCTTGTTTCTTGAAATGCTTGTTGTACATAAGAATTACCCATGATTTTTATCATTATTTGTTGAAGTGCAAGACTAGAACCATTTATTAAAAAGTGTATTATCATTGATGAAAATATACTATTAGTAACTCTTACAACATAAGCTACTATAAATCCCATTACTGCTGTATATAAAAATTGTTGAGCATCTAAATGAAAAATTCCAAAAAATAGCCCTACCATTATAGCAGCTTTCATTTTACTTTTATTATTATATCCAGATAAAACTACTCCTCTTAAAGTTACTTCTTCTGTTATAGCAGGCATTATTGCTATAACAAGAGTTAAAATTATAACTGATGTATCAGAAACTTCATACATAAAATTTCCTATTTCATTTTTAAAAAATAATAAACTTATAGATGAACATGCAGTCATAACTGGTTGGCACATAAATGCAATGAGAATAACTATGAGTAAATCCTTTAAGGGAAGTATATTTAATCTAAATATCTCTTTAGGATTACTCTTAGTAACAAGAGTATATATAATTGCTGGTATTAAAAATATTGTAATATGACTTATAGCTAAAGCTAGTAAAGGATTTGTTATTCCAAGAAAAGAATATATAGGGTACAAAATAAACTTAGGAACAAATATAGACAATATCATTATTATTAAAAAATATAAATTGCTCTTATAAATCTTATTCATTTCTTTCTCCATTTTAATTTTTTATTTGTGAATATTTTCTTTCAACTTGGGGATAATTATTAATGAAGCGATATGCTTTTGTAATCGCCTCTCCCCCATTTTATTTATATATGATGTTGAATCCCCTCTAAAGTTAAACGAAGAGGGGATTCTTCATTAATACATTATTTTTCTTCTTACTATATCTAAAGCCCTTACTGTTGCTTTAGTTCTTACTTCCTGCCTATTTCCATTAAAAACATTTTTATAAACAAAAACTTCACCCTTATAATAAAGTCCTATATATACTAACCCTACAGGCTTTTCTTCAGTTCCTCCACCTGGTCCTGCAATTCCTGTTGTAACTACTGCAATATCAGACCCTGTTCTCTTTGCTATTCCTTCTGCCATTTCTCTAGCTGTTTCTTCACTTACTGCTCCATATTTTTTAAGAGTTTCTTCTTTTACATTTAAAGTTCTAACCTTTGCTTCATTAGAATAAGTAACAGCACCTTCTAAAAATGCATCAGATATTCCAGAAATAGAAACCAATCTACTTGCTATCATTCCACCAGTACAAGATTCTGCTGTAGAAATTTTTAAATTATTTTTTATTAAAAGGTCCCCAACTACCTTTTCTATTGTCGTATCCTCACCTTCTCCATAAACGTCTTCACCTAATATTTCCTTAACCTTATTTTTAACAGGTTCTATAAGTTTTAATGCTTCCTCTTCTCTTTCAGCCTTTGCAGTAATTCTAAAAATTACATCCTCTTCCTTTGCATATGGTGCTACAGTTGGATTAACTCCATTTTCTATAAATTCCTTTAACTTTTCAGCTGCCATACTTTCACCTATTCCAAGAACTCTTACCACCTTAGATTCAATTATTCCATCCCCCTTTTTAATTAAATATGGCCTTACATGATTTAAATACATAGGTTTCATTTCCTTTGGTGGTCCAGGAAGAATTACTATATATTTATTATTTTTTTCTAAAATAGCTCCTGGAGCAGTGCCATTTGGATTTGGAAGGACTATAGCTTCTTTTGGGAAATATACTTGTTTATAATTACTTTCTACAATTTTTCTACCCATTCTTGAAAAATATTCTTCTAATTGTTTTAGTGATTTTTCATGTAACTCTAAATCCATATTAAAAAATTTACATGCAGTTTCTTTAGTTAAATCATCTTTTGTTGGTCCAAGACCTCCTGTTGTAATAACCATATCACTTCTTTTTAAAGCTTCTTCTAAAATTCCTAAAAGTCTATCTTCATTGTCTCCTATAACTTCCTGTCTATAAACCTCTATGCCTATAGATGCAAGTTCTTTAGCTAAAAATTGTGTATTTGTATTTACTATATCACCTAATAATATTTCAGTACCTACTGATATTATTTCTGCTCTCATTTTATCATCCCTTTCTTTTTATCTATTCATATTATATCATAACAACTTTTATAATAAACTTGGTTTATATATATGCAAAAAGGACTGCTTATAATGAACCTTTTCCATTAAAAAGCAGCCTTTATATAATGATTACCACCCTAATTTAATATTTTCATTAAAGTGACTTCCATCATTTATAAATTCAAATTTAAATTCACCTTTATCTGAAATAACCTTACTTAAAGTAACTTGACCCATTATTTCTTCAAAAAAGCCTTCATTTTTTCTAAAATAATTTACAATAGCTTTTAATGCCATGCCATGAGAAACTATAAGAATTTTTTTATTATTAGATTCTGCTAATATTTTATCTAAAACTATTCCTACTCTTTTATAAAGTTCTTCTAAAGTTTCACCTTTAGGACATCTTATATTCATTTCACCTTTAAATATCTTTGAAATTTCATAACCTCTTCCTTCTTTTAATAATTCTTCTTCTGTATATCCTTCATATTCTCCAAAGCTTAATTCTCTTAAGCCCTCTTCACATATAACATCTATATTTTTATTGCCCTTTAATATTAATGCAGTTTCATACGCTCTTTTAATAGGACTTGTATATATACAATCTAAATCTATTGACTTTAATCTCTCACTTAAAATTTTAGCTCTTTCTATTCCCTCCTCTGTTAATTCTGAATTGCCACTTCCTTGTAGCCTTTTAGTTAAATTCCAAACAGTTTGTCCATGTCTTGTAAAATAAATTTCAGTCAAAAAAATCTCCCCCTCATTAGTATAGTATTTTATTATTATATTACATTTTAAATGTATTTATATAATAAATTCCTTCACTTTCATATCCTTGCTCATAAATAAAAAATCCAAATCTTTTAAGCATTGAATTTATTATTCCAATTTCACTATCATTACTTTTTTCTAAAGTTATTCTAAATCTATCATTTTTATCTATCATTCCAAAATAATCGTGAATATTGCTATATTCACTTAATCCTATACAACCCTTAATATCCATTTTGTAATCAGACATCCATTTATCTCCTTTGTCAGTATTTCAATTTTATATTTTCCAAGAATAAAAAATTTTATTCATATTTTTTTCCTTAGATGTATCCTAATAAAAAATAAGAGCTGTATAATACAAAATATATTATTTACAGCTCTTTAAACTATTATTTACTATTTTCAATTATCTTGCTAGCTTCATTAGGTGGAACCTCTTCATATCTTTCAAAGGTCATATCAAAATTTCCTCTTCCTTGAGTTATTGACCTTAAATCAGTAGCATATTTAAACATCTCTGCCATAGGAACTTCAACTATTACCTTTTGATTAACTTCTCCTTCTGGTTCCATTCCTATAACTCTTCCTCTTTTCTTATTTATATCTGTAATTATATCACCCATATAATCATTAGGAACTACTATTTCTGCATGCATTATAGGTTCTAATAATATTGGATTTGCTTCTTCCATACCCTTTTTATACGCAATTGATGCTGCTACTTTAAAAGCCATTTCAGAAGAATCAACTGGATGATAAGAACCATCATGTAAAGTAGCCTTTAAACCAATAACAGGATATCCAGCAAGAACCCCCTTATTCATACATTCCTTTAAACCTTTTTCAACAGCTGGTATAAAGTTTCTAGGAACAACTCCTCCTACTACCTTATCTACAAATTCTAAATCTTGTTCTCCATCATTTCTAGCTTCAAATAATATTTTTACATCTCCATATTGACCATGTCCACCAGATTGCTTTTTATGTTTTCCTTGAACATCTGCTTTTCCTTTTATAGTTTCTCTATATGGAACTTTTGGAACTTGTAAATTAACATCTACACCAAATTTAGATTTTAATTTAGATGCAACTACTTCTAAATGTGTTTCTCCTAAACCAGATATTATTATTTCTGCATTTTCAGTATCTCTTGATAATGATAAAACAGGGTCTTCTTCTAATAACTTAGTCATTCCTAAAGATATCTTTTCTTCATCTCCTTTATTTTTAGGAATTGCAACCATTGATAAATTAGCCTTAGGGAAATTTATTTTATCAAATATAACTTTAAAATTACCATCACATAAAGTATCTCCTGTAGAAGTATATTGCAATTTAGCAACGGCTCCTATATCCCCTGCAACTATTTCTTTTGTAGGAATTTGGTTTTTTCCTCTCATAAAAAATACATTTGCAAGTTTTTCAGGTTTATCTTTATTTGAATTTATAACATCAACTTCACCATTTAATTTTCCTGTAATAACTCTAAATAATGAAATTTTACCTACAAAAGGGTCAGCTATTGTTTTAAATACAAATGCTGAGAATGGGTCTTTTTCATTTAATTTTAAAAACACCTCTTCATTTGTACTTAAATTTTTTGCTTTTTGTGGAATTGCATATTTAGGTGAAGGGAAACATTCAACTATATCTTCAAGTAAAGTATTAATACCTATTGCTTTACTAGCAGAACCACACATTACTGGTGCAATATCACCTGATGTACATCCATTTATTAATCCTTCATAAATTTCTAAATCAGTTATTTCTTCATCATTAAAATACTTATCAAGTAAAACCTCATCAGTTTCAGCAACTGCTTCAGTTATCATTTTCTTACATTCATCTATTTTATCTACTAATTCAGGTGGAATTTCGCCTACTTCCATCTTTTTAGTTTTAGGATTATATATACGAGCTCTCTTTGTTATAACGTTTACAACGCCTTTAAAATCCTCTTGCTCTCCAATAGGGTATTGAATAGGTACTGCACATTTACCAAAATGTTCTTTAATATCAGCTAAAACTTTTTCAAAGCTAGAATTTTCTCTATCTAATTTATTTATAAAAAAGGTTCTTGGAAGCTTTATTTTGTTACAATAATCCCATGCTTTTTCTGTACCAACTTGAACTCCTGATACTCCACATACAGTAATTATTGCTGTATCTACAGCTCTCATACCTTCAATACACTCACCTAAAAAGTCAAAATATCCTGGAGTATCTACAACATTAATTTTAATTTTTTGAAATTCAAAGGGCAAAATAGAAGTGGATAATGATATTTTTCTTTTTTTCTCTTCTGCATCAAAATCTGAAGTAGTTGTTCCTTCATCAACAACACCTAATCTATCTATTGTATCAGAGCAAAATAATAATGCTTCTGCTAAAGAAGTTTTTCCAACTGCACTATGTCCTAAAATTCCTATATTTCTAAGATTGTTCATATTATAATCCTTAATCATAATCTAACGCCAAAACATTAAGTCTACTTAAGCTTTGACTTTCACCTACCTTTCTCCTCACTTATTTAATATTTTATTAAATATTATGTTCCTTTAAGTTCTTTTAGTCCTATAAATTCTTACCCTATATAATATTCTATATTAATTTTAAAAATCCTCTAAATTTTCTGAATTTTATAAACAAAAAAAAGTGAACCTTATTAAAAAGATTCACATTTAATTAATATGTAGTTTATTGTGGTGGAGTACAAGAATTTCCTATGATTAAATTAGCTTTAAATGTATATTTAGGTTTATAAGCTTTTCCTTCTACCATTTCAATAATAAATTGTGCTGCCTTCTTTCCAAGTTCAGCTTTAGGATGTGGAATATTTGTTATAGTATAAGCTAAAGAGGAAAGTATTTCTGAATTATCAAAACTAACTATTGATAAATCTTTTACAGGTGTTATATTTAATTCTTTACATATTTTTATTGTATTAATTGTAATTTCATCGTTATAACATACTATTGCTGTAGGTTTATCCTTTTTAGACAATACTTTATATAAAAAATCATAACTATTTTTATTTTCTGTAGTAAATTCTGAAATCATAGTTTCATCAAGTTCTATGTTATTAGATTCTAAAGCTTTAATATAGCCATTTCTACGATTTATTCCTTGAATATCATCTGTTTTAAATATTCCAGCTATTTTTTTATGTCCAAGACTAATAAGATAATTAGTCAATTTATATCCTCCACTAAAATCATCAACATCCACATAAGCAGTTTCTAAATCTTGAAAATGTGAGTTGATTGTAAGAAATTTTATTCCTAATTTAGTTAACTTTTCTGAATATATATTATGCACCTTATTAATTGAACTTTGTGTAGGTTCCACTATCATGCCATCAATCTTGCTAGTTACTATATCAGCAAAAAATCTTTTTTCATTTTCTTCTTTATTTTCGCTATTTACTAATATCATATTATAATTATTTATTCTTAATTCCTTTTCTATTCCTTCTATAATTTTAGGAAAAATATATTCAGATATAGAAGTTATAAAAACAACAATATTTTTTCTTCTATGTTTAGCTTCTACCTTATTTGAATAAAAACTTCCCATCCCCTTTATTTTATAAATCCATCCCTCTTTTTCAAGATAACTTAATGCTTGTCTAATAGTATGTCTGCTTACACCAAATATTTTAGACATTTCATTTTCAGATGGTAATTGTTCTTCAGGTAATACCTTTTTTTCTTTAATAAGATTAATATAATAATTCTCTATATATTCATGTTTAGTTTTATCATTTTTCATATGGACATCCTCCATTAAAGAGTTTTTAAACTCTTTATTATCCTTAATGTTTCAAAGATTTTTTCTTTTTTATATTCTCATATATAAATGTAATACCTACTCCTATAATTCCCCCTATGCTATCAATAAACACATCTCTTACCATTCCTGATCTTCCTGGAACAAATAACTGATGTATTTCATCTGTACTTGCATATAAAACCATACAAAATAAAGCAATTAGTTTTGATTTTTTAGTATTAGAATATAGTGTAACTACTCTAAAAATTAAAATATATAATATCATATATTCTGTAACATGTGCTGTTTTTCTTACAATAAAGCTAGCTATATTTTTTATACTTTCATTTAACTGAAGACCCAAAAAATTTAATATACTTAATACTAAATCACTTTGTTCTTGAGATTCACTTCCTGAACGACTAGACATATAAAAGATAAAACACATCCATAATACAAGCATTGTCCATCTTAATATATACTTCTTCTTGTTAACCATTTTTTCACCTTTCTTTTTAGCCTATTTCCCATCTTATATTTTTTTATTATTTTAACATATTTTAACTTATATTTTCTATCTTTGTTCCACTATATATTTATTTATATATGCTATAGATTCTTCTAACATTTCTTGTGCCCTTTCAACTTGTTCTACTTTTATTTCTAAATTACAAATCCTTTGTTCTACCTGACACATTAATTCTCTTATATCATGTAATAATTTTCCTTCATAAGAAACTTGAACTCCATCTGCATCCATATAAACTTTTTCTGGAGGGGCTCCACATTCAGTACATTTTGCATATAATCCTTCACCTTTAGAACCATAAAATAATTTAAATATATTATTATTACATTGAGAGCAACTAGGTAACATTATGAAATCTTCTTTATTTATATCAAAATAATAAACACTACCACATTCCTTACAAGTAGCCTTCAATCTATTATCTATGGTCTCAATATAAAATTTATTTCCTGAACATTTATCTTTAGTACATACTACTGTTCTAATCATAAAAATTTACCCTCCTTAGGCTTCTGAAGATATCATCTTATCTATTTTTATGCTTAATTCATATTTACTATTCTACTATTTATATAAAAAGTATTAATTATTAACTTAGTAGATTATTCTTAATTAATACAATTTCCTATAGAACAAAAAAGAGTCATGACTTTCATCATGACTCTTTGGTGGAGATAAAGGGATTCGAACCCTTGACCCCCTGCGTGCAAGGCAGGT
>ERZ827126.1583-NODE-1583-length-19720-cov-3.047648_pt1 | contig 19720 bp, 20 predicted proteins | sample MGYA00519780_ERZ827126 | MGnify/ENA primary metagenome ERZ827126 (study PRJEB31778, sample SAMEA3449262) | human gut metagenome | biome: human gut; feature: human-associated habitat; material: faeces | place: United Kingdom | collected 2010/2012 ...
TAGAAGAAAATAAGAATACATACACGCGAGGGCACGCTTGATGCCCGCCCGCGTAAGGTTTATAGGAATTTCTGTATGCTTTGTTTCAGGTACGCAGCGCTCAAGTCGTAACGTTTTGGGCCCCTGGTTTGTGATACGATAATCCCAGATTACACCACGCGCCCGGTGTATAAGCGGCGCAGAGGGCACCGCGACCGGCAGCGCGAAACATCTGCTGTACGCCCTCCGGGAGGTAAAACCATGAAACGTGAGGATTTGAGAGCCATCGAGGGTCTGACCGAGGAGCAGATCAACGAGATCATGCGCCTGCACGGGCAGGACGCAGCCACCTACCAGGCCACTGTACAGGGCCTGCAGGCGCAGCTGGCCACCGCCCAGCAGGGACTGGCCGCCTTTGAGGGCGTGGATGTCAACGACCTGCGCAGTCAGATCACCAACCTGACGAACCAGCTGAACACCCAGGCTGCCGAGTACGCATTCAACAACGTGCTGCGCAGCGCTGCCCGGGAGGCAGGCGCTCTGGATGAGGCGGACGTGATCCAGCTGCTGCCGGACAGAGCTACACTGCGTGAGAGCAAGAATCAGGCGGAGGATGTCAAACAGGCATTCGCTGATCTCAAATCCCGCAAGCCGTACCTCTTCCAGCAGGGCTCCCCCGCCCCGCAGGATGGCGGCTCCGAACCGCAGCCGGGCAACGAGCCCCAGGGCAACCCGATCATCGTCCCGAAGCCCCGCAGCCAGGGTGGCAGTGCACAGCCCACCCTGCAGGAGTTTCTCCAGATGACCGGTGCCGAGCGCATGGCCCTGCGCACCCGCAACCCGGCGCTTTTCCAGCAGCTCTCCACACTGGTGAGGGCTGCACGACACTAACGAGGTAATGAGATATGCCTATCACCGGCACTTTTGGCGGCTTCCCGTTTGACCCCGAGGTCTATCAGGGCTTCGTAGATCAGGAAGCCACCTTCTCCGATTCCATCCTTGCATCCGGCATTCTGGCCAACGACCAGAGCATGGCCTCCGCCCTGGACAACGGCGGCGTGCAGGGTACCATCCGCCTTTACAACCCCCGATCAGGACGCTCCTCTGGTGCGCGACGGCGTGGCCGACAACGTGCCCACCGAGATCTCCGGCGGCAAGCAGAGCTGGATTCGTATCGACCGCATGAAGGCCTGGAAAGCCACCGAGCTGACCCGTGAGCTGACCGCGGCTGATCCTATGGCTGCTGTGGCCCGCAACACTGGCCGCTACTGGCGCATGTACAAGCAGGGCCTGCTGGTCAAGCTGGTCAACGCCGCTCTGGGCGTTACCGGCCTGGAGAACCACTCCCTGACCGTCAAGACCGGCGGCGTGACCGCAAACCAGCTGATCGACGTGCAGCAGAGCGCCCTGGGCGATTTCTCCGGCAAGTTCGGCCTGCTGGTGGTGCACTCCAAGATCATGGCCGAGTATAAGAAGCTGGGCCTGCTGAACTACAATAAGTACACCATCACCAATGTGCTCCAGAAGGAAGTCAGCCTGCCCACCATCAACGGCCTGGTCGTCATCGAGAACGACCGCGGCACCGATGACGGCACCAACTACAACACCTTCCTGCTGGGTCAGGGTTCCGTTCTGACCGCAAACCCCAAGGTCATCTCCCCGGACACCACCGAGTACGATGCAGCCAAGGCAGGCGGTACGGACATCCTGTACAACAACCGCGCCTTCATCCTGCACCCCAACGGTCTGAGCTTCGATGCGGATAAGATTGCTAAGGAGACCCCCACCGACGCAGAGTTCACCACTTCCACCAACTGGAAGTTGAAGTTTGACCACAAGAACGTCCGCATGGGTAAGATCATCATTCCCAAGGCGAACTTTGCCGAGGCGTAACCTATGGACAGCTGGCTGACCTACTCCGATTTCAAGGAGAAGTACCCAGACAGCAGTCTGACTGAGCCGCAGTTCACGCCAATGGCCATCGACGCGGCGCTCTTCATCGAGAACGCTACACGTTGGTGCGCCAGCATCGCAGCTGAGCCGGAGCAGACAGAGCTTCTGGCCCTGTGCCAGGCCCGGCTGGTGGCCCTCTCAGAAGAGGTCAGCGCCAGCTGGGACGGTGTGACCAGCGTCAGCAACCACGGGTACACTGAGAGCTATGCATCCGGGCTGGATATGCAATCCTACCTCGGCGCACGGCAGCAGCAGATCGTGGAGCAGACCCTGAGCGCCCCGGTTACCCGCTGGATGCTGTACCAGGGCGGCGTGTACCACCCGCCCCGCAGACGCTGAAGGGAGGTCAACCGATGCGAAAGCCCCTCGGCGCAGACCAGACTGTCACCATCACTCACATCATCCGCAAGGGCACTGTGAGCGAGAGCTACACCACTGTACTGTCCGGTGTCAGCTGTCGTGAAGTCAGCAGCGCTCACGTAGAGACCCCCGGCTTTGCCCGGCAGGAGCAGACTTCGTTCTGCATCTTTCCCGGCCACACCACAGCAGCCCCGGAGGGGGCTGCTGAGAGCCCCAATCCGGCTGGCAGCACGTTCCTCACCCCCGAGGCATTCAAGGCCGCAGAGGCCGCGCTCCGGGGCCGTCAGTGGACAGTAGCGCTGGAGGACAAGGTGCTTTTGCCAAGCGGGCGCACCGGGACGGTAACGTGCGTCCAGGACAACCGCAGCAGACACTGCCCTCACTGGTATGTGGAGGTGAGCTGATGGCCAACCCTCTGCTGAAGATCAACCAGCCCGCAGATGTCAAGCTGGGGCAGAAGGGCAGCCTGAACCTCGGCATCTGCTGGAAAGCAGACCTCGCCGGGCGGTACACGGAAGCCTTTGAACGGCTCCAGAAGGAGGCCGACGGCGAATTTGTCCGGCTGGTAAAACCATACATCCCCCTGCGCACCGGCGCTCTGGCAGGCAGCACGAACGATCATACCGTTCTCGGCAGTGGGCAGATCGTGCAGGCCACGCCCTACGCCGCTGCCCAGTACTACCGGCTGCCCTGTGGCCGGGGCGTGCGGGAGGACGGACGAGGCCCCCACTGGGGCGAACGTTGTGTCAATGACCACGGGCAGGAGTTCATCTCCTTTGTCAAGGCCAGAGTGCAGAAGGAGCTGAAATGAACGAAACCAAGACCCCTGACATTCAGGCCATGCTGGAATGGCTGGCCTCCTGCCCGCTTGCCGCTTCTCTGAACGACGGCGATGTGGCGTTCTCCATCGACTATCTGGGCGCAGAGCCCTGTCAGTTCTCCCTGGAGAGCACCCCGACCGCGCCGATTCTGGAGCAATACATCAGGGGCAGCTTGAGGGCCAAGAACTACGTCTTGGCTTCTCGGATGAGCTACACCCAGAACGTGGTGGAGCAGGCCGCGAACAGCTCCTTCTGGGACGACTTCGCCGACTGGGTGGAGACGCAGACCTCCGCGCAGAATCTGCCCAAGCTGGCAGGTGATAAAAAGGCAGAGGCTGTGGTGTGCCTTTCCCCGGGGTACATCCTGAACCAGGATGCCAACACCTGCCGATTCCAAATTCAGCTTCAACTTCAATACTATCAGGAAGGGAGATAACCCTATGACTGTTTCCGAAACCCTGACCGCGCTCAAGACCAAGAAGGGCATCGTGCCCAGCGCGGACTACTCCGGCACCGAAAAGGCCGATGATTTCATCTTTGCAATCCAGACCGATGCCTCCGCCCAGACCAAGGAGAGCGACTGGATCGTGTTTGCAGAGCGTGTCAAGGAGCACTCCGGTGCCCTGAACGCTTCCACCGAGGACGTGGCCTATATCCGCGCAGGCACTGTCACCGAGAAGGGCGAGACCCAGCGCACCTTCTCCCTGAACGGCAACCGCTGCGTGGGCGACCCCGCGCAGGATTTCCTGCTCTCCCACAAGGTCAAGTTCGGCTCCGGCACTGATGTGGTGTTCCCTTATATCTACTTCAGCGCAAAGACCGGCAAGGGCGAGAAAGGCGAGGCCGTCTTTATTGTCACTGCCGATGCCAGCGGCTCCGCCAGCAACTCCGCAGGTTTTGCCTGCGACGTAAAGGGCGTAGGTGTTCCGGCTGAGTTCAACTACCTGACCGTAGCCGCAGCAGGCTAACCCCCGATTTTCAATGATTCATACAGCCCTCGTTCCCGGTGAACGGGGGCCCTTTTTGTAACAGGAGGACTTCTATGATCATCAACGGCATCGAGTTTGATTTTTCCACCCTGAACGCCAACGACGTGGATCGGATGCTGGCTGCACAGACCCGGCAGCAGGAACGTGCTCGGACGGAGGGCAGCCGCTACACCCCCGAGAATGATTACTCTGCCTGGCTGCGCTTCCAGTGCCGCATCTTTATGGACTATCTGGATGAGGTTCTGGGCGAGGGTGCTTCTGAGAAGCTGGGGCTGGACGGCAGCAACTTCAATGCCTGCCTGACGGTCAGCAAGGCCTTTGCCGAGGCCATGGCCGCAGAAAAGGCCAGTGCCTGCGCGCTGATCCACCCCACCGAGGAGCGGGCGCAGGTTTCGGCAGCACAGGTTTCGGCAGCACAGGCCATCCCTGCCCCCATGAACCGTGAGCAGCGCCGGGCCGCAGCCAAAGCACATCCCGCCGTGGTGGATTTCCGGGCACAGGAAGCGGCAAAGGCCGCCCGCCGTGCCCAGCTGAAGGCAGAGCTTGAGGCACTGGACAATGCATGACCTGCTGACGGACACCCTGCCCACCGAGTGGGAGGGCCGCGCCATCGACCCTGACTTCCGGCCCATGATCTGGCTGCTGATCCGCCGTGCCAAGACTGACGAGGACAGCGCCCGGATGATTTGTGAAGCCGTTCAGCGGTTCTTTGTAGAGCCGGTGCCCGGAGTGCAGTACCAGGAAGCCTTTGAATCTCTGGTGCGTTTCTGCCAGGGCGGTGGCCCCGAGGACGAGGAGCGCACCGGGACTGGCAGCAGCAGCGACCCACAGGACGAGCCTGTGCTGGACTACCGGTGCGATGCTGACTACATCGTGGGGGCCTTTCAGCAGGCCTACGGCATCGACCTGACCGCTGACAAGGTGCACTGGTGGCGCTTCAAAGCGCTGCTGCACGCCTTGCCGCCGGAAACTCCGCTGGGCAAGATCGTGGAGATCCGGGGCAAGGACACCTCCGGCATGGACAGAGCCGACCGGGACTACTACGAGACCCTGAAAGAGCGTTTTGCCCTGCCGGATGGGCTGAAGGGGGTGAAGCGGAACGAGACCCTGCGAGAGCACGAGGACGCTTTCCTCGACCGCTTCGGCTGATCTCCGCGCCCCGGTGCCCTGCCCCTTCTGCGGCAGAGCGCTGCCCGTGTGGGCTGCTCCCGAAGCCCGCGCCCACGGTTTGTGGGTAAAATGCAAAAACCCCGCATGTAAGCGGGAGGTAGAAATCAAGTTATAGCAGCCTGTGCCCCTGTGCCCGCGCTCCGAATGAGAGGTGGACACAGTGGCAGATTACAGTATTACCGGCGATACCCGGCTGGACGCAAGCGGCTTCAATAAGGGCCTGAGCGCGATGTCGGTAGCCGCAGGCAATTTGATCTCCGGGCTGACGCAAGCTGCCACCGGAAAGCTGACAGAGCTGGCAAAAACTTCTGTCGGTGTCGGCATGAGTTTCCAGTCCTCGATGTCCCAGGTGGCTGCCACCATGGACGTGGGTGTGGATCAGATCCAGAGCCTGACGGACAAGGCCAAGGAGATGGGCAGCACTACAGCGTTCACTGCTACACAGGCAGCGGACGCTCTGAACTATCTGGCGCTTGCTGGCTACGATGCTAACAAGGCTGCTGAGGTGCTGCCCAGCGTCCTGAACCTGGCCGCAGCGGGCGGCATGGATCTGGCCTATGCGTCCGATCTGGTCACCGATGCTATGGCCTCGCTGAACCTCGAGGCCAACAAGCAGAATGTGGACGAGTTCGGCAACAAACTGGCCAAGGCGGCCAGCAAAGCCAACGCCAACGTCAGTCAGCTGGGCGAAGCCATCCTGACAGTGGGCGGCACCGCCGCGAACCTGAAGGGCGGCACCACGGAGCTAACAACCGCCCTCGGTCTGCTGGCAAACGTGGGCATCAAGGGCGCTGAGGGTGGCACACATCTGCGCAATATCATCCTGTCCCTTCAGTCCCCCACCAAGGATGCCCGGGAGGTTATGGAGCAGCTGGGGCTGGAAGTATATGATGCCCAAGGCAATATGCGTCAGCTGGACGACATCCTCACTGACCTGAACACAGTCATGGCGGGGATGACACAGGGGCAGAAGGACAGCGTCATCAACGCGCTGTTCAACAAAACCGACCTCGCGGCTGTCAACGGCCTGCTGGCGGCGCAGGGTGAGCAGTGGGAGTCACTGGCCCAGCAGATCGACGCAGCGGGCGAGGCAGCCGGTGACTCCGGCGCTATGGCCCAGATGGCAGAGACACAGCTGGACAACCTGCAGGGCTCCGTCACCATCATGCAGAGCGCCCTGGAGGGCCTGCAGCTGGGTATTTACGACTATCTGGAGCCCAGCCTGAACGATGCAGCCAAGTGGGGCTCCGAATGCTTCTCTACCCTGACAAAGGCCCTGTCTGAGGGCGGCCCGGAAGCGATGCTTCAGGCAGCGGGTCAGATCATCTCCGATCTGGCCGCCAGCGTTACCGCACAGCTGCCGGGGCTGGTAACCTCCGGTACCGAGATCATCGTTCAGCTTGCAGAGGATATCGTAGCAGCTACACCGCAGCTGCTCTCGTCCGGCGCTGAGATCATCGGCGCTCTGGTGCAGGCGCTGGGCGTTGCCCTGCCCCAGCTGGTGAGCACCGGCATCCAGATGATCTCTCAGCTGAGCGCGGGCCTGGCCTCCGGTATCCCTGAGTTTCTGGCCAAGGCGCTCCCCCTTGTCGCTGATTTTGCCAGCGGCCTGCGGGAGAATATCGGCCAGATCATAGACGCAGGCATCGAGCTCATTCTGAGCCTGATGCAGGGCCTGATGGATGGGCTGCCTACCCTGATCGAGTATCTGCCCGGTATCGTTTCGGATATCGCGGGCATCATCAATGACAACACCCCGAAGATTCTCGAGGCCGGTATCCAGTTGATCCTCATGCTGGGCAAGGGGCTGCTTCAGGCAGTGCCTACCCTCGTGGCTAATATCCCCCAGATCTGCAAGGCCATCTTTGACGTGTTCACCGCCTTCCGGTGGCTGGACATCGGCTCACAGATCGTAGAGGGCCTGTGGAAGGGCTTGACCGGCGGCTGGGCGACCCTGGTGAAGAAAGTCGGTGGTCTGGCCCAGCAGCTGCCCGACATTGTCAAGCGGGTTCTGGGCATCCACTCCCCCTCCAAGGTTTTTGACGAGATCGGCGTGAACACCTGCAAAGGTCTGGCGCAGGGCCTGAGCAAGGGCACCGCCCATGTAAAGAACGCAGCCAAGACTGTGGTTGCTTCCGTCACGGACACCGCTACACAGATTGTGGACGGTGTAACCACCGTGACCGAGACCGTCACCGAAACCATGGCAAACGGCTCCACCCAGCAGAAACAGATTATCACGGAGACCTCGCAGCAGATCATCGACGGCGTGGCCAAGACCGTAAAAACGGTCACGGAACGCGCCGCCGATGGCTCTGAATCTGTCAAGCGCAGCATCGAAGCCGCCCGTGACGTAGTTTCTACGGTCACCGCGACCCAGACGGCCCTCGCGGACGGGGCCAAGGTCACCACCCAGACCACCACCGAGACGCTGGCAGACGGCAGCGAGCAGGTCAAGCGGGTCATCACCAGCACCGGCACTGAGGTCATCGAGGGCGTGCAGCACACGGTCAAGACCGTGACCACCATCGCCGCCGACGGCACACAGACCGTGGCAAAGACCATCGAGGATGCCGGGCCCCAGTACGGCAGCATGGGTGAGCTGCTCACGGAGCAGTTCCGCACCAAGCTCACCGAGGGCTGGGCGCAAATCCAGTCCGACATCCAGACGGATGCGCTGGGGGCCATCGAGACGCTGGCAACGGCCCTCAAGGATGGCGACCTCGAGAGCCTGGGCCTGTGGGCCGCTTCCTACTTCTGGCAGGCCTGCACCAAGGAGCAGCAGACCCAGATCAACAGCATCGCTCTGGGGGCCCTGAACCAGCTGGGCAGTGCCCTTTCCGGCGTGTTCGGGAACCTGAGCCAGTTAGCCATGGGTCTGGTGGCGCAGTTCGTGCCTGCCGCAGCCAGCGCCACAGCCGGGCAGACCGCCCTGAACGTGGCCATGGACGCGAACCCGATTTTGCTCGTCATCTCCCTCATCGGGATGCTGGTGGGTGCCCTGCTGAACCTCTCCGGTAAAAACAAGGATGTGGCCAACGGCTTCCAGTCTGTCTGGGCGGGCGTTGAGGACTTTATGAGCTACATCTTCGAGGGCCTGATGCGCATCGTGGCGGCGGGTATCGAGGGCTTTGTCATCCTCATCAACGGCCTCGTCGGCCTGTATAACTCCGTGGCGTGGCTCTGGGGCGACCATGTGGATTACATCAGCAATCCAGCCTGGAACTTTGCCAACCAAATTGCCGCCGACCGCAAGGCCCGGCAGGCTGAGCGGAAGAAGCAGCAGGAAGCTGCCAACAACCCCAGCAGCTCCGGCACTTCCGCCAACTCCCAGAAGGTCATCGAGAGCATGACCGACACCAGCAAGACCACCAGAGCAGACGGCAGCACCGTGACCACCAAGGTGCTCACCGAGAAGCTGCAGGATGAGACCGGCAAGATCACCCAGAGGGTGACCAAGACCGTCACCGAGGCAGGTACCAAGTTGGTGGACGGCGTGGAGCGCTCCTACAAGACCGTGACCACCTATGTGGACGGCATCCAGACCAAGGTGGAGCGCAGTCTGGATGACATCACCAAGACCACCACAGGCACAAAACCTGGCTCCACCACGCCGACGGCCCCCACCCCGGACAAAGACCTGACCGATGCTGTGGAGGCCAACACCGAGGCCCTGCTGGCCGCAAACAGCAAGCTGGCCGAGATGGTGCGGCAGGCCAACACGCTGGTGCTGTCTGACAACATGGCCATCAGCCGGTCTGTGGCCGCTTCCGGCACGGCACAGGTGGCCGCAGCCGCCAACCAGTACCACCGGGAGGGCGACACCAACATCACCCAGAACATTTACAGCAAGGCCCAGACGGCGGCAGACCTCCAGCGGGAAGCACGCTGGGAAGCCGACCGGGCCAAGGCCCAGAAACGATGAAAGGAGGGCACCGAGATGCCATTCAGAAAAGACCATTTGCAGCTGGTCACGGATGCCGGGGCCACTCTCGACATCGGGTGGGACTACGGCACGCCCTACTCCCTCGACCCCATCAATGGCGTAGATGTAAATCTGCAAAAGGCGCAGGGAGTGAACCAGATCGGTGAAACGGTGGAGCGCCAGAGCGTGGCCGGGGTGAGCCGTGAACTCATTATCCACTGCCACAGCCCCCACGGCGACGCGGATGCGGAATTACTGCTGGAAAAGCTGCCCTATTTCACCAGCGGCACAATGTACTTCGAGGATAGATTCTTCTGCCGTTTCGTGCTTTCCAAGACCCCCTACACAAAGAGCATCCACCCCTACCCGGTGCTGGACTTCATGCTCTTCTGCCCGAAACCCTTCTGGTACGACCTGACCGCCCAGAGCTTCTGCATCAACGGCTTTGTGCCCAGCTTCAGGCTGCCGGTCAACTACTCCAAGCCCCACCGGTTCGGTGTGCGTACCTCTGTCGGCTGGCTGAATGCCTGTAACCCCGGGGCGCTGGCTGTGCCCTTCACGGCCACCCTCAAGAGCGACGGTGCGGTGGTCAACCCCTGCGTGCTGAACATCATCACGGGCCAGAGCATCCGCATCCTGACCACCCTGACCCCGGGACAGGTCATCGAGATCTACCGCACCACCACCGACAAGCTGGCCGTCAAGCGGACAGAGGACGGCACAGAAGAGAATATCTTTTCTTTGCTGGATGAAGATTCTGACCTGCTGGAGCTGGCCCCCGGGGACAACCTGCTCAAGGCCACCGCCGACAGCGGCGAGACCAGCCTGCAGGTGACGGTTCGCTTTTATCCCATGGTTTCGGGCATTCTGCCGGAGGTGATCTCGTGACGCTGGACGTTTTGGATGAACTGACCCTCGCCCGGCTGGGCCGGGTGGAGGTATGGGTGAGCCTTTACTGGGACGAGCCCTACAACACCGAGGGCGAGTTCACGCTGGAGGTGCGCCCCACCGAGGAGAACCTTTCCCTGCTCCGGGAGGGCCGCTGGCTGCGCCGCAGTGACAGCGACGTGCCCATGCGCATCTGCCACCGGAGCAACGAGAATCAGGACAGCAACTTAGTGGTCACCGGTTTCCCGGGAACGTGGATCTTCACCAAGCGGGCCTGCACCAGTACCGTGAAGAGTGAAAACGCGGAAGCCGCCATGCGCAGGCTGGTCAGCGCAATGCAGCCGTGGCCCAAGCTGGAGCTGGGAGAGCTGGTAGGCTTTGACACCACCTACACCGCCCAGACCTCCGGCGGCAGCATCATGGACTACCTGATGACCATCGGCGCGGCTTGTGATCTGGGCTTCCGGGTGCGGCTCAGTGGTAAAAACGACCAGAAAAAACTACTGTTCGAGGTCTACCGGCCCACCGCTGATCCAAACAACCGTTTTTCCACCAAGTGGGGCAACTTGCAGCAGGCTGCGTGGGCTTTTGGGGACGGCGACTATGCCAACGTTGCCGTGGTGCAGGGCGCTGGCGAGGGCGAGAACCGGGCCACCGTCACCGTGGGCCTGACGGATGCCACCGGGGCCGACCGGCGGGAGCTCTATGTGGATGCACGGGATGTGCAGCCGGACGAGGAAAAGGGCGAGACCAACAAGAGCCAAGCCTACCTCGAGCGGCTCATGGCCCGGGGCACCAACAAACTGCTGGAACAGCTGCGCACCGGCTCCATTGAGCTGACCATCGATGCCGAGGGCCTTTCCCCCGGCGACGTGGCCTTCTGCACCATCCCGGAGCTGGGCTACAAGGCCACCGTCCGGGTGGCCGATGTCATCACCCAAAGCCAGAGCGACAGCACCACCCGCACCGTGCGGCTGGGTACGCCGGTCTGGCGCAAGCTAAGGAGATGATCTTTTGAGCAAAATCGTTTTATATCCCGCCAACGACTACGACTTCGATGCCGCAGACGTGGCGGCCTACCTTGCGGGCCTCACCTCGGGTGTGTTCAGCGGAGCTGAGGACTTCCCGGTGACAGCCGCAGGCGGGCTGACGGTCACCGTGGGCGCGGGCCGTGGCTGGGTGCACCCCAGCCGTTTCACCGGCTACTCCATCACAAAGCGGGAGGCCGACACCCTGACCCTGCCGCTGGCCGACCCGTCTCTCCCTCGCATCGACCGCATCGTCATGCGCTATGATGCCGGTGCCAGAGCCGCCAGCCTGCAGGTGCTGCAGGGCACGGCATCCAGCACACCCACGGCCCCGGCCATCTCCCGCACCGAGCTGATCTACGACCTCTGTCTTGCCGAGATCACCCGCCCGGCAGGCTCCACCGCCGTCACCACCGGCCAGATCACCGACACCCGGCTGGACGAGGCGCTCTGCGGCATCGTGCGGGACGGTGTGACCGGCATCCCCACCGACGAGCTGCTGGCCGCTGCCCGGGAGCGCATCGCCACGCTGGAGGAGAACGCCAGCAACAGTGCTGCCGCCGCCAAGGACAGCGCGGAGGCAGCCAAGAGCAGCGAGACCAAGTCCGCCGCCAGCGAGAAGAATGCCAAGACCAGCGAGACCGCCGCCCAGCAGGCCCTGCAGGACACGGAGACGGAGCACACCGCCGCCTTGCAGGACATCGCACGGGCCCGCACCATGGCCCTGAACGACGTGGCAGCTTCCACCAAAACGGCCACCGCTGCGGCAAACACTGCCACCCAGCAGGCCACCGCCGCTGCGGGGAGCGCTTCCACCGCCGCCACCAAGGCCGGGGAAGCAGAGAAGAGCAAGACGGCAGCGGCTACCTCTGCTACCAATGCCAAAGCCAGTGAGGAAGCATCCAAGAACTGGGCGGAGGAAGCTAAAAAGGCGGCAAACACCGACACGACCGTCTCCATCAAAGGGGCCCCCGCTGATGCTGCGGCGACCCGGGCGCTGATCGAAGAATCCCTTGCCGCTCAGCGTGAGGAGGATTACGCCAGAATCAAATTCTGGGCCAGCAACGACCCCACCAGCCCGGCAAGCTTTATCGGCGGCACATGGGAGCGTGTCGAGGGCGAGTTTATCATGGGCGCTTCCAGTGCCTACCCTGTGGGCACCACCGGCGGCAGCGCCACCCACACCCAGACTACTGCCGAAATGCCGAGCCATAGCCATAGTGGCAGTACCGGCAGCGCTGGTTCCCACAGCCACAGTGCATCCACCGACAGCGCAGGCTGGCATAGCCACAGCGGTACGACCAACAGTGCGGGTTCGCATAGCCATAATGTGAATGCTGAGTATAAGAGTGGCGGCGATGATGGCGAATCGTACCGTATTAGGAACTATGGAGCTTCCTGGGCTAATTATAAATTTACAACCAGTTCTGATGGTTCCCACACCCACAGCTTCAGCACGAACGGCACGGGAAGCCACAGCCATACCGTGAGCATCGGGGACGCTGGCGCTCACTCTCATACCGTGAGCATCGGCAGCACCGGCAGCGGGCAGGCAATGGACATCCTGAACCCTTACTATGCCCTGTACATCTGGGTGCGGGTGGATGATGCCGCATGAAAGGAGCGCACATGAAAATTATTGACGAGACTGGCATTGTGCTGACCACTGAGCCGGATCTGGAAGCGGGCTATCTGGTGGAAGATGTGGAAGTCATTCACCATGATGCCGTAGAGGGCACAGCTCCGCAGTGGCACAGAGAGACCGCAAAGCTGCCGGACGGCTCTCCCGCCATCTACTACCGGGATGGTAAAGAGATTGGCCGGGACATGGTGAAGATCATCGATGTGCCCGGTGTTGACCCTCAGCCCGCCTGGGATGAGGAAGTGCCGGTGATGCGGTACATCCGCTACACCGCCGAAGAGCTGGTTGCACAGGCTGAAGCCAAGAAAAAGGCAGAAGAAGCCGCTGCCGCCGAAGCGAAGAAAAAGGCAGAGCTGGAAACCGTGCCGGGCCGCATGGACGCTTTGGAAGCGGCAAACGACGACCTTGTGCTTATGATGGCCGATTTGATTGGAGGTTAAAACTATGAAAACGCTGAACAACCTGAAACTCCGCATCATGGTGCGGGCATTCCGCATCCGGCTGAACAACGGCGAAGCCTTTGAGGCAATCGCGGCGGATTACCCTGCCCTGACCGCTGACGACCTGGAAGCTATCCACGTCCAGCTGACCGAGAAGGAGGCGCAGAGCAATGCCCAGAACCATACTTGACGTTTCCCGCTGGCAGGGCCGCATCAACTGGGACAAGGTCAAGGCAAGCGGCCTTGTCTCCGGCGTAATGATCCGGGCCATGGGCAACAGCAAAGAGGGCAAACCCAGCAAGCCCTACATCGACCCCTTCTTTGCCCGCAACTACGCCGAGTGCACCCGACTGGGCATCCCGTGTGGCGTGTATGGCTACTTCAAGGCCACCACCAAGGCACAAGCCGACAAGGAGCTGGCCCTGTTCAAGCAGGCGCTGACCGGCAAGACGTTCCAGCTCCCGGTGGCTGTGGACATCGAGGACAAGCTGCAGGCGGCCCTGAGCAAGTCCGCCCTGACCGACATCGTGGCCCACTGCCTGAGCGTGGTGGAGAGCTGGGGCGTGTACGCCATGCTCTACACCGGCCTGAACTTCGGGCAGAACAACCTTTACATGGGCGGCGCGGTCCTCAAGCCCTACGACGTATGGCTGGCGGCCTACCGCACCAAGAAGCCCTCCCCCGGCTGGCCCTTCGGGATGTGGCAGTACACCAGCAGCGGAAAGATCCCCGGCATTGCCAAGGGCGCAGACCTCAGCGTGGCCTACAAGGACTACGCGGGCATCATCCAGCGGGCCGGGCTGGGGCAGGTCAGGGGGTGAGACCGACGGCAAGTTATCTGATTTCAGATGCACCATACGCACCCTGGCTCTCAGAGGTTCTAGCTACACTGGAAGAGCACAAGATCGACCGCATCACCATAGCAGCGCCTCTGGCAGATGGTGAGGTGTTCACGGGGTACTACAACATGAATACCCAAGACAAGGCCCTGCTGGCAGCCAATATCCAAGCAGATGCCGTTCTGGATGCGGTGTGTCACAACGGACAGCGCATCCAGCAGGCGTTGGAAGATGATGAGGAGGGGTGAGACCGATGTGGCAGTTTATCACGGAGTATTGGGCCGGGTGGCTCTGTGCTCTGATCGGCGGCGCGATCCTTGCCGCCATCCCCAAGATCAAGGCCCTGTGGGACGCGGTGCTTGCCCTGCTGCACGACCGCATCTATACCGAGTGCTACCGTTTTATGGAGCTGGGGTACATCACCCGCGACGGCCTGCGCAACCTGAATTACCTCTACAAGACCTATCATGTGATGGGCGGCAACGGCACCGGCACGGAATTGTACAAGAGAGCCTGCGCTTTACCCATCCACGACTGAAGAAAGGAACTGACATTATGAACGCACACATCCCTGAGAACAACACCCCCGCCATCCCCGCCGCGACCATCGCCCGCACTGTTGTGCTGGCACTGGCCCTCGTCAATCAGCTGCTGAGTGCAGCAGGCAAGCCGGTGCTGCCCATCGACAGCGCCAGCGTGGAGCAGTGGGTGACGGCTGGCCTGACCACCGCTGCCGCCATCTGGGCATGGTGGGAGAACAACAGCTTTACTCCCGAGGCCATCCGCGCCGATGAGTTGCTGGATCAGATGCAGGGGAAGAAGTGAGCTACACCGCAGCGCTGCGGCTGTCCCCTCCCCGCCTCCTGATAGCGCGTACCATGGAGGGGACTTTGCAACACCTCCCGGCAGCCGGATGGCGCAACCGCCGGGCGATTTGATAAAGCACAGCCCCGGACAGCAGTCTTACTGTCCGGGGCTGTGCTCTGTCTACGAAAAGTCAAGTGGGTTACAAAGTGGGTGATCAAAAGAAAAAGAACGCCAATTCTCAACGAACTGGCGTTCTTTTTGCTGGAGCAGGATACGGGACTCGAACCCGCCGCCTACTGCTTGGGAAGCAGTCGCTCTACCGGATGAGCTAACCCTGCAGGACTGCTCCATTAGTGTAGCAAAGTGTGGCGGTTTTGTCAACAGTTTTTTCTGTCGGAACGCGGCAGGCGGAAAAAACTTGCTTTTTGCGCCAGTTGCTTTATAATGAAAGATAGATTATCACAATGGAAGGAATTCTACATGATCTTTGTGCCCATGCTGCACTATCTGCAGAACAAAAACTCATTCAGCGGCAACGAGGATGGGATGCGCTACCTCATCACCCCGGGCAAGCGCTCCGTCCCCGACCCGGACGGCGGCGAGGAGGCCAAAAAAGAAGAGGCCATCCTCACGGTGGATCTCTGGCCCGAGCCGTGGACGCTGGACAAGACCGACCCGGCCCTGCGGCGGCGGGAGATCTTCCCGATGACCGAGGAGGGCCGCACCGCAGTCGCCCAATATCTGAACGATGCCTACAACGCCGAACCGGAACGCTGGAGCGCCCACCCGTCCATCCTGGACTGTGAGCCCTGGACACCGCCCGCACCGGAACCGGATGCCGAAACACAACACTGAGGTGCACCATGATCTACCGACTGAAAGAATTCAAGGGTGACACCATCCCGGTGCCGCAGCTGGTCTTTTCCAAGCTGGGCATTGCGGAAGAATATAACGTCCGGGTTGCTCTGTATGTGCTGGCCACCGGCATCACTGACCCGGAGAAGCTCTGCGCCGACTTAAAGCTTCGCAGCAAGATGACCGCCGAGAGTGCCCTGTCCTTCTGGGCCGGTGCGGGTCTGCTGGAACGGTACGAGGAGAACGCCGCCCCGGGCGAGGAGCCCACAGCCCCTGCCCCCATGACCTGGAGCGAGATCGCAGCGGCCAGCCGAACCGACCCCATGATCTCCTCCCTCATCGACTGCGCCCAGACCAGCTTTGCCCGCCCGCTGACCCACCCCGAAATGGAAAAGCTGGTAAACTTCTATGTGCAGGAGGCCTTTGCACCCGAGACCGTTATGCTCTGTGTGGCTTATGTGGCCAGCCGGGGCAAGCGGACGATGGGTGCCGTCAGCCACGAATTGAAGGTCTGGCGGGCCGAGGGTGTGGAGACCGGCGAACAGGCCGACGCACACCTCCAGCTGCTGGCCCTGCGCGCCCAGCGGGAGCAGTACGTCAGCGGCCTGCTGGGCATTGCCGACACCGAGCTGACCCTTGGCGGGCGCAAGGCCATTGCCCGCTGGTATGAGGTCTACGGCTACGATGATGCCATGGTGCAGGAGGCCGCCGTGCAGGCCGGGCCCAAGCGGGATCTCTGGTACTGGAACAGCATCCTCAAGACCTGGAACGCCAAGGGCCTGCGCACCGTCCACGATGTGCGGGGCCCGGTGGCCGGGATGGGTGCCAGCCGGAACCTCCGGGTGGACCGCGCCGAACCCAGCGGAAACGATTTTCTCAAGAACGCTGCCCGCCGCCGTCCGCTCCGCAAAAAGACGGACACGCCTGCAGAATAAGGAGCTTTTATGCGTACCAAACAGGAACTTTATCAAGCCGCCCTGCGCACGGTGGCTCTGCGGCGGCAGACCGCCCGCGCCAATGCCGAGGATGCCCGGCTGGAGGCGGAGGCCGCCATCCCGGCCCTGCGCCACGCTGAGGACGAGGTGCGGGTGCGGGGCATCCGCTGCGCACTGGCAGGCGCGGCCGGAAAAGACCGCACCGAAGCCGCCGCCGCACTGAGCAAAGCCCGGCAGGAGCTCACCGCCCTGCTGGCCGCCAGCGGCCGCCCTGCGGATGCGCTGGAGCCCAAATTCACCTGCAAGCTGTGCCAGGATACCGGCAGCGTGCAGGGCCGCACCTGCACCTGCGTTCACAAGCTGATGCAGGGTCTGCGGCGGGAGGAGATCGAGGCGCTGTCCAGCCTGTCCATTTCCAGTTTTGACACCATGGAGCTGCGGTACTACCCCAACACCGTGGACGAGAAGCTGGGTGAGCCTGTCCGCACCTACATGGGCGGCCTGCTGGAGGATCTGCGCAGCTACGCTGAGGAATTCGACCACAACAGCGAGAGCCTGATGCTTTTCGGCAACGCGGGGCTGGGCAAGACCCACGCCGCCCTTGCCATTGCGGGCATCGTGCTGCAAAAGGATTTTGACGTGATCTACGTTTCCAGCCCAGACTTCTTCGGCAAACTGGAAAACGCTCGCTTCGACTCCTCCGAGGATGCCGAGACCCTGCTGCGCACCGCCTCTGCCGCCGACCTGCTGATCCTGGATGATCTGGGCACCGAGTTCGTCACCCCCTACTTCATCACCACTTTTTACAGCCTGCTGAACAACCGCCTGGGAGCCGGTCTGCCCACCATCGTCACCACCAACATTGCGGATGGCTCCCTGCTGGAAAAGCGATACACCGAAAAGATCTCCAGCCGCCTTTCCTCCTTTGTCCCCTGCCTGTTTGCGGGCGAGGACATCCGGAACCTGAAAGCGACAGAGTAAGACAAGGAGGTTTCCCCATGAGTTTTGAGCGCACTACGCCCTGCGGCGTGATCTCCGGCACGGCCTGCCAGTGGCCGGGCATCACCGCTTACAAGGGCATCCGCTACGCCACCGCCGGGCGGTGGGAGTCCCCCATCCCCGTCACCCACTGGGACGGTGTCTACGATGCCACCCGGTACGGTGCCTGCTGTTACCAGCCCCGCGCCTTCTATGACGAAGCCGCCGCACCCGGAAAAGCCTTCTACTACAACGAGTTCCGCAAGGGCGAGACTTACACTTACAGCGAGGACTGCCTATTCCTGAACATCTGGGCCCCTGCTGACGCAGCTCCCGAGGACAGACTGCCGGTCATCTTCTACATTCACGGCGGTGGCTTCACCGGAGGCTGCGGCCACGAGAAGCACTTCGACGGCCCCGTCTGGCCCACCAAAGGCTGCGTGGCCGTGACCATCAACTACCGGCTCGGTCCCATGGGCTTTGTCTGCCTGCCCGAGCTGGCCGATGAGGCCGGGTCCACCGGCAACTACGCCCTTCTGGATCAGTTGGCGGCCCTGCAGTGGGTGCGCGCCAACATCGCTGCCTTTGGCGGCGATGCCAACAACATCACCATCATGGGCCAGAGCGCCGGTGCCATGAGCGTCCAGCAGCTCGTCCTCTCCCCCATCACCAGGGGGCTGTTCTCCAAGGCCGTGATGAGCAGCGGCGGCGGCGTGAGCCAGATGCTGACGGCCAAGCCCGCCGCGGCCCACTACCCGTTCTGGAAGCAGGTCATGGAGACCGCCGGGTGCAGCACGCTGGCCGAGTTCCGTGCCCTCGCCCCCGCCAGACTGTTTGCAGCCTGGGATGCCGTCCGCATCCAGCCCCAGTTCAAGGGTCTGGGCTGTGAGCCCGTGGTGGATGGCCGTTTCCAGGTCAAGACCGGCCCCGAGACGCTGGCTGCCGACGAACAGCACCATATCCCTTACCTCATCGGCTTCACCAGCGAGGATATCGTTCCGCCCTACCTCTACCAGATGGCCCAGGACTGGTGCGCCCGGAACGCCGACAGCTATGGCTGGTTCTTCGACCGCCAGCTCCCCGGTGATGACCGTGGTGCCTGGCATTCCAGCGACCTGTGGTACTGGTTCGGCACGCTGGCTCACTGCTGGCGGCCCTTCACTGAGAAGGACACCGCCCTCAGCGCTCAGATGGTGGATTACCTGACCAACTTTGCCAGGACAGGTGACCCCAACGGCGCAGACCTGCCCCAGTGGCAGACTGTTACCGCCCAGCAGACTGATTTCCTCCGTCTGGGTGAGGAGCCCACCCACATGGGCAGCGTGGATGTCCAGAAGCTCCTCTGGACGATGCAGAACGTCCCCGCCGTGGGGGAATAAGCTCCCGCCCGAATCACCTCAAACCCCAGAAAAAACAATATCCCCCGCTGCAGACGTGCCAAAACACGCTTTGCAGCGGGGGATATTTTATGTTCTCTTCTTCAAATAATACCCAATGCCGATGGCATCTGCCAATGCCCAGCCGATGGGCACACTGAGCCAGATGCCGGTAACGCCCAGCGGCGTGGCCGAAAGCAGATAGGCCAGCGCCACACGGGTGCCAAGGGAAGCAATGGTCAGGATGACCGACATCCCAGGCTGGTTGACCGCCCGGTAGTAGCCGTAGAGCAGAAAGAGCACGCCAATGCCGATGTAGCACGCGCCCTCGATGCGGAGGTATTGCACGCCCGCCGCGATGATTTCGGTCTGAGCCGGGTCGATGAAAATCCCCATGAGCGGGGCGGCAAAGGCGCAGACCAACACGCTGATGACGATGCAGAACACCGCGCTTGTCAGCCCGGCACTGCGGATCCCTTTTTTGATGCGGTCCGGCTGGCCTGCCCCGTAATTCTGGGCCACATAGGTCGAGAATGCGTTGCCAAAATCCTGCACCGGCATATAGGCAAAGGAATCGATCTTCACCGCTGCCGCAAAGGCCGCCATGATGACCGTGCCGAAGCTGTTCACGAGGCCCTGCACCATCAGGATGCAGAGGCCCAGCAGGATGCTGCCGGTGATGGGGCCGGATGTCAATGTACGCTGCACGGGGCAGATTTCTCCTTTTTTCACACC
>ERZ827126.1589-NODE-1589-length-19625-cov-4.310118_pt1 | contig 19625 bp, 18 predicted proteins | sample MGYA00519780_ERZ827126 | MGnify/ENA primary metagenome ERZ827126 (study PRJEB31778, sample SAMEA3449262) | human gut metagenome | biome: human gut; feature: human-associated habitat; material: faeces | place: United Kingdom | collected 2010/2012 ...
CCGATAAAGGGCAGCGGATTATATTAAAATCTGGACTTGTTCCGGCTACTCAGCCAGTGCGTATTGTCCATGTGAAAGACGAATAATAACTAAAATTAGAGACTATCATGAAAAGAGTACAAATGTTTTTAGCTGGAGCGTTTATAGCAGTTGGGTCGCTCTATGCGCAATCATCTGATGCCGAATGGCAGGCAGGAGTTGCAAAATTGAAAGAAACCATTCAGACGAATCCGGCTCAGGCCAATGAGGAAGCTGAACAGTTGATAAAAGGAAAGAATAAAAAGAATGTGGAACTTCTGGTGGCTATCGGCGAGGTATATCTGAAAGCCGGAAAACTTCCGGAAGCACAGGAGTATGCTGCTCTTGCCAAAAAAGTGAATGGCAAATCGGCTCTTGCCTCCGTACTGGAGGGAGACATCGCTTTTGAGCAGAAAAACGCCGGTCTGGCATCTCAGAAATATGAAGAAGCTATCTATTTCGATCCGAGTTGCACAGAAGCATATCTGAGATATGCGGATATTTATAAATCAGCCAATGCTGCTCTGGCCATTGAAAAACTGGAACAGCTGAAAGCCCAGGAACCGTCCAACACAGCCGTAGATAAGAAACTTGCCGAAATCTATTATTTGAAGAATGATTTTAGTAAAGCCGCCGAAGCTTATTCGCGTTTTGCGATGGGACCGACAGCGACAGAAGAGGATTTAGTGAAATATGCATTTGCCCTCTTCCTGAACCATGACTTCGAGAAGTCACTTGAAGTGGCGAATATGGGATTGAAAAAGAATGCGCGTCACGCGGCGTTCAATCGTCTGGCAATGTATAATTATACAGACCTGAAGCGCTTTGATGAAGCAATAAAAGCGGCGGATGCTTTTTTTACCGAATCGGACAAGGCTGATTATTCATATCTTGACTATATGTATTACGGGCATTTGCTCGAAGCTCTGAAGAAATATGATGAAGCTGTAGGACAATATGAGAAAGCCATACAATTAGATCCGACAAAGACGGACTTATACAAAAATATCTCTTCTGCTTATGAACAGAAGAATGATTATAAAAAAGCAATCAGTGCTTACCAGAAATATTATACATCCCTTGATAAGGAACACCAGACTCCGGATTTACAATTCCAGTTTGGCAGACTTTATTATGGTGCAGGTACGCAGACTGATTCGCTGACAATCAATGCTGAAGAACGCAAGCAGGCTTTGATGGCTGCTGATTCTGTTTTCCATTCCATCGCAGAAGCAGCACCGGACAGCTACCTGGGTAATTTTTGGAGGGCACGTGCCAATTCCGCACTTGACCCTGAAACGACTCTTGGACTGGCGAAGCCTTTCTATGAGGAGGTAGCCACCCTGCTGGAAAGCAAGAATGATCCTCATTATAATTCAGCTTTGATTGAGTGCTACAGTTATCTTGGATATTACTACTTGTTGGCTATTGAAAATCCGGCACTGAAAGCGGAAGCAATGGCGAATAAAGAAAAATCGAAGGAGTATTGGAGCAAAATTCTGGCTATAGACTCCACTAATGCTACTGCTAAAAGGGCATTGGATGGCATCAAATAGTGAATAATTTTAGTTGTTTGTCGTGACAGGAGGAGTGGAGAGTGATCTTAGCTCCTCCTTTTTTATTGTCACGTTTAGCTGTTTTTCAGTCTGTTACATTCCTTTGGTAAGCGTAAAGCAGTCGATGTCCGGTGCCCAGTTGTAGCTGTTGCCCATACGGATATGATTGTAACCGGCTTTCAGATCAACGGGGATTGTGACTTGATTGTGCTTGTCATCTTCTCCCAGTGAATCGATTTTGGTTACGATGCCGTTGACATCTATCTCCAGTTGTCTTCCTTTGCCGAATGAATAATGAACCGTCATTTGGTAACGTCCGCCGTCTGCGCTGTATACTTCCGGCCATTCTGCGTAATTCTCTGGTTGTCCGCCCAAGAAACCTACTTTCATTTTTCCGGAAGCTTCCTGATCGGCGGCATATATGATGCCTTTCGGATTTTTGCCGAGATCATTGAACATTGGCAGGTATGCCCATTCTGCTTCATATAATGTCGGTTCCAGACGTGTTTCGCCTTCCATGCGGAGGAACATAGCGCTGTGTGCAGGAAGCGTTTGCTCAAAGACATCAGAGAAATTTCCTAAATCACTGCGTTTTGCCAAGTCACGTACTTTTACGTTCCCGCCAAACTCCAGTGCCGAGAAAGGTACGGAGAAGCTGCAAACAGTATCCGATGGATTGTAAAGAGCAACGGCACGTACATTACCACGTTTTTGTTCGATGTCTTTTACCAGTACATAGCCTTCGTTCTCATGTTGTGCTACGTATGCCTGCAAGCCCAACGGGTCTTGGTTCAGAGCGATTAATTCTTTGTTTGTCAGCAGTTCAAGAGAAGATTCCGGCAAACTTTCCAGATTACATCCGATCAGCAGAGGCGAGCTCATGATACACCATAAGCCGAAGTGAGCTTCTTCTTCTGTCGGGGTAAGTCCTTTTCCTCCTACTTTGCTGTTGTCGCGGAAACCGATGACCATCATATCCATATCATTGTAGTGCCCGTCTTTGGCGTAGGCAGACAGGTATAGGTTTTTGCCGACCACATATCTCAATGACCCCCAATGTGCATTGATGTCACCGCTGATACGCCATGAAGTAGCTACATCCTTTGCCCATGTGCCGGGAAAAGCCCAACGGCAGATGTTGACAGAGACGTCCTTGTTTACTTTGTCGATGCTGTTCCGGATGGAAGTATAGCGTTCCTGTTCATTCAGGCCCAGTACATCTCCGCCGCAATAGTCTATCTTGATAAAGTCGAATCCCCAGTCGCCGAAATAGAGTTGGGCGTCTTGTTGCTCATGTCCGTAAATACCGGCACCTACTCCTGCATGATCGTTGTCCCAGATAGAACCGCAAGTGTTGTTGCCGGCATCTGTATAAATACCGGCTTTCATTCCAAGACTATGTATATGGTCGGCAACCGGTTTCATGCCATTCGGGAAACGGTTTTTGTTGGTCTGCATCTTTCCATTGCCGTCCCGTTCGCCGAAGAAACCATCATCAATATTAATATAATGATATCCTGCGTCTTTCAGACCTTTTTTAACCATCAGGTCGGCCTGATTCTTAATAATATCTTCACTGATATCTACCCGGAAAGCGTTCCATGAGCTCCAACCCATAATAGGGGGATTGACTGCTTTTTCACTTCCGGACTGAGAAACCTGAGTTTCTGCACAACTAACACATAACAAGGAAACTACCGCTGTGGCTAAAAGGTGGAATCTGTTTTTCATGATGTAATAGGTTGATGAATTAATGGGATTAAATGAAATATTGGTAACAAAGATATAAATGAATCTATTGGCGTGCAAATAAATTAAATTGAAAATAGGGAGGAATCGAACGAAAAAGAAATTGATTATTGAATTATCCGATGGATGATCAGTACTTCATACCCGCCGTCCCGATTTCGTCCCGGCTGTTTTAAAAAATAAGGATTAACTTTCTGAATCTCAGTAAGCTAACCCTTATCTTGTCGGAATGAGGCGACTCGAACGCCCGACCCCTACGTCCCGAACGTAGTGCGCTACCAACTGCGCTACATTCCGCTCTTGAATGTGATGTTGCTGAAAATTGAGCTTTGAAAATTTTTATTCGTAAAACTCTGATTAACAATACAATTATTATCACATTATAATCAAAGAAATAGATTGTATATATGTTAAATGTTTAACCTATATTGCTCTTATTTTTTTGACGGTGCAAAGATATGGAAAAGGTTCGATTTATCCAAATACTATAGGAATATTTTTTGGAGGGAACTTCATAATGTATTCTTTTATAATGATAAGAACAAAGCTATATCCCGTGTTCTTCTCTTTAGTGCTGACTTTTAAGACAAAGAGTTTATCTCCTAATGAGAAACTGAAATATTCATTATTAGGTATACCGGAAATATGCAAAATTGAATATATGCGGATATTAGTTCTAGTATATATACAATTTAAGTACCTTTCTTCCTAAGAGATGTATCCAATCTGTTGCAAAATTATATAAAATATTGTAAATGACAATGTAAAATATAAACTTTTTTTTTAGCTAAACTATTAAAAACTAGGGGATTTGCAAAACTTTGTAATCTATACATATTTCTAGTTAATTCATTATTCATTGAAATTCAATTAATTACAATTATATTACAGATTGGAAACTTCTCTTAGGAAGAGATATATTTGAAATGTCATTTATTTCTACTCATATATATAGGGGTGTTGAAAAGATGTATGTAACATTGATTTGATATATAACGTATGTCTAAAATATTTCTATTTCCGATATATAGGATAAATAGGATTCGAATTGTATGCGTGTATGTGTGAATTTAGTAATATATAATACTTATATATATGAAAAAAAAAACAAAAATATAACAGGTTCAATCATATTTAATTGAACCTGTTATTCTTTATTCTAATAAACTCATTGGATTAATAGCTGTATTATTTTTATATGCTTCTAAGTGAACATGTACTCCACTTAAACATTCTACATCACTCGTATTTCCTGCATACCCTATAGATTGACCATCTGTAACTTTGTCACCTTTTTTCACATTAATATTTTTACTTAAGCTAGAATATACAAACACTGTATTGTCGCTAGATTGAATTTTTACAGACATACCATATTTATCATTATCATATACATCTAATACTGTACCATTAGATAGTGATTTAACTTCTTGATTTTCATTTGCTTCCACATCTATAGCCTTATGTATTTCCCAAACTTCTAAAGTTTCTGAATAGCTAGGTTCTTTATCTGAATAACTTCTTACTACTTGATTACCTAGATAGTTTATCTTTTTATGTTCAGCTTCCCTAGCTTTTGATAAGTTTTGTTCAGAATCTGTAGTAGTTGGAACAACATCCTTTTTCTTTTCTTTTGTTAAATGTATTTCATCTTCACTTTTCGTTGCAGTATTATTTGATAATAAATTATCAACATTTTTATTAGTAAACCAAATTCCTCCAACTGCAATGATACAGATACATATAAATAAGGATAAATAAAAAGCATCCTTTTCTAATAATTTCTTTTTCATGTTGTACCTCCAAATATATTAATACATATTCAGATTATTAACCAAAAATTAATATTTATACAACATTTTTACATTTTATGTAAGTTAATATATATCTTTAATATTTGTATCTTTAAAGTAATGAAATAATATATCATAATACTTATATCCCTTTTGTGCCATTCCTTGTGCACCCCATTGACTCATTCCAACACCATGACCATAACCTTTTATAGTAAATTTCATTTCATTTCCACTATAATCAATAGTAAAATTAGCAGAGTTTAAATTAAGTATTTTTCTTATTTGAATACCACTTAGCTTAATATTACCAATTCTTATAATCTTTACACATCCACCTTCTGTTCTACTTTCGATGTTTACTTGATTGTTTAATTGAGATAATGACACACTTAATTGTGGATATAAATTTTTTATGTATTTTATAAATTTACTTTTTTCAATAGAATAAGTTGTTATATATTTAGGTGATTGTTTTTCATAAGGACTGTCAACAGATACTAAATAAGGATACTTCGTTGAAAAAACATCTTCGCTATTCTCTGTTTTTCCTGAAGAAGTTGAAAAATATAAGGGAAGTATAGCTTTATCATTATAAGTTAAAATTTGACCTTTAGTTTCATCTATAGCTTTTTTAACTTTTACATAGTCACTATCCATCCAATCTTTCCCCTTAATATTTTTTAAATTTTCATAAGATGTATAAGCTTGACAATGAGATGAATTAGTGCAAATATCTGCACCTTTATGGCCTGATTTAATATTATTTTCTATCTTGTATATAACATAAGTTCTAGCTGCAACTGCTTGAGCTTTTAATGCTTCTTCATCAAATGTTGATGGCATTTCACTTGATAGTACTCCATATAAGTATTCTTCCATATTCATTTTTTTTTTCTTATTTTCATCAACATCATAAACATTTATTATTGGATCATCTTTATCAATTTTTTCATAGGTTATTTCTTGAGTTTTTTTTATTTTATTTTTTACACTTTCTTTTGTTTCATCTATATCACTATATAGTAATAAACTACTAACAACCGATACTATAACTACTGAAAAAGATAATAACAATATAAAAATAAAAGGCTTTTTCATATATACCCTCCTAAGATTTAAACTTCTTAAATATATGAAAAAACCTATTTTTTTATTACTATTTATTATTCTACTATTTCTATGTTACCGCCTAAAGCTGTTATTTTTTTATCAATATCTACATATCCTCTTTGAATATGATAAATTTCACCTATTTCAGTTTCACCTTCTGCTATAAGTCCGCATAGTATTAAAGCTGCCCCTGCTCTTAAGTCAGTAGCATTAACTTTAGCACCATATAATTTATCTACACCTTCTACAATTGCAGTTCTACCTTCGATTTTGATGTTAGCTCCCATTCTATTAAATTCAGCAACATGCATAAATCTATTTTCAAATACAGTTTCTATAACTACTCCAGTTCCTTTAGATACAGTAAGCATAGCCATAAATTGAGCCTGAACATCTGTAGGGAATCCTGGATGTGGTAAAGTTTTTATATCTATGGCTTTTAATTTTTCCGGTCCTATTACTCTTATTGAGTTATCCATTTCTATAACTTCACAACCAGCTTCTCTTAATTTAGCTGTTACAGGTTTTAAATGCTCTAAAATAACATTTTCAACAGTTATATCACCTTTTGTCATAGCAGCAGCTACCATGAAAGTTGCAGCTTCTATTCTATCTGGTATTACATCATGTTCTGTAGCTGTTAATTCTTTAACACCTTTTATTCTTATAGTATTAGTTCCTGCACCTTTAACATCAGCACCCATTTCATTTAAGAAGTTTGCTAAATCAACTATTTCTGGCTCCTCAGCAGCATTTTCTATTATAGTAGTTCCTTCTGCTAAAACAGCAGCCATCATTATATTTTCAGTTGCTCCAACTGATGGAAAATCTAAATATAATTTACTCCCTACTAATTTTTCAGTTTTTGCCTCAACAAAACCATGGTCCATTATAACATCTGCACCTAATGCTTTAAATCCTTTTAGGTGTAAATCTATTGGTCTAGTACCTATAGCACATCCTCCTGGCATTGATATTTTTGTTTGATTAAATCTTGCTAGTAACGGTCCCATTACTAAGAAAGAAGCTCTCATTTTTCTAACTAATTCATATGGTGCATCATATGTTGTTAAGTTAGTTGCATCAACTGTTAATGTTGTTCCTTTATATTCAACTTCAGCACCTAAATGTCTTAATAAATCAGATATAACATGTACATCTTTTAAGTTTGGTACTTCTCTAAGTACTGATTTTCCTTTTGCTAATAATGTTGCTGCTATTATTGGTAATACAGCATTTTTTGCACCATCTATTCTAACACTACCTTTAAGTGGATTACTCTTTTTTACTATTATTTTAGCCATTTTTTACTCTCCTTACTAAACTTAATAATCTAATTTTATTATCGGTGTAGCCATGTAGATTAAAGTTTTATCTTCATTTTCACTATACCTAATTCCTATATTTAAATTGATCTTGTTTTCCAAATATTCCAAATCGTTTTCTTTTAATAAGTTACTATATGCAGTAACAGAAATATAATTATTATTTCTTATTTTATCTATTTCCTTTGCATTCATATTATACAATATATTCTTTAAAATATCATTAATTTTATACAATTGTAAATTTTTTGTATATTCTCCAACAATACACATTGCAATTTCTACATCATTTGAATGACTATTTAGAACTTTATTTAAAGTTTGATAAATATCTCTTATATTTTTATATACTTTATTGTTTAATATGTCAATAATTATATAATATTCTTTATTATTTTTTTGGGTTGCTGTAAAAGTTATACTGTAATTATTATCCTTTACTTTTGTATATATTTGGGCTTCTTTTTCATTACCTTTTATATTCCAGCTTATTTGATTTTCACTTATATTAAAGCAATTCATAATATCTATACATATCTGTTTAATTTCTTCTTCAGATTTTATATCCGGTACTACTGTATTTATTTTTATATTGTAAAACTTAAATTTTGCATCAGTTTGCTCAAATGCTTCTATAAAATCATTAGTCCAGTTATTATATATTACATTTGCATATGATATAAACATTCCTAAAACAAATAATAGTAAAAAAGTTGTAATAAACTTTGCTATCTTCATAGTAAATCCCCCCAAAGAGTAATAATCTTATTTAGATTATTGACATTACCATGAAGGTTATACGATTAATTTAAATTTATTAAGGCAAAAAAAGGTTATATACTAATCGTATATAACCTTTTCTATTATCTATAGTGTCTTATTTTATTCAACTGTAACTGATTTAGCTAAGTTTCTTGGTTTGTCTATGTCGCACCCTCTCATCTTAGCTACATGATAAGATAATAATTGCATTGGTACAACACTTGTTATACTTGCAAACATATCTTCAACTTCTGGTATATATATTACTCTATCAGCTGATTTTTCAACTTCTTTGTTATACTCTTCAACTATTGCTATAACTTTAGCACCTCTAGCCTTAACTTCTTGCATATTTGAAACCATTTTTTCAAATAATTGCTCTTGAGTTGCTATTGCTATAACTGGAGTTCCTTCTTCAATTAAAGCAATTGTTCCATGTTTTAATTCTCCTGCTGCAAATGCTTCAGCATGCATATAAGATATTTCTTTTATTTTTAAAGAACCTTCCATAGCTAATGCATAATCTAAACCTCTACCTAAGTAGAATATATCATTTTTATCTTTGATTTCAGCAGCTATTTCTTCTACAAATTTATCACATTCTAATACTTTTTCAACTTTAGATGGCATTTCTTTTAAGATGTCTATCATTTTGAAATATTCTTCTTCAGTTATACTTCCTTTAGTCATCGCTAAGTTTAAAGCTATCATATAAAATGCCATTAATTGAGTTGTATAAGCTTTAGTTGATGCAACTGCTATTTCTGGACCTGCCCAAGTGTAGAATATATCATCAGATTCTCTTGCTATTGATGATCCAACAACGTTAGTTATTGATAATACTCTAGCACCTTTTGCTTTAGCATCTCTAAGAGCAGCTAATGTATCAGCAGTTTCTCCTGATTGACTTACTATTATTATTAAAGTATTTTCATCTACAAATGGATCTGAGTATCTAAACTCTGATGCTATATCAGCTATTACTGGTATTTTAGCGAATTTCTCTATAGCATATTTACCAACAAGTCCTGCATGATAAGCAGTACCACAAGCTACTATATATACTTTGTTTATTCTATCTAAATCTTCTTTAGTTATTTTTATATCGTCTAATTTTATTCTTCCGTTTTCATCTAGTCTTCTCATTAATGTATCTTCAACACCTTTAGGTTGTTCGTAGATTTCTTTTGCCATGAAACTATCAAATCCACCTTTTGATGCAGCTTCCACATCCCAAGTTATTTCACTAACTTCTTTTTCTACTACTTCTTTGTTTTCATTTAAAACAGTAACTTTATCTCCTAATATATGAACAAATTCACCATTTTCTAAGAAGTAAACATTTCTTGTATATTTTAATATTGCAGGTATATCAGATGCTATCATGTTTTCATCTTCTCCTAAACCTACAACTAATGGACTATCTTTTCTTACTGCAACTAATTCGTTTGCATTATCAGCACATACTACTCCTAGTGCATAAGCTCCTCTAAATCTAGCAGTTGCTTTATATACAGCATCTAAAAGATTTCCTTCATAGTATTTGCTTACCATGTGAGCTGCTATTTCTGTATCTGTTTGAGATAAGAATTTAACACCTTCAGCTTCTAATTCAGCTCTTAATTCAAGGTAGTTTTCTATTATACCATTGTGAACTACTGCTATAGTTCTATCCATATTGAAATGAGGATGTGAGTTTACATCTGATGGTTCTCCATGAGTTGCCCATCTTGTATGTCCTATACCTAAATGTCCATCAATAGGATTTTTTTGTAAATCTTCAGCAAGTATTGCAAGTCTACCTTTAAATTTTCTTATTGCTAATTCATTTCCAGTGTTTACAGCAACACCTGCAGAGTCATACCCTCTATATTCTAATTTTGACAGACCATCAATTAAAACTTCTGTCGCTTGTCTTTTTCCTAAGTATCCAACTATTCCACACATATATGTGCCTCCTAAAAATATTAATTTTATATATTTTTAGAGTTAGGTCATGAAAAAGTTTACTTAAGTTTTCCTTTGTCCATAAAATCGCTTCTATGATTTAAGAAAACTTTCACGATGGTAAACACACCGCAGAGCATCCGCCGAAAAATCGATTAACTCTGTCCTCGTCAACTTAACCCCCAATACTACTAAAAACTCTATCTTTGTTAAGTTCTGGCGCTTAATAGTAAATACTAAATTAAAATTTAGTATTTACTTTTCAGTTTACGATAATTTTTCTTTAATAAGATTAGCTAAGTTATTAGCTAACTCATTTATTTGACCTTCCTCTTTACCCTCTAACATTACTCTAACTAATGGTTGTGTTCCAGATGGTCTAATTAAAACCCTTCCAGACCCCTCCATTAATTCTTCTATTCTTGTTATTTCATTTTTAATTTCTTCAACTTCCATAAATTTATTTTTCACTTCATTTTTCACTTCAACATTTACTAGTACTTGTGGGTAAACACTCATAATTGAAGCTAATTCTGATAAAGGTTTCTTTTCTTCCATTATTATTTTTGATAACATTAATGAACTTAAAACCCCATCACCTGTAGTGTTGTAGTCAGAGAATATCATATGTCCTGATTGTTCTCCTCCTAGGTTAAATTCACCTTTTTTCATAGCTTCTATAACATATCTATCTCCTACATCAGTAGTTTCTAGATTTATTCCATGTTCTCTTGCTGCAACATTAAGACCTATATTTGTCATTACAGTGATTACTAATGTGTTATTTGACAGTTGATTTTTTTTCTTTAAATAAACTGCACTTAGTATCATTATATGATCTCCGTCTACAATGTTTCCATTTTCATCAACAGCGATTAATCTATCTGCATCTCCATCATACGCTAATCCTAAATCTGCCTTATTTTCTACTACAGCTTTTTGTAGCATTTCTGGATGAGTAGATCCACACTTATCATTTATATTCTTTCCATTTGGAGTTGTATTTATATCTATAACATTTGCTCCAAGTTCTTTAAATACTGTTGGTGCAACTTCATAAGATGCTCCATTAGCACAATCTAGTACAACTTTCATTCCAGTTAAATCAACATTTATTATAGATTTTAAATAATCTACATAATCTCTTAAAGCATTATGTTCATGATTTATAACACCAACATTTTCTCCAACTGGGTTGCAGTCTACTTTATCTATATTTTCTATATATTTTTCTATTTCTAATTCTATTGCATCATCTAATTTAAATCCATCTTTATTGAAGAATTTGATACCATTATCCTCCATTGGATTATGTGATGCTGATATAACAACTCCACAATCTGCATTATATTTTCTTGTTAAATATGCTACTGCTGGTGTTGGAATAACGCCTACAGGAATTATATCACATCCTACAGACATTAATCCAGCAATTAAAGCTGATTCTAACATATCCCCTGACATTCTTGTATCTTTTCCAACTACAACTTTTACTCTGTGATCCCCTTGAGCTAAAACATATCCACCAGCTCTTCCTAATCTATATGCTAAGTCACAAGTAAGTTCCTTATTAGCAACTCCTCTAACTCCATCTGTTCCAAAATATTTTCTCATTAAAAAACTCCTTCCATAACGGAATATCTATATTTATAAATTTATTTTATTCAGTTTATATATTAAATATTAAATTTTAATTATAACCATAGGATTATTTTAATACTTAAATGAAAAAAAGACAATAGAAATAATCCTATTGTCTCTTTGACTATTATAAAATTATATTTTTAAAACAAAACTAGGCTTGAGCAGTTGTTACTGAGTTCATTCCCTTTTGTAATGCTTCTCTATTTATTGGTATAAATTTAGACTTTCTCTCTCCAAAAACTTTTAAGAAAGCTTGTAAAACTGATTCTATATCAACAGCTTCTGTAACTTTTAAACAAGCACCGAGCATTATCATGTTAGCTACCTTCGGCATACCTATTTCTGCTGCTAATTCATTTGCTGGTATATAAGTTACATCCACGTCATCTCTTTCTACTTTTGTATCGATTAATGAGCTATTTACTAATATGTGACCTCCTGGTACTACATCATTTGCAAATTTCATAGAAGGTTTATTCATTATAACTGCACATGTTGCATCATCTGTTATAACAGGTGATCCTACAGGTTTATCTGATACAGTTACTGCACAATTAGCTGTACCTCCACGCATTTCTGGACCATATGAAGGTAACCATGAAACTTCTTTTCCTTCAAGCATACCTGCATAAGTTAATAATTGTCCCATTGACATAACACCTTGACCACCAAACCCTGCACATATTACTCTTGATGTTGCCATATTATTTCGCCTCCTCAACTTCAACTTCAATATCTTTTTTATTTCCTAATTCATAGTAAGCCATCATATTATCTCTTAACCATTGTAGGGCATCTTTTGGTGCTAATCCCCAGTTAGTTGGGCAACTAGATAATACTTCTACTATTCCAAAACCTAGTCCTGCTTGTTGAACTTGGAATGCTTTTTTAATAGCCTTTTTAGCTTTTCTAACATTAGCTGGTGTATCAACAGAAACTCTTTCTACAAATACTGCGCCAGTTAATGTAGCTAACATTTCACTAACTCTTATTGGAAACCCATTTATTTCTGGATCTCTACCATTTTGAGCAGTTGTAGCCTTTTGACCTATTAGAGTAGTTGGTGCCATTTGACCACCTGTCATACCATATATTCCGTTATTTACAAATATTGTACTTATTTTTTCCCCTCTTGCTGCTGCATGAACTATTTCAGCCATACCTATTGAAGATAAATCTCCATCACCTTGATAAGTAAATACAAATTTATCAGGATGAGTTCTTTTTATTCCTGTAGCTACTGCTGGTGCTCTACCATGGGCAGCTTCTTGTGTATCAACATTAAAATATTTATATGCTAAAACTGAACATCCTACTGGAACTACCCCTATAGCATTTTCCAATAGTCCCATTTCTTCTAGTGATTCTGCAACTAATCTATGAATTATACCATGAGTGCATCCTGGACAATAATGAGTGGCAACATCTTGTAATCCTTCTGTTCTTTTAAATACTACAGCCATTATTTTTCCCCCCCTATTATTTCTTTAGCCTTTTGACCTATAGCAGCTGGAGATGGTATCATTCCTCCTGATCTACCATAGAAGTCTACTGGTAATTTACATTCACTAGCTAATTTAACATCATCTATCATTTGTCCTAAACTCATCTCAACAACTAATAAATTTTTAGCATTTGGTATTTGTTTGAATGCTTCTTTTGGGAATGGCCATAATGTTTTTGGTCTTATTAAACCTACTTTATAACCTTCTTCTCTTAATTGATCTACTGTAGTTTTAACTATTCTAGATACTGTTCCATAAGCAACAAATACTAGCTCAGCATCTTCAGTATGATACATTTCATATTGAACTTCATTTTCTTCTATTGCTTTATATTTTTTTTCTAATTTTAAATTGTGTTGCTCTAACTCTTCTGATTGTAAATATAAAGAATTTATTACATTAGGTTTTCTTTGGCCTTTTGTTCCAGTTGTTGCCCAAGTTTTTTGGGGTATTTCTCTAGTTTTTCTTTCTTTATCAAAATCAACTGGCTCCATCATTTGACCTATCATACCATCAGCTAAAACCATAACTGGAGTTCTATATAAATCAGCTACATCAAAAGCTTCTATTATCATATCAACAGCTTCTTGAACAGATGCTGGTGCAAATACTGGAGTTCTATAATCTCCATTTCCACCACCTTTTGTAGCCATATAATAATCTGATTGAGAAGGTTGTATAGTTCCTAGTCCTGGTCCACCTCTCATTACATTAAGTACTACACATGGTACTTCTGCACCTGCACAATAAGTTATCCCTTCTTGTTTTAATGCTACCCCTGGTGAAGATGAAGATGTCATGACTCTAGTCCCACTTCCTCCTGCTCCATAAACCATATTTATAGCAGCCACTTCAGACTCAGCTTGTACAAAAGCTCCTCCAACTTTAGGTAATTCTCTTGATAAATATTCTGGTAATTCACTTTGTGGTGTTATTGGGTAACCAAAGAAGTAGTGACATCCAGCTTGTATAGCTGCCCTACCAAAAGCTTCGTTACCTTTCATAAGAATTTTAGCCATTATTAATCCCCCTTACTATAATAATAATTAATCTCTTTCTACTGTAATAACAACATCTGGACACATTAATGCACAACTAGCACATCCTACACATTTTTCTTCATCTACTATTTTTGCTGGATTATAACCTTTTGCATTTATAACCTCTGTATCTATTGCAAGTATTCCTTTTGGACACGCTTCTACACATAGTCCACAGCTTTTGCAACGTTCTACATTGAAAATTACTCTCCCTTTAGCCATTATTAAGCCTCCCTTAATTATTTCTTATATTGTGAGCTCAAAACTACATCATCCATTCTTCCCTTAGATAAAGTTTCATAGGTAATATATCTCCCTCTAAATCCTTAGGTAACTTATCTACAATACTTTCCAAGCAAGAAATATACTTAATAGGAATATTCCTTATTTTAGATACTTCCCTTGCAACATATTGACCTTTAAGTACATCTTCAACTGTTGTTTCTTTTAGCATATGTGTGTTATTTATAAGACCTGTTACCTTTAATTTTGAGGTTGCTTCTATTGCATCTATATATTGAAGAACTTCTTTGGCAGTTTGAGTTTTCTCCCTATTGGCATTAACTACATAAAACATATCATAATCATTTGAATTAAATTGATTAGCAAATCTTCCCACTACTTTTCCACCTACATTATCTCCACCTACATCTATAACATAATTAACTGATTTATCATTTAATGGTCTCATAATTTCTGCTGAAACAGCTGGTAAATCAAGTGTGGTTGTGTTTATAGAACTATCAATAGGAGTTATCCCTAAATCTTTCATTAGATCTTTTTTCTCTCTTGATCTGAAGTAAACGTTTACCACATCTAAATCAGCCAATGCTACTTCTCCTTCAACTTGTTCCCTAAGTTTAGTAACGTAATTAATTGAAACTTCACTTTTACCACTTCCATAATGACCTATAAAAAGTCTAATCCTTTTATCGTCTTTTATCATAAATTTTCACCTATTTTCAGTTTATATAGTTTATATATTAGTAGCTAGTACTTCTTTTTCATAATCTAGAGCTTTTTCTTCTCCATTTAATACTCTAAGCCCTCCTTGAGCAAGGGCAATCATTTCATCTTCACCTGGATATGCTATAACTGGAGCTATAAATTTAACTTTATTTTTTATTTTTTCTACTATTTTTTTAGAATAGGCAATTCCACCAGTTAATATTATTGAATCTATATCACCTTCAAGTACTGTGGCATAAGCTCCTATTTCCTTACAAATTTGATAAATCATGGCCTCATAGATTAGTTCAGCTTTTTTATTTCCTTTTTCAATCATTGCTTCTACATCTCTAATGTCGTTTGTTCCTAGGTAAGCCACTACTCCACCATTTCCTTTTATTCTTTTAGAAACTTCATCTTTACTTAACTTATCTGAATAACACAGCCTCATCAAAGCCCCTACAGGTAGTCCTCCACTTCTTTCTGGAGAAAAAGGTCCTTCTCCGTCAAGACCATTAGTGTTATCTATAACTTTACCCTTTTTATGAGCTCCAACTGTAATTCCACCGCCCATATGAACAATTAAGAAATTACAATCTTCATATTTTTTATTCATCTCTTTTGCTGCTCTTCTTCCTATGGCCTTTTGATTTAATGCATGGAATATACTTACTCTTGAAATTTCTGGCACACCAGATATTTTTGCCACTTTTTCCATTTCATCCACAACAACTGGATCTACTATAAAAGATGGTATAGAAACTTCATCTGCCATTTCTTTAGCTATTATGCCACCCAAGTTAGATGCATGTTCACCTAGTACTCCAACTTTTAAATCTTCTACCATTGCATCACTTACTTTATAAGTTCCACCTTGAATAGGTTTTAAAAGACCACCTCTACCTACTATTGCATCTAAATCTTTCTTTTCTATATTTGCTTCTTTTAAAGCTTGTTCTATTACTGATTTACGGAATTCAAATTGATCTGCTATTTTTTTATATTTTTCTATTTCTTCTGAGGAATGTCTTAATGTTTTTTCATATAATAAATATTCATTTTTAAATACTGCAATTTTCGTTGATGTTGACCCTGTGTTAATAGTTAAAATTTTATATTCTCCCACTTCAATAACCTTCCTTTATTTTATATTATTTTTTTGTGCTTGCTAGAACGCCTAATGCTATTGAATTTAATTTAGTCTTATCACTATCTGCTCTAGATGTTAATATTATAGGCGCCTTAGATCCTACTATTAAACCTGCATTTTCACATTTTGCAAAATATGTTATTGATTTATATAAAATATTTCCTGCTTCTATATCTGGTACTACTAATATATCTGCTTTTCCAGCTACAGGATGATTTATTCCCTTATGTCTAGCTGACTCTTCACTTATTGCATTATCTAATGCAAAAGGTCCCCCAACTATACAATTTTTTATTTCTCCATTTAGGTACATCTCTTCTAATTCTTTTGCTTCAACAGTATCTTTCATTTTTGGGTTAACCTTTTCCTTAGCGCAAATTAATGCCACTTTTGGTTCTTCTATGTCCAATGCTCTGGCAACTGAACAAGCATTTTCAATTATTTGTTTCTTTTCATTTACACCTGGAGCTAAATTCATAGCTGCATCTGTTATAAAAAACAATCTGTCATATCCTTCTATATCAAAAACTGCAACATGACTTAGTATATTACCTGTTCTTAAACCAATTTCTTTATTTAGCACTGCTTTTAGTATTATTGATGTGTCTACTAATCCTTTCATAACCATATGAGCTTTTCCCGTAGATACTATCTCTACAGCTTTTAAACAAGCTTGTGACAAATCTTTTATATCTACTAACTCATAATTATTTAAGTCTATATTTAGCGTCTTTGCTATTTCTCTAGTTTTTTCAATATCTCCAACTAAAATCGCCTCAATCATATGCTGTTTTCTAGCATTTTCAACTGCTATCAATACTTCTTTATCTTGGCAACAAGCTACAGAAATAGTTTTAGGACCTCTCTCTTTTGCAAATTTAACAATATCATCTATATTCCTCATTTTTTCCTCCTAAACTTTATGTATTTAGTTGCTTTAAACTCGGCATAAATAACACTTTTTAATAAGTTGTATGTTTTAAATTTGATTAAATTTTATTGATATATAAACCTTTATTTTATATTTTTTCTATCTAATTATATTTTAGCATATTATTATTTATCATTGTAAAATATTAAAAGGAAATTTCAAATAAATTTTTTAATCAGTTTAATTATAAAAAAAGTGTAATTTAGTCAATTTTAATTTGCTTTTAACTAAATTACACTTTTTAACATTTTTATTTGTTTATAACGCTAGGTATAATCTTTATATTTTTAAATGTTATATTTGATTTATATTTTATAGTATATTCTTTTTCTTCATCATTATTAGCATCTAAATCTATATATAAACTTATGTCTGATTTAGATAAACTCGTATTATTATCCAATTGAACTTCCACATTAATGTTATCTGGTATATTTAAGTCATTTATATTTACATTTTTAGAATTATTAACTAATTCAACTTCATCTTTTTTATAAATTAATCGTTGTACCGAGCTTTCTTGATCTTTACTTTTAATTACAACACTCTTTTCATCACTTGTTACATCTTTTGGTATAACTAAATCTACTGTCTTAGATGAACCTATGGTTTTTGAATCTATTTTAGATGTATTAATATAAGTTATTTTTTCTAAATCATCTTTTTTACCTTTTATAGTAATAGTACTAGGATTAACTTCATAAGCTGTTACATCTTCTGAATTATTTTCTAATTGAATATTTATAGGTACTTTTTTCTCTTCTAAAAATGTTACTTCTGCACTAATATTCTTTACTTCTAAATTTACTCCACTAACTTCGTCACCCTTAGCATTCACAGGGACTAATTTTACTCTTTGTGTTAATTTATTATTTTCTTTAGTATTAACATCGATAGTTGCTTTTATATGATCAACTTGCTCTACTAAAACTCTTGGAGCTGATATGTTTACAGTACTTTGTAGTAGTGTTACAGTATCAACATCATATTTATATTCACCAACTATATCAGGATTTATATCCACTTCTTTATGTATAAGTTTCTCTAATTTAACGACTATAAAATCTGTCTTAAATTCATAAGATAACTGTTTCGTTGTATTAACTTTTAAATATAGATAGTTTTGTCCTTCTATTGGATTATTTATCGAACCAGATATATGTATATCTTCTTCACTTATTTTTTGTAAATCAGATAGTTTTCCTGTTATATATATATCAGTTACTAAATCTGATTGAGGATATACAACTAAGTCATCACCTTGTAATTCATCTGTATTTGTAACTGTTACAGGTACATTCTCAAAAAGTTTTGTATCTTCTGGATCTACAACTGCCATAACATACATCCATAGTACTATTGCAGTAAAAAGAGCTATTAATTTTATCCTGGTATTTCTCTTCATATTATTTCTCATTTAAATATCCCACCTTTAAAGAAACTTTTATCCTCTGATGTTGTTTTATTTAAATTTTTCTTCAATATATTTGCCATTCTTTCTTTTGCTATATCTCTGTATAGTTTACCAGATTTAGCTATAGAAACTTCACCAGTTTCTTCTGATACTATTAATGTAATACAATCAGAAACTTCGCTTATTCCAACTCCTGCTCTATGCCTAGTTCCTAAGTCCTTAGTTAAATCTTTACTTTGACTTAAAGGTAAAAAACATGCTGCTGCTTTTACTTTATTGTCTCTAATTACTACTGCCCCATCATGCAATGGAGTATTTGGTATGAATATATTTATTAATAATTGTCTAGAAACATCACCATCAATTATTGTTCCAGTACTTATTATATCTGATATTTTAGTTTCTCTTTCTAATATAATAAGAGCACCGATTCTTTGTCTAGATAATGAGTATAGTGTCTCTACAATTTCATCTATAGTTTTCTCTAATTTCTTATTTTCTGCATTTTCTCCACTTTTACTAAGTAAATTAAAATTTGTTCTTCCAAGATGCTCAAATCCTGCTCTAAGCTCTGGTTGGAATATTATACAAACTGCTATAACACCTAAATTAAGTGCATTTTTTAATATCCAATAAAGTGTATGTAATTTAAATACAGCACTAAGCTGAGTAGCTAATAATAAAACTACAATTCCTTTAAAAACTTGCTCTGCTCTTGTATCTTTTATAA
>ERZ827126.1622-NODE-1622-length-19143-cov-2.787353_pt1 | contig 19143 bp, 25 predicted proteins | sample MGYA00519780_ERZ827126 | MGnify/ENA primary metagenome ERZ827126 (study PRJEB31778, sample SAMEA3449262) | human gut metagenome | biome: human gut; feature: human-associated habitat; material: faeces | place: United Kingdom | collected 2010/2012 ...
ATTTTCTCAACGGTTTCTGCATCGACCGTCCCAATCTTGTTTCCGTCCTCGTCGTATGCGTTGACGCTGCCGTCCGGATTCGTCTGCAACGCTCCCTCTGGAACGTTGTCCGTGAGTGAGCCGATGATATTTCCGTTTTCATCCCACACGACGAGATTCTCGTCCTTTGCAGCTGCTCTCATTGCTCCCTCGATGGTCTTGTACTCTTTGCAGTCCTCTTTTTTGAACTCTGTTCCTCTGCCTAAATAGTATAACATGATTATCCCTCCTATTTGTTCAGATACCTGCTTGACGCATATCCGACGATGTTCTTGTAAACCACATACAACCATTTCACGCCGTTGCAGTCGTTATAATATCCATAGCAATGAACTTTTTCACCATTGTTCATCACCGCAAGGATTGTTTTCCCTGTTCCTGCTCCTGCACGGAGGTACAACGCTGACGCTGTCACCTTATATTCTCCTGCAAGTTTTTTGTCGAATCCGTATGCAACGTCGGTCTTTGTGTCGTTCTTGACTGGTGTTGTGTTGGATGCACCCGCTCCGGATGACTTCGCTCCGTCTGTGAGGTTCACTGCAACGTGAGCATTGTCATTGAGGGTGATGTCTCCCTCAAGCAAATACGCATCCGATGTCAGATATTTGCTATCTGTCAACACCTCGAATCCTGCTGCCTTGAGACCCGCTCTCATGTTTCCGGTATAGAGATAAATGCTCACATTCTTCATTTTCTCATTTCCCAGTCTGTAACCTGCACCCTTTACGATTGCAGCGACACCGGATGAACAATCTGCCTCACACGCAATCGTGATTTGTGCAGGGTCGTAATTCGATGCCTTGAGATGCTCCCAAAATGTGTACCTCTCTGACTGGTCATATCCGATTTTATTGTTGACTGCTGCTGCCTTTGCCATGCTCGCAATCATTTTTCTGACCTTTGCATCCGGATGACGGAGGACACATTTCCACGGTCTGTTGTACCAATTTATAACCCTCCACTCTGTACCTGTCTGGTCTCCTGCCTTTCCTCCGCTGTATCTGTTATTTTCATCATGTCCGCAATTTGAAATCATTTGTTTTCCTCCTTGTCAAATTCATCTGCTGTGAATCCGCATAATTCCGGATTCTTTTCCTGTATCTTGTCGTATAGCATCAAGCCTCCGACGATCAACGGTGTCGCCCACCACATCAACGCAGCAGGTATCGAAAGAATAAATCCGCACACCCTCGTCACCGCTTTTCCGAATCTCGTCTCGTCCGTGTCGATATGGCAATCACCGCACTCCCTCATTTCCTCCCGCATCTCTTTGTCTAAATCAAAAGAGATTTTCCAAAAGAAAATATTGACTGCTGCAAATACGACAACCGCCATGATTGCATATATCAGCACAAGCATCCGCATGTTTCCGGTCATGAAATTACATATCTTTTTCACCGACCTCACCTGCCTCACCGTTCACAAGTTCCTGCATCGCTTTGTTGCTCTCAAGCATTTTTTTCATTCTCTCAAGTGCTTCATCGACCATCATCGAAAAAGCCTCAAACGAGATCACTCTTGCAAGCCATGCAAACCGTGCAACGAACATGTCATATACATACCGCAGCTTGATTTGACCTGTACCGCCTCCCAGTTCCTTTTCTGCTTTTGTGACTGCATAAAGCAGCCATTCTCTCACTTTGTTCAACTGCTTGTCTGACGGCATTTTCACGAAAACATATACTGTATATCCTCCCGCTGCCAATACCGCAATCAGACCCACAATCACGAACCAATTCTCGACGATGTATTTCATCCCTGTGCCTCCTCGTCATTCTGCTCCGGTTCATCATTGTGTTGTATTCCTCCGTTTGATTTTGTTCCCTTGACCGTTTTCACGGACTTAATGAGTGCCATTGCCCCGCCCTCAACTGAAAGAAATCTGAATACATTTTCAATCAGCGTTGACGGTTCTGACCCTACCCGTAAAAACACAAATATCATCACGACTGTAAAGATAAATGCTGCAAGAATCATTGTGAATACAACACGTTTCATGAACAGACCGGAAACCTTTTTGTCATGTCTCTCTTTTCGCTCTCTTATCCGGTACATTCTTTTCAGATGCCGGATTCTGATGCGACGCTCCTGTTCTGTCATTCTCATGTATTGCCTCTTTTCTGCGAGGTTGATTCTTGCCTGTTTCCTGCCCTCCTGTTATCGGTCGGAATTTCTTTCTCCGTCCAGTCTCTTGTGATAACTCTTGAGTGACTGTTCCACGATGACAACACGCTCTCTCAACTGTTTCATCTCCTCACGGTTCTCTTTCGATTCCCGCTTGATGTCTTTGAGGTCATCCGCAATGTTCTCAAGTTTCACCATCACCATTGTGTCGGTCGTTGCTCTCTGTTCTGCATCTTCCTGTGTGTCCTTTTTCTCATTTCTCTGCTTTGAGCAGATTCCGAAAAAAATTGCAAACGCAACAGATACTCCGGAGAGCAGCAAGGAAATCTCAATCGTCAACGGCATTCTCCTTTCCGAACTCTGTCGCCTCGATGTCGTCGGTGTCGCAGTACCTCCGCATCCCATATTCAAGAACATCCATCTCTCTGTCTGTCTCTTTTATGTCCTGCCGGAGTTCTGCCTTGACCGTCTCCTCGATTTTCGACTGTTCAATGATTGTTTGCTGCTTTTTCACGATTGAGGATAGATTCTCCGTCACATCACACAACCGTGATATTATTTCAAGCGGACTCATTCTGCATCACCGCCGGAGTATTCCTCCCCTGTGATGTATTCATATTCCTCCGCTGAAATGCTACCTCTCGCCACTCTCTCGGCGATCTGCTCCTTTGTGAGCGTTTTTTTGACTGCGTACATTCTTTTCAGACTTTCAACAAGTATTCTCATTAAATCAGTCCCTCCTCGATCAACTGTGCGGTGTATTCGTCGATGACCGCATCTTTCTGAAACTGTGTCACGGATTCGACGATTCCGGATGTGTTCTCCTCAACGATGGACTTCATGAGTGCCATGTTCTCATATTCCTCGACCGTCATTTCCTTTTCGTCGTACTGCCATTCGGTCACGGTCTGCATCTTTCCGTCTGCTCCCTCAACCTCTTTCTCCACCTGTTCGATGTTTTTACGCAGATAAACCGTTGACGGAGACGATGTCCGGTCGATCTCCTCCGGACGTTCCGGCTGTGTTCCTGTCACCTTTTTCCAGTCTGTCATGTTTCTCATTCTCCTTTCTGCTATGCTTTGAAACTATCCTCTTGAGTTTCTTGACATTGATTTTCGGTTTGATGTACTCAACGTAATAGTTGTATGTGTCCGTATGTTTGAACAATCCCATATAGGACAACATCACCGATGCGTTATACCATGAGATTTTATCCTGCTTTGAGATGTGGTTCGCCTTACGCCTCGCAGCTTCGATATTTGATTTCCGGATGGTTGTCCGGTCATGGTGAAATTGGAATCCCATAAAATCAAGCATACGTCCCTTTGTGATCTGCTTTCCGTTCTCGTCAAGCGCTGGTTTCCCGTCTTTCATCACCGGATATTCAAATCTAAACACCTGCCAGTCACCTTTTATCTCAAGGTCAAGGTTTTCATTCAGATACGCCTCGATTGCCCTGTGCATTTTATGCAGCTTCTTTTTGCTCTTTCCCAGTATCACCATGTCATCCATGTATCGCATGTAATGCTCTGCATGGAGTTCCTCCTTGATGTAATGGTCAAGTGCTTTCAAGTAAAAATTGCCGAACCATTGTGATGTAAAATACCCCAACGGAACGCCTTTTCGCATCTCCTCAATAATTGTTTTCAGTTCCTCGAACATCGCTCCTGCGATGCCGATTTCCCTCAATACCTCCAACGCTCCGGAGATGTCGTCAAATGCTATGCACCCGACAAGCGTTTTCGTCTGCTCTGCATCAATCTCAACACCTACATCCGTCAAAATCTTTGCGACGAGTGCGATCTTGTCATGTTCAATCAGTATGCAGAGTAATCTATAAAACCGTTTATCCCGAATTACTGCTTTGAGTTTCTCCTTGAGGATTCTCCGGTTTATGGATGCAAAGAAATGGTGAACATCCATCTTGAGAACAAAGAATTTTTTCCCGCCGTATGAATCAAGCCATTTTCTCATGTACTTCTTTCCGTAATGAACACCCCTGTCCGGAATGCTCCCGCATGAAAATTCATACAATCCATTCATCACAATCGGTTTGAACTGACCTATTGCACAATGATGAATAACCTGCTCATATTTGTAATGCGGTTTCAATATACGGCGTGTTTTCTTGCTGCTGCTCTCGTTGATGATGCTCGGTTTGTGATAGTCCGGAATGAACAACTCCTCTGTCAACATCTTTTTCAAGAGTTCTGTGTGTTCATCGAGGTTCTCTAATACCTCCCGCACATCATTCCTGTTCTTTTTCTTTTTGGATGCATTTATAAAACACTGTTTTATGTAGTCGTCTTGTAACATTGGCTCATATAGGTTGTTGTAACTTCTCATATAGTATTTTCTTATCTCCTATCGGTTTTTGTGCGGATGCTTACTCAACCGACCCTATATCCGGAATGATTTTCGCCTTGTGGCGTGGGATATAGGCTGCATTTGATTAAACGCTCCGATATGAGAAGAAAATGGACGCACCGATGTTCCAGTTCGCATTGCCCGCAGAATTGTTCAAATTCAAGTAATCCGCACCGCAGTTCTCGCCATTGTTACAGTTACCGCCGACAAGGGCGACCGCAGTAATTCCGGCATTCCACCAAAAATAGTCACATGTGTATGTGCTACTGCTGCCACCTATTGAATTGACAATGCGTCCGAATCTGCTTGACTTTGTTCCTTTCTGATAACCGTTGCCGGATGATGCGAATGTGATTCCGACCTTTTCAAAGTCCTTTCCTGTCAGATTGTACGGTGGTGTCATCTTTGCAAGGATTTCACCGCCTACCATCAACAGACCGTTGATTCTATCCCAACGGTTGCCCCACGGTTTTTCCATGTAGAACACTTTGACCTCATGTGTTGTGTCGTTATATCCGAAAAACTGTCCTTTGTCCTTGAGTGTTCCGGTTGCAAGATGCCCGTAATTCTGTGATGCGTCGTTCACATATCCGGATGTCTGACCCTGTCCGAATGCAGTCTGTGAATTGTCTGTCTTTGACATAATCTTGAGCATACAATTCAACAGGTTTCGTTTGCTCCATGAGCCGATATTCCATCCCGCACCGTTTGCCTTTGCTCTTGCAATCTCTGTTGATGCGTTTGTGTTATACATGAGTGCCTGTCCTGCAAGTGAGCGGATGCGTGTTCCATCATACGAACCGCCAAACATCGGGAAATAGAGTTTGTCCGCATGTGAACCGTCCTCTCTGACATATGCGTCATCGTTGTATGATTCATCGTACTGGACGTTTGAAATAATCATGTACTCGTAGTTTCCGACTTCAAACTGTGAGAGCCAAATCTTGCCCTTGTCACCGCTGCCATCGAATACACTCATTGCATTTCCTCCGTATGCCGTGTTTGAGACATCGGATGCCGTTTTTCCGTCTGCTTTCTTTGTGTGGTCGTTCGGGTCGAGTTTATAATCTTCTGTACCGTCATATCTGACCATCGCCGGATAGTTGTTCTTTACAAAAAAGACATCTCCCCAGTCTCCGAAATCAAATGCTCCGGTTGAATAGTTCATCGCAGCAGGTGTCATTCCCACCGCATCGAAAAGGTATGTGCAGCGTGTCGCCGGATTGCTGTCATTTTTATTGATTTTCAGTCCGTAACGCTTTACTCCCTTTACTCTTACATCCTCCCCGACTGCTGCCAGTATTGCGTTTGTATTCGCATAGGTGCGGTCGAGTGTTTCTTTGTCTGCTACTTTTACAATTACGTCTCCGCTTGCCATGTGTTAAGCCTCCCTTACAACAATATTTCCGTCTGTCATTCCAATCTCACACGCTTTCCCTGTGACAGAATCAATCACGACATTCATTCCGGCAGCTATGCCGTCACACGCCTTTGCTGCCTGTTCTGCTTTGCTCGCTGCTGATTCCGCTTTCTTGACCGCTGCATCCACTTTCGCCTCTGCCTCTGTCTGCGATTCTGCATCCCTTACCTGTGACGCTAAAATATAGCCATATCCCGCCAGTCTGTAATATTCTTTGCCTTTTTTCGATGTCACCTTTGTCGTTTCGACCGTGACCTCCTCGCCATAAGATACCGAACCGCACACTCTCCCGCTTTCATCAGGTTCACTTCTGATTCTCAACACGCCTTTTGAAATCGGTGTTACTTTCTTGTAAGTCATGCTCAAGCCTCCCTTATCGTCAAAATCCCGTCCTCAATCGAGAGAACGCAGGTCTTTTTTGTTACTGTGTCAACCATAGTGTTGAGACCGTCCACAATGCCCTCACACGCCTTTGCTCCTGCGGTTGCTGATGCTGCTGCATCGCTTGCCGTCTTTGCTGCACTGTTTGCACTGTTGGTCGCCTCCGTCATGTTCTTGCTGAAATTGTTCACGGTGTTCATGTACCCCTGTGTCAATTCCAGTATTTCCTCATAACGTGCATTATTGACGATAATCGGCAAATCAAAGAATTTGTTTTTACCATCTCCCTGTCTGACTAAATAATGACCGGATGTGTCAATTTCAACTCCGACCTCTCTTTCCTTGAGAATCAGTGTGTCCTCAACCGCTTTCCAGTCTGCCGTTGTTCCGGTGCATGGTCTGATTGCTGCCATCTGTTCAACCTCCTTTGCCCCGTGATTATGGAATATATCACACAATCACGTTTTTGTGTTCGTTTCGCCGTCTGTTTCCAGTATCGTGGAATTATACTGCTAATTGTCGGGAGGTCGGCGTTCCTCCGTCGAAATCAACGCCCTCATTTGCCCGTCTGACCTGTGGCGTTGCTCCATCAATGAAAATCGGTGTCACGGTTCGCAGGTATGGTGTTTCACCGTCACAATCAAGATACATGCTCGAATATAAAGCCTCGGCACGGTTGAAATAGTCTTGCACACTCTCAAGGATTTTCTCTGCGGATGCAAGCAGGTAATTTTGAATCGTGTCATCAATATCCTTTTTGTCCTGTTCAACCTGTTTCTTTGCCTCCTCGACTGCCGACTGCATCTGTGACACTTCCTGTCGAATCTGCGTCGCCGTGTTCAAAGTCGCCTCAAGCTGCTCTTGATTCTGTAACGCATCCTCTGCCCTGTCTGTGACCTCTTTGCAGTCCTTTGTCGCCTGTTTGGTCGCTGCGGTCGCATCCTCGGCGTTTTTGACTGCCTGCGATGTGTCCTGCTGCCTCTGTTTCTCCTGTTGGATGCGGGTGTTCTCATTTTCCTGTCGGCTCTTTTCCGCTGCTGCTCTTTCACTCTCTGCCTTTACCCTTGCATTTTCTGCCGTCACCCTCGCTGATTCTGCTTTTTTGACCGCTGCATCCGTATTGTCAATATTCTCAATATGCCCTTTGATTCTGTTCTCAAGGTCTGTGAACTCATTTGATGACAGGATTGCATTTTCATTTCTCTGCGACTTCTCAATCTCCATCGTGAACGATGCAGATGTGATAATCTGTGAATCATCGCTTGTCCGGATTTCGATGTCGCAATACGCCGTTCCGGAGGCTGCAAGTGCTTGATTTGTCAGTTCGACCGTCACATCCGAACCGGAATATGTACATGTGTTATACACATGTTTCCCGTCCGGCTTCGCAATATTGATGACTACTCTCGACCCTGTCGGGATTGTGTACGGTTCACCGTTGTTCAGTAATTTCGCAACAATGAATCGTGTTGCCTTGTCTCCCTGTTTTGCAGATACTAAATATCTTTTTGTATCTCCGGACATCTCAAGATTGATGTACGTTATCAGTTTAGTCAATGCTGCCATGCTCTCACCTCCTCTCGGTGCTGCCTCTTTTATTCTCCCTGTTCCTCAATCCAGTCGTTAATGAATTTTTTCAGCCAATCAATATGGCTCTGTGCCTCCTCACTCAAAACCGTCATGCTGCCTTTGTTGTTGTCACTGGTGGTTTTTCCGCTGTCGGTCATTTCCGTGTATGTGAACCCCAAACGCTGCCCCTGTGCTGCATTTGTGGCGTTGAATCCTGTGATAACTCGTCTCATTCTGATTCCTCCATTCTTTCAATTATTCTGTTTTGCTCTTCCTGCACTTCGATTTCATCCTTTTCCATCTCATACAGTAACATCATCTGATTTCTCATTTGCTCATTGAGCATTTCCTGCTCCTCTGCCGTTATATCTTCTTTTTCCGGTATGTCAGACTGTTCAATCCTTGTGTCTCTGCTTCCTTTTTGTCTTGTCTTTACTTCCCAGTAAAATTCAAGTTTCGGTGTGCCTTTTACCACAAAATAACCGTCTTTTTCATTTGTTGATTCAACGTATAATTCGCCTGCTCCCTTTGCGGTGAGCATTACAATATATTTCATGTCTCTTTCTACCGTCAGCAGGAAATCATCATCAAGATACACATAGCATTGACCGTCCTCGTCAAGTTTTCCCGTTCCCATGTCTCCGAATGTAGGGGATGCCATCTCGTATGCGTACATCTCGATGTTCCGTCTGTCATCGGTGTGTATGATTCGTGTTTTCTCTCCTAAACATCCGATAGTTCCATACGCATATATATTATTATTCGCTGTAAATCCATACCCCCATAGAGTGCCACCGTCCTCACCGACATATATATTTCTCCCGACATATCCCAGTAACATGGAATAATTGAGCTTTGACAATGTTCCTATTTTGAAATCACTATTGATGTACAATCCGGAATAAAATTTCGGTGATAACGCAAACACATTCCCGGCATTGGTGATCTCGCAGTTTCCTCCAATGAGCAGTGAACCTCCCGTGATTTTCAGTGCTTTCGTTTCTGCTGAACCATCTGTATTGATTTTAAAGTTTGAGTTTGCTGTCACTGCTCCATTCAGACTTATTTTTGAGGCATTTATTGACACTTTTTCCGCTGACTGGTTTATCTTTGAAATAATCTCGTTACTTCCGACCTTTTTTGACACCGTTGATTCGATTGCATCTGCTTTCACTTTGATTGCAGCGTTCATCTCCTCTGTGGTGGAATACTCTGTCAGTTTCTCGTCGGTCGCTGCGTTGGCGTTCTTCTCTGCTGCATTGGCTGCGTCCTGTGCCGTCTTATTCGCTGCGGTGATCTTCTCTGACACAGAGGTCTTTGTCTCATAGGTTTTTGACACTCCTAAATTGATTTCATCGGCTTTCATGTCGATTGCCGATTTCATCTCCTCTGTGGTGGAATACTCTGTCAGCTTCTCGTCGGTCGCTGCGTTGGCGTTCTTCTCTGCTGCTGCAACTTTCTCCGATACAGTCTTTTTTGTTTCATACACCTGCGAAACGCCTAAACTGATCTCGTCTTTTGCTGCGGTGATATGTGATTCAACATCGCTTTTTGTGTAATATCCATCTTTCAACACCTTTTTTGTGTTGCTGTTGGCGATGGAAATTGCCTCCTCCGTAGCTGCTGCCGTTGCTTCTTTTTGAATATCCGCAAATGTTTTTCGTGCGTTTGAAATCTCAACCGTATTCTTTTTCGGTGTTTCCGGATATTCCGTAATTTTGACAATTCTCTGTTTTTCTTTTGTTCGGGTTTTCTTTGACACAAGCGTGACCGTGTCTCCGATTCCGTATGAAAGAATGTCTTTGTACTCCTCTGACGCTTTCGCAAGGTCAACAACCTCCGCAGTATATGCCTTGTACGGTCGTGACATTTCCTCAATCTTTGCCGTCGCATCCTCAATCAGACTTGTGGTGTTGGTGTATCGTTCATCTTTCCACACATACGCCTTGACTTTGGAACTATACTGAAAATTGTCGATGTAATCTTTTCCGGTCAACCATTCCGGCGTGATACCGTCTTTGCCTATCGGATAGATTCTTGTATAAAAATCATAGGTGTCGGATTTCAAAGATATTTTTCGGAGGTTTATCCCCTCTATGAAATAGCAACCTTTATCACTGCCTATTCTTTCGTAAATATTCACCGTTTTATTGATTGAATCAATGATACATTCGCACCTATATGTTGATAGGCACTTTTGCAGGACATCCCACGCCGTGATGTTCTCCTGCTCGTCAATGGTTCTTTTCTTTGTGACCGTGCATGTTCCAACATGCCACCTCGTACCCTCGAACGCAAACTCAAGACATGCTCTGATTGTCTGTTCATCCGATTCAAAGCCATACGGGAACGCCGTCCCCTCCAACTCCTCGACATTGAGAACGGCAGTGTATTTGTTGAATTGTTCTCCCTTTTCAACTGCTTTGATGACAAATTCATCTGTTTTTGTGTGTATATAATATTCTTCTTGCAATAAACCAACCAACGCTCCCGACGCAGGATATGCAAATGTCATTTCCTTGTCACCGGAATCCAGTGTCGTGGTGATTGCTCTGTCTTTGAATCCGGACAGTGTTCCGATTCTTTTCTTTCTGTCATTAAAAATTTGCAACGCTCTCACCTCCTAAATCCACATTGGAGTGTACTTGATTGTCACTCTTGCGTTTGTATCAGAGAATGTGAGTGCTGTTTCTCCCGACTTTAGCACCGGAAACGCCCATAAATCCACTTTGTCAAATGCGTTCGCCCCGTCGATTGTCACAAGTCCGGTTTTTGCGTCAATCACAACCGTTTTTCCTGCTGCAAGACTTTCCACGATGATGTCGTCATCTCCCAACCCGCCGATTGTGTAGTTCGTCAATGCTTTCTTTGCATATACCTCTACAACGCACGGAGCGTCTCTTGTGCCTACTTTATAGAACGATACAGAGGTTTTTCCATCAAATACGATTGAGAGGTCGTCATCGACAAAAAAGCCGTCAAATTCGATATTCACAACATATCGTTCTTTCACATTCTTTTTCTCATAATCATTCGATGTGATGAATCCGATGTACATTCCTTTGTACCCGTCAAGTTCTAACTTGCAAGCCTTTGTGAAATTCATCATAAATTCTGATGCTGCCCGAATGATATTGTTTCTGTTCTTGCCCTTGAAATAAATCGAAAGTTTCAAATGTCCCATCTGAACCTCTGTCTCAAATTCCGTCGGCAGTGCTGCTCCCGTCAGCCATTCATAGCTATTCGAGAATGAGGGAGGCTGCACATCGGCGGTCAACTGTTTGGCGTCATATTTTCTGATGTCTATACCATTTATTTTCATCGCCCTGTTTTACCTCCCTTTTCTTCTGTCTGTGACCATTTGTGCATCAACTTTCGACACGGTTCTGCTTGCGACCTCGTCTCCGTCGATGTATGTGTGGTTCGTTACATACAAAACATTTGATTTTTGAACGGCATCCAGTTTCTTGTCGAGGATGTTGTTCAATTTGTTGTAAAATTCCGCAAGTGGCAAGATTGCCTCGTCTCCCGCCTCGCCTCCTACCATGAGGTTGTTGCCGTTGATTCCGAACACCGTCGGGTTTGTCATGATGCCTCCGGATTTGTACCAACTGATTCCGAAATGAGGTACAGACGGCGGGTTGATTGAAAAGCTTCCACTAATCGAAATGTGCGGTAATTTCAACTGTGGCAATGACCAACTAAAATTGAACGCACTTTTTATTCTTCCTAATGCGTTTGAAACCGTTGACTTTGCACTTTCCATTTTTGAAGAAAATGCAGATTTTATCCCGTCCAGTATTGAGGATGCGGTTGACTTCGCACTGGATAATTTTGACGAAAACGCCGACTTTATGCTGTCGAGTTTTCCTCCGGTCAATGTGTTCGCCTGTGACATGAGAGAGTTCATTGTATCTTTCACGCCCGTAAAAGATGCGGACACGATTCCCTTGATACCGCCTCCGGCGTTCGTGTACGCCGTTTTCATATTGTTCAATTTTGTCGAAACATTTGATTTCGCCGTCTCCATGAGAGAGGTCGCTTTATCTTTGATATTGGTAAAATCTGACGACCACTTTGTCTTGATCTCCGAAACCTTTGTTGAGAATCCGGTTTTAATCTCATTCAGTTTGTTGGTTGCATTATTTTTCCATTCGGTCATTTTTGTCGTGACCGTGGTTTTCATGTTCTCCCAACCGGACGACACATTTTCCTTGATGCTCGAAACTTTTTCAGAAAATCCGGTTTTGATTTCCTGTAATTTGTTTGACGCATTGGTTTTCCATTCGGTCATTTTTGTCGTGACCGTGGTTTTCATATTCTCCCAACCATCCGAAACCTTTTCCTTGATCTCGGATGTTTTTTCAGAAAATTTTGTTTTTATTTCGGAGAGTTTTCCTCCGGACAAATCATCAACAAATGTGAATCCTGCGGAATAATATCCTTTGATTCCCTCCCATCCGGCAGCAACAACGCCCTTAATACCGCCTCCGTTTTCTTCGTAGGCGGTTTTCATGTTCCCCAGTTTTTCCTTTGCCGTTTCGGTCGCTGCTGACATGAAATTGTGAACGGTGTCCTTTACGCTGCTGAATACTTTCGTTGCCTCTTGTCCGATGGTGCTATTTTTTATATTATCGCCGATCTCTTTGACCTTTTCCGTGACCGCTTCTTTCGCTTTCGTGAACGCTCCCGTGATGGTCTCTTTGATTGCCTCAAATTTTTCTTTGATGTTACTCCGCAACTCGGACAGTTTTTCTTTGACGGTGTCCCAGTTTTTGTACAGGGCGACACCTGCTGCGATCAGTCCTCCAATCAGTGCCACAATCATGATAATCGGACACAGGTTCATAACTGCATTTAATGCGGTCTGTGCAGCGGTCATCCCTCCGGTTGTTGCCGTGGCTACGGTCGTCGCTGCCGTATGTGCTGCCGTGGCTGCTGTTCCTGCCGTATCTGCTGCCGTTCCTGCTGCCGTGGCTGCTGTTTTCGCCGTGATCTTAGCGATTATCTGTGCAGCTCCGGACACAAATTTCTGTCCGGTCGTTACCGTGTCAGAGATTCCCTTTGCCACTTTACCGAATCCGATTGACAACGGACCGATAGCAGTAACCACAAGACCCACCTTGAGGATTGTTTGCTGTTGGCTCTCGTCTAAATGTCCGAACCATTCACTTAACAGGTGTACTTTTTCGGTAAATTCTTTTACTATTGGTGCAGCCGATGACATCACTGTTTGTCCGAACTGTAATGTCGTATTTTTCAACTCGTTTAATGCGATTTTTATATCATACGATGTTGTTTTCATTTTGCTAAACGCCGTATCTGTCGCACCTGTTGAATTTCTCATTTCTTGTAAAGTTCCGTTGAAAGAATCTGCTCCATCTCCTAAGAGAATCAATCCTGCTTTTGCTGCCTCGGACGATGAAAACATATCTCCCATAGACAGATTTTGTTCTTTTGCTGCATCATTGATAATGCTTAATACATCCGCAAGGCTTGAACCGCTTGACATTAATTCCCCGAAAGATTTTCCCGTCTTTTCTCTCAATATTGTATCTGTTGTACTTCCTGTTTTTCCAAGTTCGTTCAACATTGAGTTCATGTATGTCGTTGATTCTGCTGTTGCAACACCGTTCGCTGTCATTATTGCATAGCCTGTGCATAACTGGTCTAGTGCCACGCTGTTGGCATTTGCCGTCGGAATAACTTTTCCCATCGCTGACGATAATTCAGCAACGGTTGTTTTTCCTAAATTTTGTGTCTGTATCAACATATCTGACACATTCGTCACTTCGGTCGCCTCTAAACCATAAGCGTTGAGAATAGTCGTCAATACATCCAATGTATTCCCGGATTCTGCAAATCCCGCTGTTGCTAATTTTGTTGACTCTCTTACGAAATTTACAGCATCACCCGTTTTTTGTCCTGCACTTATCGCATTATATACATTGTCTGCTATATCTCCCGCTGCAATTCCTGTTTCATTTGATAAACTCAGAATTGCATCTGACATGTCATCAACAGACATTACGCTGTCATCCATAATTGTTGATACTTTTGCAATATCATCCTCAAAGTCAATCGCCATTTTCCCCGATGCCGTTGCAAAAGTCGTCAGTCCCGTTGACACGACTGACATTTTTTTCCCGAAACTCTCCATCTTTTCGCCCGCTGTCTCACAAGCCTTTGCGAATGTTTCGAGTTTATGATTCTTTAATTGTTCGTTTACATCTTTTAGTTCTGCCTCCATATTCATGAGGGCGGTCTTTGATTTTTCTGTCTTTGCTGTCTGATTTGCAAGAGCGGTCTCCGTCTTTCCGATTGCCGTTTCATTTGCCTTGTATTCCTGTTCCAGTTTGTCAAGTTCCTCTTTCAAGGCTTTCGACTGCTCGGAGTTTTTTCCGGTCTCCTCTGTCGATTTTGCATAGGCATCTTTCGCAGCGTCGATCTTTGACTTGAGTTCCTCCTGCTTTGTTTTCTGTTCTGACAGTTTCTTTGTCAACTTTTCCTGCTGCTCACTGTTCAACTGCACGATGCCTTTCTGCACCGTGATTTTTTGAGTGAGCGATTCGGCTTTTGCCTTGAGGCTGTCTGTTTCTGACCCGAACAACTTTGCTTTCGTCGCTGCCGTCGTATATTCCGCAGACAGGACTTTCATTTGTGCTGCTGCCGATTTCATTTGTGACTGGTAATCACTTGAATTTGCAGAAATTTTGACGCTTGTATAAGCCATTCGGTCGCCTCCTCTCCTACTGATTTTCGTTGATTGTGTCTAATTCAAAACGCAAGTATTCCAACAACGTGACAATGTTTTCTTTCATGCACTGACTGTATGAGTTTTTCAATAGCCGAATCGCAATTTTTACAACACGGTCAACAATTTCCCCGCAGACTTTCCATTGATTTTCCTCCGGTTCTTCCGGCTCGTCCTCATAACCGTTTTCACGGTCAAATTCGTCAAATACGGACTTTTCTTTTTCTACCTGTTCAACCTCGACAATGTTCAATAGTTTCTCCGCAATAATGTTCTGCATCACAAAATGAACTGTCTTGATTGCCGTTAGAAAATCAATCGCATCAATCTCCCCGATTTCTGCAAGTGTCAATTCGTTCCCGAACAACTCCTGCATTATCTTTGTGTTGAAAAACATCACTCCGGAAATCTTTTCCGTGTGATTTTTCTCCATGAGACTGATATATTTTTTGTACTGCTCCACCGTTATGGAGTTGATAAAGTATCTTTTCCCGCTGCAAGTGACCTCTATTTCCGGCATCACTTGCCATTCTGAAAATTTTTCTCTATCTTCTCCATGCGTTTTGTGAGTTCTTCCCCGATTCCTGCATCAATGAACTGGAACTCAAGAATCAAACCTGCTGCATCCAGTCCGGTCTCCGGATTCTTTAATTCTTCGACTGTGAACTGATCTCCGTATGCTTTGCAGATAAACAGTGCCATTATCTCGATGTCCTGTCTTGTGTATCTCGGATGTGCGTCCGTCTGCTCTGCAATATCGAGGTACTCCGTGTATGTATCAATCGACATTTTCGGCATTGTGAACTCTTTGTTGCTGATGATGATTTTTCTATTCATGGTTTATCCTCCTGTTATATCCCCTGTTACGCTGCTGCGTCGTCCTTTTCCTGCACCTTTGAAAACCAGTTTTTGATTGCATCCGCTGCCTTTGTGTTCTCTTTCACAAGGTTTGATTCATCGACTGAAATTTCATACGCATTATCAAGATTTCTCTCATAGAATGAACCCTTGATGCTCTTTGTCGTCGGAGACAGTTTGCCCTCTTTTGTGCTTGCCTCCTCGCTGATTCCCTCTGCAAATTTTCCTGCGTATAACCATTTAAAATCATACTTTCCGTTCAGTTTTCTCTCACGCCATCCGATAGCGACCTCCGGTGCTTTGTCGTCGGCTGTCTTGACAAGGAAACCGTTCTCGTATAACTGACCGAATAAAATCTGTCTGTCCTGCGGTGCAAGTGCATTGACCTCAAGTTCAACCTCTGTTCCCTCGTATGAGTTGATGACCTCCTCTGTTCCGTCGTCGGAGTAAATCTTTTCAGATGTCCATTTTTCATCAACTTTCGCCTTGATTGCTCTTGCCAGTTTCACCGGAGTTCCTGCAACATATCCCGTCGCATCGTTCTGTGTGATTTTTGCGATGTAGAAATCTCTACAACCGCATGTTCTACTTCTGACAATCTTCTGCACTGTTTCGCTTACCTGTGTTACTGTTTCGCTCATGTCTATTCCTCCATTTCATAAAATTTTGAAAACCTTTGTGCTTTCATATAGATTCCGTCCTCCGGTTTGGAATCGTCGCCGTTCCTGCCCTCAAACGAGAACCCATTCTTTTTCATGAGTGTCTTGATTTCCCTCGCAAGTTCAACCTCGTCACTCTCCGAAAAAATAGTGACCTGCAATGACAGCGTCACTCCCTCCGCATCATCGTCCGAAAAGTTCTCGTCGTCCTCTCCCAAATCCCACAAGGTCACATGTCTGTCGTGAATGTTCTTGTCATACCATCCTTGCATGACAATGATTCCCCCGTCTGAAATCTGTTGCAACGCATCCGATGCGTCTTTTATGATGTCCGGACTGTTCACGCTATCACCTCATTTCAATGTGTTGTCTAAATAGGATTGATACTCCTGTTCTGCGATTTTTTGCAGTTCCGCATCTGCCTCACGCCCTGTCGCATAGATAAACTCTTGAGGTGGGCGGTATATTGTTCCCCAGTTAATGAATTTCACATAAAAATGTTCGCTATTATCGGACTTTTCCCATCCGACATTCGCTGACGCTCCGGTGTCTTTCACCTTGACTGCTCCCAGTGGAACGCTGTCCGCTGCATGTGATGTGACCGATGATTTTGAACCGAATCCTCGACCGCTCAACTTTATATCTGCCGACTTTGTAATCTTTCCCGACATAATGCGTTTCACGACGGGTTCACCCTGCTCGACAATCTTTTTATTGACTGCTCGGATGTCCTCGTCGCTTGCTGCATCCTCAAACGCTTTCATGAGTTCCTGCAACCCTTGAAATTCCATTTCAATTTTCATCGCATCCCTCCGGTGTCAGATTATGACACTACGCCCCCGCTCTGCATTTCAACTGATATTTCCTGTCGTCTGTAAACATTGGAGACGCATCATATATCTTGAACTCAACGCCTTTGTACACCGCATAGAACTCTTTCAAATTCAGTCGGATTTCTTCCATCTTGTCGCACGTTCGTGTCTCAAAAACGATTGTGTTTTCAAGTCCGGTCTGCAAGGCTGTGTATTTCTCATTTGTTCCCAAACTCTTGACCTCGCACCAACAGGAATAAAACTCTGTTTCCTCCTGCTGCCGTCTGCCATCAACAACGCTCGACACCTTGCGAATTATCTTGATTCTGCCTGTCATTGTGCTGCACCTCCGTATATTTCTTTCAAAAGCATTGAGGAGGCAGCAGAGGCAAGCAGTTTCGTGTCGCTCCGGTATTTGTCACGGTTGTCGTAAAGTTCTTTCACGGATATAAATGCAAGCAGTTTTTGACGGCTTGTGAGGCTGTACTGGTCGAAATTCGGAATCAGTTCCGTCATTTCCTGCATGGTCACATCAAACATCAATTCAAGGATTTCCATGTCGTCGTCATAGTCGATGTGACAATATACCTTGCATGTGGTAATCAGACCTGCTCTGTATTTCTCTTTTTCTTCATCCGTCATGTTTCTCACCTGCTTTCAATAGCAGGACGGATTCACCGCCCTGCTGCCTTGTTACCCGTTGACAACCTCTGTGATCTCGCCTTTGATGACTGCATCCTTGTCAACTGCCTGTACATCGAAACGGTCACGAACCTTGAGACCTGTCATGTCCTTATCCCATAACCCCGCACCTTTGTCATTGAGGTCGATTGTCAGAACATTTCTGTCGAAAAGTGTGATAGCCTCTTTTAAGTCACCACAGAAAACAGGATGCTTGTACCCGTCGATTGTGTGACCATCGCTGTTCATAATCGGTGTGGATTTGAGTGTTTTCTTTGACAGCTTCACGATTCTGTATTCTCCAAAAAGCATCTTTCCCTTTGTCTGCTGTGTCGGGTCTTTCTGCAAAATATAGTTTCCGTCCTTGTCCTTTAACTTGTCGAGGTAGTTGAAACCGCTCTGATTCGTGATGACGATTGAGGATTCTGCAATCGCAGGGTCTAACTGTTCATTGAAAATGTCCTTGAGGCTGTCGAGGTTCTCCACTGTGACCTCTTTTCCCTTTGTCATTTCATTGAGTACCTTGAGAATCATTGCGTTACGGGTTGCCTTTGTCTTTTTCGCAATCCATTTGTTGATGTACGCCATGATATTGGCTGCGGTGTCCTCAAGCAGCTCTGCGGTCATCTTGAGGATTCCACCTTTTTTCTTTACCTTGTACTCAATCGGTAAAAATTCCGGTTCGTCCATCTCCGGAAAATCCGCAGCCTCGTCCACGTTGTCAAACGGGGTTGATTCTGCATCGACCTCAATGTTTCGTGTTCCGGTCTTTGTCACAACCCCCTCGACATTGACATACTGCTCAAGGTTATCGGATGAACGACGCAATTCGATGATGTCTGTTCTGATGTCCTCCGGAATGGTCACGCCGATTCCGACCTCTCCCTCACTTCCTGCGGTTGTGTCGGATGTGAGGGCGTTCTTGTACACCTCAACATCTGCCTCGTCTGCCTCTCTGTGCAGGAATCCGGCTTTGACGATGTTGACGAACGCTTTCACAAGGTTCTTTTTATCAACCTTTTTCTCCCCGCCAACCTGTTTTGCAGTGCCTTTGTTGACCTTATCCTCGATGCCGTCCTGCTCGTCCTCGTCCAGATCATAAAGGAGGTCGAATCTGTTCTGTAACTCTTTGAGTTCCTCCTTTGCTGCCTTTGCCTTGTCGAGTTTTCCGTCGTTTACAAGGCTCTTGACTTCGTTTTTCTTGTCATTGATCTGTTTCAGTAACTTCTGTAATTCCTTATTCATGACTTTCTGTCCTCCATTTCTTACATACCGTAAAGGTATAAATCGTCGAGAATCTCCCGCTTTTCTGCCTCAATTCTCTGTTCCTCTGCCTGTGCTGCTGCATTACTCCTCTTTTCCAATTCTGCAAGCACTGCATCGACAATGTTCTCCGTTTCAGTTCCCTTGAGTGTCTCCGGAATATTGTTGTATTTCTCAAAATAGTCGGATGCACACGCTGCGACTGCTGCCTTTTCT
>ERZ827126.1658-NODE-1658-length-18731-cov-4.063450_pt1 | contig 18731 bp, 18 predicted proteins | sample MGYA00519780_ERZ827126 | MGnify/ENA primary metagenome ERZ827126 (study PRJEB31778, sample SAMEA3449262) | human gut metagenome | biome: human gut; feature: human-associated habitat; material: faeces | place: United Kingdom | collected 2010/2012 ...
CACTGACGACGGCCACATCGGCCACGGCGTGCAGCTGGCGCAGGCTTTCCTCCACACCGGGGAACGGCTCAAAGGTAGGCTCCAGCGCCTGAATGCGGCGGTTGCAGGCATTGTTCCACTCCTGCAGCTTGCGCAGGGCCAGACTGCCGGTCTTTTGCAGCTCCCGCTGCAGGCTGGCCGTGGAAAGTTCGGTCGCGGTGTCCACCCAGGCGGCAATGTCCTCGCTGCCGGGGATCTCGATGCCGCGGTTCTTCAGCCGGTCAAACACCAGCCGCACACTCTCAAACCGGGAGATTCCGCGGGTGATCGTGTGCAGGTTGATTTCGTCCCATGCAGCGGTGATAAAATCTGCCTGCTCATCCAGCGCAAAAACACGGATAAGCTCCGGGCACATGACCGTCGTATGCTTGATGCGCACTGTGTTCATCACGCAGCCGTCGGAGTCCATGCACACCAGAAATTCGCGTTTCTTTGTAAAATCCGTCAGCGCGTTTGCCATAAAAGCCAGCCCCCTCTTTTTACCTGCCTATAAAAGCACTATGTATCTATCATAACAAAGTCACACCACCATTTGCAATGCCTTTTTGCAAAAAACTATGGACTTTTGTGTAAAATTTAACTTTCTTCCGGGGCAGCCGGGTCCAGTGCACGGCCGATCGGCCCCCGGATCAAAAGATTCGCCATACCGTCCGCCGGGGTGGGCTGCTTGTTGATGACCACCAGATTTTCACCCCGGAAATACCGCAGCAGCCCCGCCGCCGGATAGACCGCCAGACTGGTGCCGCCCACAATGAGGGTATCGGCGCGGGAGATCGCCCTGACGGCATTTTCCATCGTTTCCTCGTCCAGTCCCTCCTCGTACAGCACGACATCGGGCTTGACGATGCCGCCGCACGCATCGCAGCGGGGGACACCGTCCCCGACTCCGGCTGCTGCCTCAATGAACTGTACCGGGAAAAACTTGCCGCAGCGGGTGCAATAGTTGCGCAGCGTTGAGCCGTGCAGCTCATAGACGACCCTGCTGCCGGCGGCCTGATGCAGCCCGTCAATATTCTGGGTCACGACCGCCTTGCACTTACCCTCGCGCTCCAGCGCCGCCAGCCGCCGGTGGGCCGCATTGGGCACCGCGCCGTGCACGATGAGCTTTTGGCGGTAGAAATCAAAAAATTCTGCGGTGTGCCGCTCATAAAAGCTGTGGGAGAGCATCGTCTCGGGCGGGTATTTGAATTTCTGGTGATACAGCCCGTCCACCGAGCGGAAATCCGGGATGCCGCTCTCGGTCGATACGCCCGCGCCGCCGAAAAACACCATGTTTTTTGTGCCCGCCAAAATTTCTTCCAATGCCGGAACCATGCAAAACTGCCCCTTTCACTTTTTCTGCAAATGGATTATACTGTACCTATTATAATACATTTGCGGAGGGATGCAAGATGCAGCGCGAGATCACACAAGAGCTGGTAAAGCAGCTGCTGCCGGAGCGCCGGGCAGACAGCAACAAGGGAAGCTACGGCAGCGTACTGGCTGCGGCAGGCAGCATGGCCTACCGCGGCGCGGCTGCACTCTGCACAGAGGGGGCGCTGCGCGGCGGCGCCGGGCTGGTCTTTCTGGCCAGCGTGGAGCCTGTTGTGCAGCTGGTGCTGGCCCGCACGCCTGAGTGCTGTGCCTGCGGCTGCCGCACGGCGGCCAACGGCGGCATCCACCCGCATGACGCTGCCGCCCTGCGGGACTGGTTTGCCGACAGAAGCGCCGTCCTGCTGGCCGGCCCCGGGCTGGGGGAGAGCGCCCCCGAGGTATGCCGCGCCCTGCTGGGCAAAAATGCCCCATGGCGCGGGGCTGTGCTGGACGCCGATGCCCTGAACGCGCTGGCTGCCGGCAAACTCCGGGGCGGATTGCCCGCCAACACGATCCTGACGCCGCACCCCGGCGAGGCCGCACGGCTGCTGGGCACAACCGTGGCCGAGATTCAGGCCGACCGGGCGCAGGCCGCGCGGCAGCTTGCGGAAAAATACGATTGCATCGCCGTTTTAAAGGGCAGCGGCACGCTGGTGGCTAAGCCGGACGGCACGCTCTGGCATAATGACACCGGCAACGCCGGGCTGGCCCGGGGCGGCAGCGGGGATGTGCTGGCCGGGCTGATTGCCGGGCTGCTGGCCGCCGGGCTCGGGCAGGGCCGCAGCCCCGAGGATGCCGCCATCGCCGCCGTATGGCTCCACGGGGCCGCTGCCGACCGCTGCGCTAAGCGCCGCAGCATGACCGCCATACTGCCTACGGATATTTTTGCGGATTTGGGAGAGCTTTTGGCGGAGATGGAGATGTAAGGGGCTTTTGCAGCCGTTCCCCTCGTTCCGAAATCCTGCGTACAATCGTCACCAGCCCTCTTGCCCTCTCCCTTTATAGGGTGTATAATAGGACTATATCTGTTCACAGCCGGAAAGGAGCCGTTGCTATGCCGCGCAAAGAAGGCCAGAAACGCAAACTGCTTGTCCTTTTGGACATCCTCGCCCGCGAAACGGACGAGAAGCACCCTCTGAGTGTCCCGCAGCTGGTGGAGCGCCTGCAGGAGCGCGGCGTTGTTGCCGAGCGCAAGAGCGTCTATGACGACCTGAACACGCTGAACAACATGCCGGACTCCCCGTATGAGATCGTACAGCAGCGCGGGCGCGGCGGCGGCTATTATATGACCGAGGCCCCCTTTGAGCTGGCCGAGTTGAAGCTGCTTGTGGACGCCGTCTACGCCAGCAAGTTCATCACAGCGCGCAAGTCCAAGATTCTCATCGACAAGCTCGGGCAGTTCACCTCCAAATACCGGCAGGAGGAGCTTGACCGCAAGGTCCTTGTCAGCGGCCGGATCAAAAGCACCGACGAAAAGATTTTGTATACCGTTGACGCGCTGCACTCTGCCATCACGGCCGGGCAGCAGGTGCAGTTCAAATACTGCGACTGGAACCTGCAAAAGCGGATGACCCCCCGCCATGACGGCCAGCTGTACTGCGTCAGCCCGTGGGTGCTGGTGTGGGAAAACGGCAACTACTATCTCATCGCCTATACGGACGGCCGCCTGAAGCACTACCGCGTTGACAAGATGCAGAATGTCCGCCCCCTGCCCGACACGACCCGCGAGGGCGCCGATGAGTACGCAAATTTTGATGTAAACACCTACATGCAGCAGATGTTCGGCATGTTCAACGGCCCCCTCAAGCGGGTGACGCTGCTGTGCGAAAACCGCTTTGCCGGGGCGATGATCGACCGCTTCGGCACCGGGCCGGTGCTGGTGCCCTGCGCAGACGGCGAGCATTTTACCATGACGGCCGAGATTCAGGTCAGCCCGCAGTTTTTCGGCTGGGTGGCAGGCTTCGGCACCGGCGTTGTTGTGTCCGGCCCGCCGGAGGTCCGCGCCGAAATGAAAAAGACCCTCGACCAGCTGCAGGAATTGTACCGCTGATTTGCAATAGCGGCAAAAATATGATAGAATGGATTGTTTAAATCTTTTGTACCCAACGCTCTGCAGGGGCGGGGCTCTGCTCCGCCCGCGGAACGCTGCGTCTGCTGCCGCATGACCGGGCGGGGCAAAGCCCCGCCCCTGCGGCACAGTATTTTTCGATTCAGGGAGGGCACCACAGGTGCTGGAAAAAAACCAACGCATCAAAAGCCTTTTATATCTGCTGCTCGATGCAGCGCTGCTTTTTATCGGCTTTTTGCTTGCCAACTATATCCGCTTCAACTTTGTCCGGTTCTTTGAGCCGGGCGGCGCCGGCCCCGCGCTGGCCGTAGCGCGTGACCCCCGCAACATCCTTGCCGGGCTGGGCACCTCGCTCGTGCTGGTGATCATCTACTGGGTCGCGGGCATCTATTCCAACGCCCGCCTGCACGGTCTGGCGGAGCGCTGCACCAAAATTGCCGCCATCAACGCGGCAGGCATCATGATCTTTGTCGCCGCGCTCTACCTGATGCACCTTGACGATTATTCCCGCATCGTGCTGGCGCTGTTCTATCTGCTGGCCACGGCCGCCGTTGTCTTTGAGCGGATGGTCCTGCGCTGGGTGGATCGCGCCCGCCGCCGCAAGGGGCTGGGTCTGCGCCATATCCTGCTGGTGGGCGGCGGCAAATCAGCTGCACTTTATCTGCGCGCGCTGGAGCATAACCCCTACTACGGCTTTGTTGTGGACGGCTATCTGGCCAGGGTCGAGGAGCCGGGCCTGGGCGTGAAATTCCTGGGCGGGTACGACAGCCTGACCGCCAGGCTGGATGAAATACCGGTGGACGAGGTCGTCGTTGCGCTGGAGGCAGACGAGATCGAGCTTTTGCCCCATGTCTTTGCCGCCTGCGACAAAAACGGCGTGCGCATCACGATGGTACCGTTCTACAGTGACTATCTGCCCGCACGCCCCACGATCGATGTGTTGGACGAGTGCAAGCTGATCAATGTGCGGCAGACACCCTTTGACAACCTGCTCAACGCCGCCGTCAAGCGCGGGCTGGATATTATCGGCAGCCTGATTCTGATTATGCTGACCAGCCCCATCATGCTGGCGACCGCCATCGGCGTCAAGCTGTCCAGCCCCGGGCCGATCATCTTTAAGCAGGAGCGCATCGGCCTGAACAAAAAGCCCTTCATGATGTACAAGTTCCGCTCCATGCGGGTCAATGTGCAGCAGCAGACCGGCTGGTCCACCGATTACGATCCGCGCAAGACCCACTTCGGCAGTTTTATCCGCAAATGCAGCCTTGACGAGCTGCCGCAGTTCTTCAATGTGCTGAAGGGGGATATGTCCTTAGTCGGCCCACGGCCCGAGGTGCCCTACCATGTAGAGCATTTCAAGGAGGAGATCCCGCGCTATCTGGTGCGCCAGCAGGTCCGCCCCGGCTGCACCGGCTGGGCGCAGATCCACGGCCTGCGCGGCGATACCGACATTGCCGAGCGCATCCGCTACGACATCTGGTATATCGAAAACTGGACCGTAGCGCTTGACATCAAGATCATCTTCCGCACGGTGTTCGGCGGCAAGATGGTCAATGACGAAAAATTGCAGTAACGCATTCTGCGTTATCGGACAGGAGTGTCTGTAATGAGCAAAAAGGAGCCCAAGGTCGCCATTGTGCATGACTGGCTCGTCGGCTATGCCGGCGGCGACCGCGTGGTCGATGCCATGAAGCATGTTTTCCCCAATGCTGTCATCTACACCCTTGTGTACGATCCCAAAAACATGCCGGAGTGGTTCAAAAGCTACGACATCCGCACCAGCTGGTTCCAGAAGGTGCCGTTTTCCAACAAGCTGTACAAGGCCATGCTGCCGCTGATGCCCGGTGCCTTTGAGGCGTTCGACCTGACAGAGTACGATCTCGTGCTGTCATCGTCCTCCTCCTGTTCCAAGGGCGTCATCACCCGCCCGGATGCCGTGCATATCTGCTACTGCCATACGCCCATCCGCTATGTGTGGGATTTTTACTACACCTACCGCGCCAATGCCAACTGGCTTGCCCGCCTCGTCATGCCGGGGCAGATGCACAAGATGCGCATCTGGGACAAGTGCGCCGCCGACCGGGTGGACTATTTTATCGCCAACTCGCATTATATCGCCCAGCGCATCAAAAAGTACTACCGCCGCGACAGCGATGTCATCTACCCCTGCTGCCATATCAACGAAAGTCCCTTTGTCGAGAAGGAGGACTTTTACCTCACAGTCGGCCGCCTTACATGGTATAAGCGGGTCGATCTCGCCGTGCAGGCCTGCACCAGACTGGGCAAGCGCCTTGTCGTCATCGGCGGCGGGGGAGAGCTGGACAAGCTCAAGGCTATGGCCGGCCCGACCGTGGAATTTCTGGGCGGCGGCCTGTCCGATGAGGAAGTGCGCAGCTACTACCTGCGGGCCAAGGCGTTCCTTTTCCCGGGTGAAGAGGACTTCGGCATCACGCCGGTGGAAGCCCAGAGCGCGGGTACGCCCGTGCTGGCCTACGGCCGCGGCGGCGCGTGCGAGAGTGTGCGCCCCGGCAAGACCGGCTATTGGTTCAAAGAGCAGACCGTCGAGAGCCTTGCCGACTGCATCGAGCGCTTTGAGCGCGACGGCGTGGCTTATTCTAAAGAAGAAATCCGTGAGCACAGCCGCTCCTTCAGCGAGGAACGCTTTGAGCGCGAGCTGAAGGAATACTGCCTGCGCCGCATGGCCGACTGGCAGCAGGAGCTGCTCGACTGCTCCCACTGGGAGAAGGAGGAACTGGATTGAACCCTATCGTCATCAACGGCACGGTACTGTGTGACAATATCACCGGCATCCCGCGCTATGTCTATGAGAATGTCGTCCGGCTGGACAAGCTGATCGAGGGCACCGGCCTGGACGTCCGCATTGCCTACCGCGACGACGGGCGGCCCATCCATCTGCCGGAGCTGAAAAACATCCGGCTGGTGCCGCTCAAGTCCATCCCGTATTTTTACAATCTGGTCGTGTTGCCCGCCTACCTGCGCCGCACCCATGCGTTTTACGTGGGCCTTGCCAGCGATATGCTGCTGACCCGCCGCAGCGTCGTGGTGCTGCACGACATCCGCCCGCTGGTCATGGATACCGACAAGGGCTTTTTCCGCTTCAAGTTCTGGGTACACTGCCTGTCCACCAAATGGTTCGCCCAGCGGGTGTTCACGGTCAGCGACAACCAGCGGCACCTCATCAGCGAGAAGCTCGGCATCCCGCTGGACAAGATCGGCATCACCTACAACGGCTGGGAGCACATGAAGAACGTCACCCCCGACGAGAGCATTTTTGACAAGATGCCCGGCGTCAAAAAAGGGGAGTACTTCTACGCCCTCGGCAGTCTGGCAAAGCATAAAAACTTCAAGTGGATCCGAGAGGTCGCCCGCCGCAGCCCCGACAAGACGTTTGTCGTCGCGGGCGGCAAGGACCTGCGTGCCTTTGGCGACGACGCCGAGGCGAAGGACACCCACAATGTGTTCTACCCGGGCTATGTGTCCGATGCCGAGAACGCCGCGCTGATGAAGCACTGCAAGCTGTTTTTGCACCCCGCCGTGTTCGAGGGCTTTGGCATCCCGCCGCTGGAGGCGCTGGCCCTGGGTGCGCCGGTCGCGCTGGCCAACGCCACCTGCCTGCCCGAGCTGTACGGCGATACGGCGCGGTATTTTGATCCCTATGACTACAACACTGACCTTGACAAGCTGGCCGCCCAGCCCGTGGCCGCCCCTGACGAGGTCCTGCAGAAATACAGCTGGGACCGCACCGCCAATTTCTGGCTGCACGAGATCGAAAAGTACGCGAAACAGTGATAAAAGCCTTCCCGGGGGGGGGAGCCTTATTCACACTGAAAGGAGCCGACTGCGCCCCATGTTTTTCCTGATAACGATCTTCCTCACGGCGCTGGTCTCCGCGCTGTTCGGGCTTTTGCCCGGAAAGCTTCAACGACGCAGCGTCATAAAGCAGGACATCGTCTGGGCCGTTGGCCTATGGCTGGCCACCTGGCTGTTCGCCGGCTTTGCCTACCACCGCCCCGGGCTGACCGTCGGCTTCAATGCGTTCCGTCTCGTGGCCGTCACAGCACTGAACGGCTGGGCCGGGTTTATCACCGCCGGGCTGCGCAGCTTTGGCCGCAAGGGGCTGAAAGCCGTTGTTCCGCTGCTGCTCGTCACGGCACTGGGGCTGGAAGTGTTCGTCGGCAACATCGCCTACTTCAACACCCACAGCTATGAGCCGTTCCAGCTCGTTGACTACCTGGACGAAAACATCAACGTCGGGCGTGGGCTGGGTACGATCTCGCTGGACGAGGGGCGGACCTACCTGCGGTTTTTGGACATCGACCACCCCATCTACAACCTGCGGTTTGACGGTCTGGTCAGTGACGACACAGACCCGCTCCACGCGGACAGCGCCGTCACTTTCACCATTGAGGGCACCGACGCCGCCAACACCGAGCTGACCCGCTTCGGCAGCTGGCAGATCGGCTTGCAGGCCCCGCGCACCCACACCATCAGTCTGGACTTGACCGGCAACATCGGCATGATGACGCTGACTGCCGTCGGGTACAGCTCCACCTACGCGCAGTTCCCGGTGGCGCTGACCTTCAGCGGCATCACGGCGAACGCCCCGCGGGCGCTGGATTTCTCGGTTCTGCGTTTTATCGCGGTATTTCTGGCTTTGCTGACCTTGTATGGCCTGCGCCCGGCCAGCGGGTTATGGCACCGCCGCTGGCTGGCAGGCAATGTGTGCGACCGCGCCGCAGCCGCCGTGCTGGGCCTGGTGCTGGCCGCCTTTGTGGTGGTCGTGCCTTTCTGGGAGCCGAGCAACACCGGCCTTGCCACAAAAGATTACAACACCGCGTTCTGGGACGGGGAGAGCACGGTCAGCTTCGTCTACCAGCAGTACGGCGCGCTGGCGCACAGCCTGCTGAACGGGCGCCTTGACCTGGAGGCCGACCCGCCCACCGAGCTGCTGGCGCTGGACAACCCCTACGATGCCGGGGCGCGCGACGCCGCGCAAATCAACGACATCCACTGGGACCACGCCTTTTACAATGGGCGCTACTACGTCTATTTTGGCATTGTACCGTGTCTTTTGTTCCAGCTGCCGTTTGAGGCACTGACCGGCATCCAGAACCTGGCCTATGCGCCCTGCATGGTCCTGCTGGGGCTGATCTTCCTCGCCACCTGCTTCTGCGTCGTCGGGCAGGCCGTGCGCCGGTGGTTCCCGCAGGCGTCCGCCGCAGCGTACCTGCTGGCCGTGGCCGCTATAGCGCTGGGCAGTCAGTTCTACTACCTGTTGCTGCGCCCCTACATTTATGAATATGCCATTCTCTGCGGTGCGGCGCTGCTGATGCTGGGACTTTGGCTCTGGCTCTCCGCCGCCAGCACGCCGGTGGAAAAGCGCGGTGCGCTGGTCGTCAAGCTCGTCTTCGGCAGCCTCTGCGTGGCGCTCGTCGCCGGGTGCCGCCCCCAGATGGAGCTGTTTGCGTTTTTGGCCGTGCCCATCTTCTGGCCGCGGTACATCGGGCAGAAGCGGCTGCGCAGCCGCGCCGGGGCAGGGGAGGCCGCCGCGTTCCTGCTGCCGGTGGTGCTGGTCGCTGCCGGGCTCATGTGGTACAACGCTGCGCGGTTCGGCTCGCCCTTTGACTTTGGCGCCAACTACAACCTGACCGGCAACGATATGACCCAGCGCGGCTTCAACGCCGTGCGCATCGGCCCGGCTGTGTTCACGAGTCTGTTCGAGCTGCCCAGCTGGCAGGGTGTTTTCCCGTTCCTGCGGGAGACCGACGTCCAGACGAACGCCGTCATCCGCACGATCAGCGAGAAGTTCACGGGCGGCATTCTGGCCGCCACGCCGTACCTGTGGGTGCTGGCGCTGCCGCTGCTTCCCGCGTTCCGCCACTGTCTGCACCGCCGCCGTGTCACCGCCTGTGTGGTCTACGGCAGCCTGGCCGCCATGGTCGTCATGACCGTCGTTGACTGCGAGATGGCCGGGGTGCTCTACCGTTATCTAATGGATTACAGTCCCGTGCTGCTGCTTGGCGCGGCGCTGTGCTGGTTCTGCGCCGAGGGCGCACTCTCCCGCCGCGCAGCGCTGGGGGAGGGCACTGCCGCTGCGGCGCTGCCCGCACTGCGCACCGTCATGGCCGCCGCTGTGGCATATACCGCCGTCTACCGCTTCTGCACGCTCTTTGCCATGGAGCCGTATCTGCAGGGCATGAATCCTTCCCTTTACTACACCGTCAGCCGCCTTGTTCAATTCTGGATGTAAAATCCGCCCGGAGGTCCTGTTATTATGGATAAAATCGCCGTTCTGATCCCCTGCTACAACGAGTCCAAGACTGTCGAGAAGGTCGTCTCGGATTTCCGCCGCGTCCTGCCCGATGCCACCGTCTACGTCTACGACAACAATTCCACTGACGGCACGGCCGAGCTGGCTGCCGGAGCCGGGGCCGTTGTCCGCCACGAGTACCAGCAGGGCAAGGGCAATGTCATGCGCCGCATGTTCCGCGAGATCGACGCAGAGGCGTACATTCTCGTAGACGGCGACGACACCTACCCTGCGGAGGCCGCGCCCGAGATGGTCGCCGCTGTGACCGAGCGTCAGGCAGATATGGTCGTGGGTGACCGCCTGTCCAGCACCTACTACACCCAGAACAAGCGCCCGTTCCACAACTTCGGCAACGATCTGGTGCGGTTCTTCACAAATCATCTGTTTGGCGGCAAGATCAAGGACATTATGACCGGCTACCGCGCGTTCAGCTACCAGTTCGTCAAGACCTATCCGGTGCTGTCCCGCGGCTTTGAGATCGAGACCGAGATGACCATCCATGCCCTGCAGCGCAACATGCAGGTCGAGAATGTCGTTATCGACTACCGCGACCGCCCCGAAGGCTCCGAGAGCAAGCTGAACACCTACTCAGACGGCTTCAAGGTGCTGGGTACGATCGGCCGGCTGTTTAAAAACTACCGCCCGTTTATGTTCTTCGGCATCTTGGCGGCCATTCTGGCGGTGTTCGGCGTCGGCTTTATGGTGCCGGTGCTGAGTGAGTATTTCCAGACCGGTCTGGTTCCGCGCTTTCCCACGCTGATCGTCTGCTGCTTTGTGCTGGTCGCAGCGTTGCTGCTCTTCATCTCCGGCATCATCCTGTCGAGCCAGCTGGCCAAGGACGCCCGGGATTTTGAATTCCAGCTGCAGACCGTGCACCACTGGCGCACCCACAAAAAGGACTGACCCATCATGCGCGGGCGTACCTTCGCACAAATGCTCCGGCAGCATCCGCTCTTTGCGGTACTGCTTACACTGCAGTCCCTTTTTGTCCTTTTACTGCTGGCTGCCCTTGCCCGCTGAAAAACTTTCACAACCGCCCGCAGAGCCGCATTGCGGCAGCTCTGCGGGCGGTTTGTGCTTGGCGGCCGCCTTGCTTTTTGGCTTGTAATGGGATATAATATCCTTATATGTGCGCACTGCACAGGAATTTGTGGGAACCAGTTTATATAAGGGAGTTATTGTATCATGACGAAAGTTGCCGCTTCGATTTTGTCGGCCGATTTTGCCAACCTGCACAAGGACTGCACCCGCCTGCTGGAGGCCGGTGCCGATGTAATGCATTTTGATGTGATGGACGGCCATTTTGTGCCGAACATCAGCTACGGTGCGCCGGTGCTTACCTGCCTGCACGCCGCCCTGCCCGATGTCTTTTATGATGTTCACCTGATGATCAGCGACCCGGCCCGCTATGCCGCGGATTTTGCCAAGGCCGGCGCCGATCTTATCACCTTCCATCTTGAGGCCGTGCCCGACACGGTGGAGGAGGTCATCGCCGCCATCCGCGCCACCGGCTGTCAGGTCGGCATCAGCATCCGCCCCGGCACCCCCGTGGAGGCCGTCTTTCCGTATCTCGGCGTTGTGGATCTGATCCTTGTAATGAGCGTGGAGCCGGGCTTCGGCGGGCAGAAATTTCTTCCCACCACCCCGGCCCGCATCGCCGCCATCCGTGCCGAGCGTGCCCGTCTGGGCTGCAACACCCTGATCGAGGTGGACGGCGGCATAAACACCGTGACCGGCCCGCAGTGTATTGAGGCCGGTGTCGACTGGCTCGTAGCCGGAAATTCTCTTTTCCGCGCTGAGGATCCCGCCGCTGTGGTACGTGTACTGCACAGCAAGTAAAGGAGCTTTTCCCCATGCCCAAACGTATGAAAGTCGAGCGCAGCCCGAATTACAGCTACTACAGCGATATTCTCTGGTGCTCGCTCCCGCTGGTCGGGATGTCATGCTATTTTTACGGTCTGCGCCCGGTGCTGCTTTTTTTGGCGGCGCTGCTGACCGCTTACCTGTGCGACTGCGCGCTGGCACCGCTGCACGGCACGGGCTACCAGTCCCATGAGCCGTCCAGCGAGTGCTTTGCCGCGCTGATCGTGCTGATGATGCCCGCCAGCATCTCCTATCCCATCGTCATCGCCGCCGTCATTGTTGCCGTGCTGGTCAAGGAGGCCTTCGGCGGTGAGGGGCACTATCCGTTCCACCCGGCTGCCGTCGGCGTCGTGGTCGCCGGCATCTCCTGGCCTAAAAATGTCTTTTCCTACCCCGTGCCCGGCACCCAGCTGCCGCTCTTTGGGGAGGTAAACACCACTCTGGTCGAGGGCATGAACGCGACCCTGCGCGATGGCGGTCTGCCCAGCGCCAGCACGATGAATCTGCTGACCGGCAATGTTTCGGCCGCTGTGGGCACCAGCGCCGCGCTCGTCCTGATGGCGTGCGGCCTCTTCCTGCTGGTGCGGGGCCGCATCAGACCTCTGGTCGTCATCCCGTTTTTTGTGTTTGTCATCGCTCTGCCGTGGCTTTTCCCGAACCTGAACGAGCTGCCGACCTTCTCCCTCCCGTGGGAGTATATCCGCCAGCGCGTCTATCTCGAAAAATATATCGTGCTGTCCGGCACAGCGCTGTTCGGCGGCCTGTTCATGATCTGTGAACCGGTCACGATGCCGGATCGTCCGATGAGCCGCATCGTCTACGGCACGATGCTCGGCATCATGACCTATGTGTTCCGCACCTTCAGCCCGTATGAGTGCGCCGTCTGCTGCGCCCTGCTGATCGCAGGCGCCATTCCCGAGTGGCTGGACCTCATCAGCCACCGTACCGAGCGCATCCGCTTTATGAGAGAGGAGGAGCAGCGTCTTGCCAATGCAGCAAAAACCGAGTAAGCGCCGGGGCGAGGAACGCTCCGAGACGCTGATCATCCCGCATATCACTAAAGAGATGGTGGAGACGGCCCGCCGCATGGCAGAGCAAGGGGCCACCCGCGCTGAAATCGAGCAGGCCATCGCCGCCATGCAGGCCGGGACCCCTGTGCCCAAAAAGCCGATCGTACAGCCGCAGGAGCAGCCTGCAGTGCCCCCGCGCAACACCGCTGCCCACAATGATACCGTCATCATCCCCACCAGCCGCCCGCGCTACACCCAGACCGAGCGCCGCGCCATGCTGGAGGAGGTCCAGCGCCGTCAGGCCGAGCGGGAGGCTGCCCGCCAGGCCGAGGCCCGCGCCGAGGAGGAGCATTTCCGCACCTACCGCGACAGAGAATACGGCAAGCCCGGCTTTACCCCGGCAGCGCCTGCCCCCGCAGCACCGGCACAGCAGCCCGCTGCCGAGGATGCCCGCACCCTGCAGATGCCCGCCGTGCAGCCCACGACCCCCACACCACAGGCAGCCCCGCAGCCGAAGGTCACAGCACCGCAGCCTGTCCAGACTGCCCCGCAGCCCGCTGCTGCCCCTGCGCCAAAGCACAAACGGACCGCTCCAACCAACAGCTACAAGGAGGCCGAGGCCGCACTGAACGAGCGCATCCGCGCCGACCACATCCTGCTCTCCAACCCGGTTATCGTGCGCGGGCTGGGCCTGGCCCCGGTCATCGGCGCCGCACTGGACGGCCAACGGGCGCTGATGCTCTGCATCGCCGCGCTGATCCTTGTCACCTTTACCCGCATGCTGGCTGTGGCAGTCTGCCACCTGACCGGCAACCGTTTCCGCCCGGTCATCTACTGCTATACCGCAGCGCTGCTCTACATTCCCACCTATGTGCTGCTCTACGCGCTGTTCGGCGCAGATCTCACGCTGCTGGGCATCTATCTGCCGATCCTTGTTGTGGAGCCTGCCATCGTCAAGCGTATGGAATTCTCCGAGCTTGAGCCGGTGAAGGAAGCGCTGCGCCACGGCTTCAACAATGCGCTCGGCATGTGTGTCGTGCTGCTGCTGGTCGGCTGCCTGCGTGAGCTGCTGGCCACCGGTGCCGTGTTCGGCCATGTGGTCATGCACAATGCGCTGCTGCCGCTGGCTGCACTGCCCGCGGGCGGCTTTGTCATTCTGGGCGTTATGGCCGCCTGCTGGTGCGCCGCCGCCAACCTGTATACCGATTACAAGCATGAGGAGGTGCGCCGCCTGTATGCAGACCGTAAACATTGAGCTGCAGCCGATCCTGAGCGGCGTGCTGCAATTTGTCAGCTACATGGTGCTGGCTGTCTTTGCGGAGAATGTCGTTCTGGCCCGCGCGCTGGGCGTCAGCCGCCTGATAAAGCTGGTGCCGGATCACCGCACTCAGGTCTGGGATTTCTGCCTGCCGCTGCTGCTCGTCATGACCCTGTCCGCACTGCCGGGCTGGGCCGCACACAACCTGTTTTTCCCATGGCTGCGCGACTATCTTCCGGACTGGCTGCCGATGTCGGCCCTGCGCCCCGTTGTCTACCTGACCTGCGGCGTGGCGGCCATGGCTGTCACATGGCTGCTGCTGGGGCTGCTGCCCCGCCGCCTGCGCCACAGCTGCCGCAGCCAGCTCAGTCTGGCCACCTGCAGCACCGCAGTGCTGGGCACCATGCTCGTCTGTGCCAACCAGAACTATACGATCCTGCAGTGCATCGCCTTTTCCCTTGGCAGCGGGCTGGGCTATGTCTTTGCTGTCTACATCGTCCGGGAGGGCCGCCGCCGTCTGCGCAGTAAGGCCGTTCCCTCGATCTTTCAGGGCCTGCCCAGCTCGATGATCTACATCGGTGTGCTGAGTCTGGCCATCTACGCCCTTGTGGGCCATACCGTCGTATTGTAATTTTGCTTTTGTGAGGGGGTCGTTATCATGTCCGAAGCCTGCTTTACCGCAGCCGATATTTTACTGCCTGCCGCCGGTGTTCCGCTGGATCCGTGGGCCTGCATCGCTGTTGACCAGTTCACCTCCCAGCCGGAGTATTGGCAGCGCGCCGAGCAGCGCGCCGAAAACAAGCCCAGCACCCTGCACATCGTCCTGCCGGAGGCCTATCTCGGCACCCCGCAGGAGGACGCGCGCCTGCAGAGCATCCGCCGCACGATGGAGGACTACCGCCATACCGTTCTGACAAGAAAAGTACATGGCTATGTTTATGTAGAGCGCACCCAGATGGACGGCACCATCCGTCAGGGCCTTGTGGGCGCCGTGGATCTGGAGGCCTACGACTACACCAGCGGTGCCAAGCCCGCCATCCGTCCCAGCGAAAGCACCGTTGTGGAGCGCATCCCCCCGCGCCTGAAGGTGCGCCGGGGTGCCGCGCTGGAGACCCCCCATGTCATGATGCTGGCCGATGACGCCGGCTGCACCTTGATCGAGCCGATCGGTCAGATCAAGGACACACTGCCCCCGCTCTATGACGGGGAGCTGATGCTGGGCGGCGGCCGCCTGCGCGGCTGGGCCGTGGAGGACCCGGCGCTGGTCGCACAGGTCGATGCCGCGCTGGCTGCACTGGCCGACCCCACCGCCTTTGCCCGCCGCTGGCCCGCCGCCAAAGGGCAGGAGCCGATGGTGCTGGCCGTTGGCGACGGCAACCACAGCCTTGCCACCGCAAAAGCCTATTGGGAGGAGCTGAAGCCCACCCTGACCGAGGAGCAGCGCCGGACCCATCCGGCCCGCTGGTGCTTGGCCGAGGTCTGCAATGTCCACAGCCCCGCCATTGAGATCGAGCCGATCCACCGCGTGGTGTTCGGCGTATCCGCCAAGGAGCTGTACGCCGCGCTGGATGCGTGGGACCGCCAGCAGGGAAGCAGCACCACCGCCTCCGACCAGCGGCTGCGTCTGGCTGACGCCTGCGGTGAGTCCGCCGTGGCGCTGGCCAACCCGCCCGCACCGCTGACTGTCGGCAGTGTTGAAGCCTTTCTGGCTGATTATCTGCCCCGCCACCCCGGTGTAACGGTCGATTATATCCACGGCGAGAGCGTTGCGATGGCATTGGCTGCCGACCCCGCCAAGCCCGCCACCGCCATACTGCTGCCCGATTTTGCCAAGGCCGACCTGTTCAAGGGTGTTGTGCTGGGCGGCGTACTGCCCCGCAAGACCTTCAGCATGGGCCATGCCGAGGAAAAACGATACTACAACGAATGCCGTGTCATCGGCTTATAAGGATCAGGTGAATTATGGAAAAGCCCGCCCAGACCCCGAACGGTGCCCCGCACCGTCGCCGCCGCCGTCGCCCTGCCGGGAACGGCAGCGCCCCGCAGGCACAGCAGCCCCAGCGTGAGGGCAAGGCACCCGCTGCCCGCAAGCCTGCGCCGCAGAGCACCGCCCCGAACGCCCCCAGAGAGGGGAGCCGCAGCGGTGCCCGCCCCCGCCGCGGACAGTCCGCCCGCCCGGCGGCCCCCGCACAGCGCCCGGCCGCGCCCCAGCAGAGCGCGCGTCCGGCTGCGCCCCAACAGCCCCGGCGCAGCAGCCGCCCGGCACCGCAGACCCCCAGCCGCCCGCTGCCGGACCAGCCCAAGGCACCCCGCCAGCCCCGCAGCGCCCGCCCGCCGAAGCGTATGCAGGAGGACGAGCCCGGGCTGGAGCTGATCACCCGCCGCCCGCCGAAGCAGAAGTTTGCGACCTTTGAGGACTATCTGGCAGCCCACGGCGGCATGACCGTGCCCCTGCCCCCTGAAAAAGCCGAGACACCGGAGACGGCCGCACCCGCCGCCCCGGCAGCGGAATGACCCCCGCCACAGCGGCAGCGCTGCGCTGCCCTGTCTGCGGCGGACCGCTGCTGCTGAATGCGCGCACGCTGCGCTGCCCCAAGGCACACAGCTTTGACCTCGCAAGGGAGGGCTACGCCTATCTGCTGCCGATGCAGAAAAAGCACACCGCTGACCCCGGTGACGGCAAGGCGATGGTCCGCGCCCGCCGCGCGTTCCTCTCCGCCGGGCACTATGCGCCGCTTATGCAGACGCTGGCCGCCCTCTGTGCCGAGCTGCCCCACGGCCATATCGTTGACGCCGGCTGCGGCGAGGGCAGCTACGACAAATACCTTTATGATGCCCTTGGCGGTCCGCAGCTCGCAGCGTTCGACCTCTCCAAGGAGGCCGTGCGGCTAGCCTCCCGGCTGGTGCCCGAGGCAGCCTTCTGTGTCGGCGGCAGCTTTTGCGCCCCCGTGCGGGACGGCTGGGCTGACCTGCTGCTGAACATCTTCTCACCGATGGCGGAGGCCGAGTTTGCCCGTATGCTGCGCCCGGGCGGGCATCTGATCTATGCGGTGCCCACCGCACGGCATCTCTTCGGGCTGAAGAAAATCCTCTACGACCACCCCTATGAGAACGAGGTACGGCAGACCGAATATGACGGTTTTTCGTTTATTCGGGCGGTTTCGGCCGAGGCCGTCCTCACCCTGCAGGGGCAGAGCGTGCAGGATCTGTTTGCGATGACGCCCTATTACTGGAACACCCCCGCAGACGGAGCCGCCCGCCTTGCCGCCTGTGAAAGCCTGACCACCGAGATCGGGTTCCGCTTTCTGGTGTATAAAAAGGAGTAACCCTACACAAGCTCCGACCTGCTCCAAGACCTTGCCTCCATGGGGCTTACCGGACAGGAGACAATCCTGATCCATTCCTCGATGCGATCCATCGGCGCGGTGGAGGGCGGTGGCAGTAAACGATAACGCGCTTATGTAGGGGCGAGCATTGCTCGCCCCTGCTCAGTTTTCCTCCGGCGGCACGATTGCCGGGCCGTATGGCTTCTGCGCCGGGGGAACGATGACCTCCTGCGTGGTGTGCTGCGGGTTCTCCTCGCTGTAATGCTCATCGGGGATCTCGCTCAAATCGGTCCAGAGCGCCTCGCGCTCCTCCTCGGCACCGTGGGGACCAAACACATCAAACATACCAAGCACTCCTTTTTTTCGTGTATAAGCGCAGCCCTTCCGGGCTACACTCTGGGCATAGTCTTTGCAAGGGGTGTGTGGGTTATGCGTTCTAAACGGGGGATCTTCTGGTACAGTCTGGGGCTGACGCTGCTGCTGCTTCTGCCCATGATCCTGACGGTGGCCTTTTTTACCGACCAGTACCAAAAGCAGCAGCTTCTGCGCCAGGCCTCCGCCGCAGACAGCACTCTGCGCATCGAGCCCGGCGCGCAGGGCATTTTCCCCCTTCTGCTGGTCATCCAGCAGGAGGAGCCCGCCTTCCTGCTGGTCCGGGCAGACGGCCCGCAGCAGACGCTGACCCTCTGCGCACTGCCCGGCTCGCTGCGCGTAAACGCACCCGCCGGCACAACCACACTGGCGGACTGCACCCTTGCCGCAGGGGCCGGACGGGCGGCACAGCTGCTCTGCGGTACCGTGGCCACAGGGGAGAGCGCTGCACCTGCGCTGCATTATATCGCTGCAACCCCCGCGACATGGGCGGCCTGCGCCGGGTCCGATGCCCTGGTCCGGTTCGACACAGCCGCACTGCTCACGCCCGCTGCACGGCAGGCACTGGGCTACGGCAGGGAGCCCGTAGCCGAATGCACCGCCGCACAGGCGGGGACGCTGATCGAAAAAATGCAGGGAATGCTGACAGGCGCTTCGGCGCAGGCCGATGCCCGCGCCGCCGTCTGGGCCGCCTTTGCCCGGCAGAACCCGGCGCTTCTGGCGGCGTTTCCCGCAGGGCTGCGCAGCCAGAGCGCCCGCCTTTTGACTGACCTGCTGGCCGCCGATGTAAGCGCCTTGGAGGATACGCTGACCTACCTCAGCACCCGCCCCGCGCCGGCGGTGGATTATGTAACTGCCGAAACCGCCAAAGCCAAAGGCGGGGTATGCCTGACGGATGCGGGAATGGCAGCGGTGCGTGATTTGTTATCGTAGGGGTCGGCGTCAACAACGACCCGCGGGCGGGCAATGCCCGCCTATATGCCGCGTTCCTCGCCACGGCGTCAAAAAAGTACAAAAAAATTTGCAAACCCGCTTGACTTAAACCCGCAGTCGTGTTATTATGGTAGCACCTCTTTTGCGGGTTTATTTTTTATGCCCTTTTTCAAGGGCG
>ERZ827126.1661-NODE-1661-length-18697-cov-10.393145_pt1 | contig 18697 bp, 10 predicted proteins | sample MGYA00519780_ERZ827126 | MGnify/ENA primary metagenome ERZ827126 (study PRJEB31778, sample SAMEA3449262) | human gut metagenome | biome: human gut; feature: human-associated habitat; material: faeces | place: United Kingdom | collected 2010/2012 ...
GAAGAAGTCCAAAAAGCTCTTAAAGTTCGTTTTGGACGACGGAACCGGCGTAGATCGGGTCATTTTGAGTGGTATTCACGAGTATTATGAGCCGGAAGAGCTGGTTGGAAAGACCTGCATCGCCATCACCAATCTGCCTCCGAGAGCGATGATGGGTATCGATTCCTGCGGTATGTTGATCTCCGCCGTGCATCACGAAAACGGTGAAGAAAAGTTGCATTTGCTGATGGTCGATCCTCACATTCCGGCAGGCGCAAAGCTCTATTGATTGCCCCCTGATCGGGCTAAAAAAGCCTCTCGTACACCAATCCGTACACCAATTTACACCAAGGGTGCACCACGGATGCCGAGAAAAATGTGCGATTGAATTTCAGCCTCGCAGAAGTGATTCTGCGGGGCTGTTTTTTTGAAAACTATATATTCAGATATGAGACTCGGTGAGAAATCACCGGGTCTTATTTTTTGCGCTCACTACGCCTACTAAACAGGCGCAGTGGGCGCTTTTTTGTTTTCTGGAATCGGCACAAAAAATTTTTTTGAAAAAGTGTGGGAATCTCGCAAAAAAATTCGGCAAAGAGAAAGTGAGAAGGCGAAAAGCCTTCCGGGAACCTTGAAAACTTCATATACATTCATCAGATACATTCCTTGAGCCAACAGCCAAATGAAGGTACGCCAAGACCCACCTGCCGCTAACGGTATCAGCGGGACAAAAGGTGGAGAGCGACCCCGAAACCATTCTGAAATATCTGGCAGCTACGGATACGGCCACGACAGGCTTAGGGTATAATGATACTTTTCTACGGAACCGGCGGAGTACCCGGCGGGGGTGAGATTCCCATGGACCCGATTCGCTATCGGGCGTCTGATGACTTCCTTTTCTGCATTTTGGGTTCGAGGAAAAATGAAATGCAGCGACGAAAGCCCCAAAAGGTGTTTTGAGGCTTTCGTGGATCAGAAATGATTCAAATTCACAGAAAGGAGGAAACCCCATGGAAAACTGTAAGGTGATCGCCATCACAAATCAGAAGGGCGGCGTCGGCAAGACGACGACCACAGTCAATCTCGGTGTGGGACTGGCAAGCTCTGGCAAGCGGGTCCTGCTGGTGGATGCTGACCCGCAGGGCAGCTTAACGGTGAGCCTCGGCGTAAAGAACCCAGACGAGCTGGATGTATCGCTGTCTTCCCTTATGCAGTCGGTCATTGATGATGAGCCGCTTGCGGAGGGTGCCATTATCCGGCACCAGGAGGGTGTGGATTTGCTTCCCTCGAACATCGAACTCTCCGGTATGGAAACGGGTCTGTTCAATGTCATGAGCCGTGAGTATGTTTTGAAGAACGCCATCGACGGCATGAGAAAAAGCTACGACTACATTCTGATTGACTGTATGCCCTCTCTGGGCATGATGACGGTCAATGCGCTGGTTGCGGCAGACAGTGTGATTATCCCGTCTCAGCCGAACTTCCTGTCAACCAAAGGTCTTAACCTGCTTCTGCGCTCCATTTCAAAGATCAAGCGGCAGATCAACCCGAGACTGAAGATCGATGGCATTTTGCTGACGATGGTGGATAACCGCACCAACAACGCCAAGGCGATTATTTCCTCGCTTCGTTCCACCGTGGGAGAGAACATCCGCGTGTTCCGTTCCGAGATCCCTTTTTCGGTAAGAGCTGCGGAGTGCAGTCTTTCCGGAGAAAGCATCTTCTCCCATGACAGGAACGGCAAGGTCGCAGCAGCGTATGAGGCACTCACAAAGGAGGTGACAGAGATTGAAGAGCGTGCAAAAAATCGATCTGGGCCTGACCGGGTACGATGAGCTTTTCATGAATGACGCGGAGCGAAAGGAAAACAAGCTCCCGCGCATTTATGATATTCCCCTCTCGGAGATCGACGATTTTCCCGATCACCCCTTCAAGGTGAAGCTGGATGAGGACATGGATCAGCTTGTCCAGAGCATCAAGGAGCGTGGGATCATCACCCCTGTCACACTCCGACCGAAGGAGGACGGGCGGTACGAAATCGTATCAGGGCATCGCAGAAAGAAGGCCTGTGAGCTTGCCGGCTTTGACACCGTGAAGGCCGAGGTGCGGGAGATGACCCGCGACGAGGCCATCATTCTAATGGTGGAATCGAACCTGCAGCGTTCTGTGATCCTGCCGAGTGAAAAGGCTTTTTCCTACAAGATGCGCTTGGAGGCCATGAATCGCCAAGGACAGCGTACAGACTTAACTTCTGGACCAGTGGTCCCAAAGTTCTCTCGTGATGTACTTGGAGACAAAGCAGAGGAAAGCGGAAGGCAGGTTTCACGCTATATCCGCCTCACGGAGCTCATTCCGGAGCTTCTGGATTTGGTTGACGAGGGACGTATTGCGTTCAGACCTGCGGTGGAGCTTTCGTACCTGCAAAAAGAGGAACAGAGCGTTTTGCTGGAGCAAATCGCCTACGCAGATGCCACGCCGTCCCTCGCCCAGGCCATTAAGCTGAAGCGATTCTCCCAGGACGGAAAGCTGAATAACGAGGTCATTGAGTCGATTATGAGCGAGGAAAAGCCGAACCAGAGGGAGAAGATCAACATCAAGTACGCCGAGGCCAGAAGGTTTATCCCTGCCAGCGTTCCTTACGAAAAAACCGGTGAGTATATTCTAAAAGCGCTGGAATATTATCACCGGTATCAGGAAAGGCAGAAAAGTCGGAATGACGCAAGATAGGTTCTTCGCCAAGGGGGCAGTCTACCCTTTTGACGCTGCGTCAGCGCCGTTCCCCCTCTCACACTCTCCCCCTCATTTACCGGCAATACCAGCTCAAAAGGGAAATATACAGGCGGCACAATTGAAGAAAACAAAGCGCATTCGTACAATATGAGAAAAACAGTCATTGGAGGTCATCCCATGAAAAAGAATCTCATGTTGTGTGCGCTCCTACTTGCCGTATTGCTTTCCGGATGCGCCGCAGAACCCCTGCAAGGGCAAACGGCAGGAAACACACCGAAAGCTCCAACGCCACAGGAAGGAACGCCTGCTTCCTTTGAGCCGGTATCCACAGAACCAAACGCTCCCACAGAGGCCGTCGATCCCGCAGATTCCATGCCGAATGAGGACAAGCACGGAAGTGACGCTGCTATTTCTTCTGAGCCGGTAAGCGCACCCACGGAATCGAATGCGCCGTCATCGGAAGAAAACGAACAGGCCCCCGTGATTCCGGAGAAGCCGGAGAAAATAGAAAGTCCAAAAGAGGAACCATCCGTTCCTGCGATAACCGAGCCGGAACCGACTTCGGTGCCCGAGCCCACATTTGATATCGAGCACTGGATTTCTTACGCAAAAAGCACGGCGGTGAGCTTGGGACTGACCTTGGAGAACTCGGCAACAGAATGCTGGGACAATCCGATCACCGCAGATCAGGGCTGCATCTATCTGGAGCGAGACATTAACTCGCGCTTGAAGCGATATGCCGAGGACGAGAGTATCACGGATATCTGTATTTGGTACGAATGCATCGGCACAGGCAGTTACCTGATTTATATCGGGTACGCATAAAACTTTATACCACATTGAGAAGCGTCGTAGAAATACGACGCTTTTTCATGCCAAAATTCAATTTCAGGAGGAATGAAACTAATATGAAAACAAGCATTTTCAGACGGGGAATATCGGGACTGCTTGCAGTCCTGATGACATTCACCGCGCTCATGGGCATCGGCACGACTACGGCCTTTGCTGCCTCGACTGCCGGAGAAACCGCTGAGTCCTATTCCGTAGGCTTCCCCAGAGACGGGGACGCCAATCTGGATTACAGCGGCACATGGGGTCACGATGAGCTTCACTACATGAATGGCTGGACCTCTGGCGAGGCAACCTGGATGACCACGCTGCACACAATCGGCTCCTTCGATGGACAGGCCTGCTACTGCATTGAGCCGGGTGTGCCCCGTCTGCTGGGCAAGACATATTCCCGCCATGGCGAGGATTATTGGAAGAACTACCCGTCCGACTGCAACAGCACCATCGACGCTGACACCATCAAGACCCTGCTGGGACGGATCATGCAGTACGGTTATCAGGGCAATCTTTCCACCTCATGGAGATCGCAGAATGATGCGGATGCCGAGAAACTGGCACACATGATGGCCACCCAGGCGTTGGTGTGGGAAACGGTCGTTGGAGAGCGGGATGCCAACTTCAACCATGTGGACCCCAGCAGTGCCGACGCAGTGAAATCCGTTTACCGTACCAGCCACCCGCTGTACAGCCGCTTTTCTGCTTATTATGATAGCATTGAGGACAGCGTGCAGAAGCATACCATCGTTCCCAGCTTCATGGCCAGAAGTACCGGCAAGGCACAGACTGTCGAGCTGAACTGGGACGGCAGCTGCTATTCGGCCACGCTGACAGATACCAACGGCGTCCTGGGCAATTACCGTTTCTCTTCTAACCAAACAGGTGTGTCCTTCTCTGTTCAGGGGAATGTGCTGACGATCTCAACTCAGAATGCGCCTACCGGCACGCTCCGTGTCACTGCCGAAAAGGAGGCTCTGCGTAAGGGTGTTGTGGTGTGGAGCGATGGGCACTATGGCCCAGACGGCACCATGCAGGATGTTGTTACCTACAGCGCTACGGTCAGCGACCCGGTCACAGCCTTTCTGAATCTGAAGGTCAGCTATGGCGGCGCTAAAATCATCAAGACCAGCGAGGACGGTAAGGTGGATGGCATTACCTTCACCATCACCGGCGAGGGCGTCAATCAGTCCGTTACCACCGACCGAAACGGTGAAATTCGCATCGATAATCTGATGCCCGGTGTCTATACCGTCACCGAGCAGAGCTATGACAAGTATGTACCCCAGGAAAGCCACCGCGTTACCGTGCTCGCCGGACAGACGGCGACGGTTTCCTTCAACAATGTGCTCCGTCGCGGTAATCTGACCGTGACCAAGACCTCCGAGGACGGACTGAACCAGGGTGTGAAGTTCCACCTTTTTGGAACCTCTCTCAGTGGCCTGCCTGTAGATGATTACGCCGTCACCGATGAAAATGGTGTGGCGACTTTTAAGGATGTGCTCATCGGAACCGGCTACACACTGGAGGAGATGGATACCGCCATTCGCTATGTGATTCCCAACAGTCAGAGCGCCGCAGTGGAATGGAACAGTGTAACCAATAAGAGCTTTTCCAACATCCTCAAGAAATTCAATGTCACCGTCACTAAGAGTGACTGTGAGGTCGGAACGGCGCAGGGCGACGCTTCGCTTGCCGGTGCCGCCTACGGCATTTATAAGGGCGATCAGCTTGTGGATACCTACTACACCGACGAGAACGGCCAGTTCACCACCGGCTATTATGTCTGCGGTGACGACTGGACGATTCGTGAGATCATTCCCTCCGAGGGCTATCTGCTGGACAGCACTGTTTATCCTGTCGGTGCAGAGGCGGCCAATTACACCGTTGAGCTGAACGCTGCACCTGCTGTGGCTGTTGCCGAGCAGGTGCAGAAGGGCAATATCGCCATCATCAAGCACTCGGATAACGGTGATACGCAGATCGAAACTCCCGAAGAAGGTGCTATGTTCGCTGTCTATCTGAAAGCCGCAGGCAGCTATGAGGCGGCAAAGGATACGGAGCGGGACTATCTGACCTGCGATGAAAACGGCTTTGCCCAGAGCAAGGACCTGCCCTACGGCATGTACACCGTGCATCAGGTTTCCGGCTGGGAGGGTCGTGAGCTGATGAGCGACTTTGATGTGTTTATTGCTAAGAACGGCGAGACCTACCGCTACCTCATCAACAACGCTAACTTCGAGTCCTTCATTAAGGTCATCAAGGTGGATGCGGAGACCGGCAATACCATTCCCTATGCGGGTGCGGGCTTCCAGATCTTCCGTCCGGATGGCTCCAAGGTGGAAATGACCTTTACCTATCCGGAGGTTACCACCATCGACACCTTCTACACCAATGACGCCGGCATGCTCATCACGCCGGAGAAGCTGGAGTTTGGCAAGGGCTACTCCCTCAAGGAGGTCTCCGCTCCTTACGGCTATGTGCTCAGTCATGAGGCGGTTAAGTTCGATGTGACCGAAGAGAATTCCACCGAGGAAAGCGGCGTGACGGTCGTTGCGGTGAAGCTGGGCAACTACGCGCAGAAGGGCATCATCAAGATTTCCAAAACCGGTGAGGTGTTTGCCTCTGTTTCGGCGGCGGACGGGGGCTATCAGTCGGTCTATACGGTGCAGGGACTTGCGGGAGCAACCTATGAGATCAAGGCAACGGAGGACATCTACACTCCGGACGGTACGCTGCGCTGCAGCGCCGGCGAGGTGGTGGATACGGTGACTACCGGCGCAGACGGCACGGCGGAGAGCAAGCCGCTGTATCTGGGAAAATACGAAATCACCGAGATGAAAGCCCCCGATGGCATGGTCGTAAACAAGGACGCCCATACTGCAGAACTTGTCTACGCCGGCCAGGAAATTGAGATCACCGAAACGGCTGCCAGCTTCTGCAATGACAGACAGAAGGCGCGGATTTCTCTTTCCAAGGTACTGGAGCAGAACAAGCAGTTCGGTATCGGCATGAATAACGAGCTTTCCGCCGTGACCTTCGGCTTCTATGCCGCCGAGGAGCTTACCGCAGCAGACGGCTCCGTCATTCCTGTGGACGGTCTCATCGAGATCATGTCCCTTGATGAAAACGGAAAGGCTGTGCTCAAGAGCGATGTTCCCTTCGGCAGCTACTATGTCAGAGAAATCAGCACCGACAGCCACTATATGCTGTCCGATGAGAAGTATCCTGTGACCTTTGCCTATGCCGGTCAGGAAATCCCCGTTGTGGAGCTTGCCGTCAATGGCGGAAAGAGCATTACCAACGAGATGATCTACGGGGAGATCCACGGCATGAAGAAGGATGAGGACGGCAAGGCGCTGGCCGGAGCTACCATCGGCCTGTTCCTCACAGACGGCACAGAGCCTATCCTGACCACCGTTTCCGCAGAGGACGGCAGCTTCACCTTTGCGGACATCCCTTATGGCGAGTATGTGGTTCGTGAAATCGCTGCACCGGAGGGCTATGTGATGGATGACACGCCTTATACCGTGAAGGTAGATCAGAACGGTGCTGTGATCGAGATCGAGATCACCAACGAGCTCATTCGCGGCAGCGTTCAGCTGACCAAGGTGGATAAAGACTATCCCGATCATCACCTGAGCGGCGCAGTCTTTGAGGTATACCGTGGTGGAAAGCTTGTGGGCCAGATGGAGGAGCTGTCCGACGGCGTCTACAAGCTGGATGATCTGCCCTACGGCGATTACACGCTGAAGGAAACCGAGGCCCCCAAGGGCTTCTTCCTTGATGAGAAAACCTATAGCTTCTCCATTAAGGAAGATGGTAAAACCGTCGTCGTGGAAAATGAGGCCGGAAAGGGCTTTGTCAACCAGGCACAGACCGGAGGCATTCGCATTGAAAAGACTTCGGATGACGGCGTGCTGAAGGGCTTTACCTTCCGCGTGGAGGGCTCGGATATCACCGGCAATGCCTTCAGCAAGGACTTTGTGACCGATGAGAAGGGCCAGATTCACATTGAGGGGCTGCGCATCGGTGATTATGTGATCTCCGAGGTGTCCAACAAAGCCAACGAAAAGTATGAGCTTCCCGCAAATGTCACCGTAACCGTTCACGAGGGAAAGACGGTCGTTGCCAAGTTCCATAACAAGCTCAAGCCTGTTACGGATATCCCCAAAACCGGAGATACCACCAATATGCCTCTTTGGGCGGCACTTGCCGGTATCTCTGCAATCGGCGCAGGTGCAGCGGCTTTCTTTACCTTCCGCAAAAAGAAGGAGGTAGGCAAGCATGAACGCTAAGGTCATTATCGGCATCGGTCTTGTGGTGTTTATTATCGCAGGGCTGATCGTTCTTCGCCTGAAGAACAGAAAGTAAAACGGCAAGGGGCGGCATCTTTTTACAGATGCCGCCCCGCTTATAAAAGGAGACGCTATGGAAGAGACAAGAAAAATTGGAGATTACTCCGTAAAGTATTCCATGTATATCGGGCACAAGGACATTGCTCTGGGCGAGAATCCCAACGCCGACAAGGATGAACGGTATATGTGCTGCTTCGTAGAGACCAACGCCATTTTCGAGCGCTATTCCGGGGTGCTGGTCAGCGACGATTTTGCGGAGATTGCAAAGGTGTTCGGACAGCGCGTAGCAGACGCAGCCGAGGAAATTATTCAGGAAAACGAAAGAGCCTGTCAGGAGGTCGGCATGAATGAGGAACTCACAACAAATAGTTGTAAGCCCATTTCCTATGAGGATTCCATCGAGAACAAGGTGGTTGTCGTCAAGGGCAGCATTCTCCGGCCTGAGTTCCGCCACGCCAATCACCAGCTTATGCTGTGTACCGGCGGCTTCGGCGCGCAGGCCAATGCGCGAGGCCGTACCTGCTGCTGCATTTCTCTGTACGACGGGAGAAAGACCTCCTTTTACCGCACGGATTTTCTCGGCGTCATGGATGAAAAGAAGCTTCCCGAATGGGCGCAGAAGGGCTTGGAGAAAGCAAAAGAGATGCACGCGCAGGAAAAGAAGCCGGCTAAAGAAAGAGGTGACGCAAGATGATCGAGTATGAAAAAAGAGCAATGATCGAGGCGGAGGACAAATATACCTTTCGCCAGAGCACGCAGATTTCCATGCAAACCGGACTGATCGGCCACCTCCGGGCAGACATGGATACAGACGGCAACGGCTTTTTCAGCAGCTGGTTTGATTTCCGGGAGGAGCTGAAAACCGATGAGTTCAAGGCGGAGTTTGACGAAGTCATCAACTCTCTGCGTGAGGACGGCGACATTCTTCATAACCGCAGGGCGCTTGCCAAGTACTGCTACTGCACCCCACAAAGCCGTATGCAGGAGGAGCCGGGCTACTATGGCGTTCGTGTGGACACCGAAAAATATGCCTATCTTCTGCGCCTGAACCCGGACAGGGGCGAATACAACCTGTACTGCTATTGCTATCGCCGGGACTGGCTCGATCAGCACCTGAAGGACGCAGAGAAAGGAATCCGTTTTATTGACAGCCATTACAAGGAGCTGTTTCGCATTCCGGATGGCGGCAAGGTGAAAATCCACTATTCGTGGAATGAAGACCAGATTCGCACCTGCCGGTATATCGACGATTACCATGTGGAGATCGGGAGCAACCTCTATCACATTTGCGAGTTTGCCGAGCGCATGGAATACGGCGGCCATACCTGCGAGCCGGTTCGGGACAACCTGCCCGAGCGGTGCTACAGCGTTCTTTCCGGCAGCGACGAAATCATTATCATCAAGCGCGGCGAAAAGGGCTACTTCAAGACGGACATTCCCGTCACCGACAAGGACGAAGCCCGGAGCATCGCGAATGAGTATAATGCAAAGCTCGGCGTCAGCCGAGCGCAGGAAGAGGCAATGAAGGCCGGCTCTATGTTCGGCTTTCAGGTGCCCGCCGCAGACCCGAGAAATTATGACGCAGACGGAAAGCCCGTGCTGCCGAAGGACAGAGGTGATGCAAGATGAGTGAGAGCGATTATCGCATCTGGTCCAATGCTGACCTTGATTATGAAGAGTGGAAGGACTGGATGGAGGAAGAATATCCGACGCTTTCCGATGACGAGCGCGTCGCCATGATGTATGAGGAAAACGGGCACTACCTTGAGGACGAACGGCTCAATCTGGACATTCAACTTTCCCAGCCCATTCTGGTTGTTGCCGATCTGGGGCTTTGGAATGGCAGGCGCACGGGATACAAAGAAATTCCCAGCGGCAATATCCGGGACTGCCTTTACTCTGATTACGACTACACCACATGGTATGTGGACCGAAACGGAGACTTCCGGTGCGATGACACCCACCATGACGGCACAAACCATTATCTCTATCGGGTATATAAGGACAATGTTTCCCAGGCGCAGAAAGACCGGCTCAAAGAAAAAATCTACAACGGCACAGCCACCAGAGCAGATATCGTCCGTGTCACCCGCAGGCTTGGCGATGAGATCGGAAAAGTGTACGGCTGGAGCTTTCCAACCAGGCAGAGAGAGCGAGGTGAAGCACGATGAACCACGCACTGCCGAGCGAAAGTTATATTGCCAGACTGGACTATTTGGCTTTCAACGGAAAAGTATGCAGCAGCGTTGAGTACAGCGATGAGCAGCGCTTCCTGGAAGACCTGAAGGAGTCGCTCTATCACGGAGAGCCGCTGTGCGTCGTTCTCTACCGAGACCGGAACGGCAAGACCATTTCCCGTGCGTTTCTGAACGACCTGGATACACTGCCAAAAGGACTTTTCGTAGAGGACAGTTCCCACAGAAAGCCGAAGGAAAGGGGTGAAGCACGATGAGGGTAAATGCCATGACAGAGAAGTTTGAGGATGTGACGGTTCTGGGGCATCCCATGCTTTTTACCTGCCTGCGGGTAGACCGTGATACCGTTCCACAGAGCATGTACATGTACGAGGTTCGCCACGATGATGACCAACAGGGCGAGCCGGTTCAGATTGCCAACTGGATCATGGTGAATCATTGGGGAACATTGATTTCCAATAGACCCATTCGCTTGGAGCCCCGACCGGATGGGAGAAACGCCTACCGCGACATTGATCCTGAAAACGATTGGAACTATGAGGGCACGCTTACTACCGTGAAGGAGTACATGGAGAAGAATCCACCGGCGGTTCATAAGCAAAAAGACCACGAACCTGCGAGATAAGGAGAAGCTATGGATAAGAAGAAAGCCATCTGCGAGTATCTCCGTAAAAATCATATTGGCAAAGAAAATGCCATCCACAGCAAGGAGCTTGAAAAGCTGTTTCTGCTTGACGGACGAAATATTCGCCGCAAGATCAGCGCCTTGCGGCAGGATGGTTTTCCTATTTGCAGCGATGAAACGGGCTACTATTACGCAGATAACCAGAAAGAGATCAATACCACCGTCTGCCGGCTGAATGAGTTTGTGACGAAGGTGTCCAACGCCAGAACCGGGCTTTTATTTGCATCGATCCTCGGAGAGAATGCGCAGACCGTTGAGGTCACGATCAAAGTAAGATAAGGAGGGAGTTCCCATGCCGAGCAAATACAGAATCATTTTGGAGATGGCGTCCCAGACTGCCAGGGATATCGCCTCCAATGCCGACCGATATACCGATTTTCTGATTACGGCGGCAAACAACTACAAGTACAGCTTTAAGGAGCAGCTGCTCATCCATGCGCAGAAGCCGGATGCAACGGCGTGTGCGGAAATCGACACATGGAATAAACTCGGCAGATGGGTAAACAAGGGCACGAAAGGCATCGCGCTGCTGATCGACAGAGATGTTCCCTACAAGCTGAGACATGTCTTTGATATCTCCGACACCAACAGCCGTGCCGGAAGGAACATCACCCTTTGGCAGATGAAACCGGAGTACGAATATGCGGTATCGGAAAGCCTTCAGGCCAGCTTCGGTGATGTGGAGGAACCGCAAGATTTCCCGCACCTTCTCATAGATATTTCCGGTTATGCCGTGGAGGATAATCTTTCAGATTATCTCATGGAGTTGAACGCTGTCAAAGCCGGCAGCTTTCTGGAGGAGCTGGACGACACAAGCCTTGAAGAGTGGCTGAAAACCTCGCTGAAAAGCAGCGTCGCTTTTATGGCTCTCTCCCGTGCGGGGTATGAGCCGAGGCAGTATTTTGACCGGGAGGATTTCAGCCACCTCTTTGACTTCAACACCGTGGAGGTTATCTCCGTGCTCGGTGCCGCAGTCAGCGATATTTCTGAGATGGTCATCCGTGAAATGGGCGAAACCGTCAAGGAAATGGAGAAGGAGGAAAAGCGGAAAATTCGCACATTTGCGCAGACCGGTCCTTCTGCGTATCATAAGAACCGAACAGAAAACAAGGAAAGGAGCAACGAACATGGAACTGACCTATACGATGCAGGGGGACTATCTGATTCCCGATCTGACCGTGCCGGAGAGCCCGAAGCTTGGGAAGTATGGAATGCTGCGGCGGACATTCCTCCGCGAGCACCGGGATGGGATCTACACCGGGATGCTGCTGAACGGAACACTGAACAGTCATTTGGAGGAGGTGGACCGGCAGGCACAGAAGATGCTGGACGACCTGACCGAGCAGATGAAGGCGCTGAACGGAGTGACGGAGCAGCTGAAGGCGGAGGATCAGATGCGATGGGTGCAGATGATGAATTCCATTCGTCACTCGGCGGAGGAAGTGATTCTGAACGACCTGATCTACGCGTAACGCTCCCCACAGTTGAACAGCAGCAGGAAATTATCGCAGAAGCGGAGGAAGAAAAATCCTCCGCTTTTGCTATTTCTCAGGAGGACATCGACGCCATTCTGACACGGGGCAGCGGCATCCATCAGGGCAAATTCCGCATCTATGAGCAGTTTCTCAAACAGGATTCTTCCGAGAACAATATCACCTTTTTGAAAAACGAATATGGTACCGGCGGCGCGTATCCTGCCGTTTCCGGCAGAAATCTCGATGAAAGCCACGACGCTAAAGGAATCAAAATCAGCAGAGGCAGAATCTCTCAGCCCGATGCAGAATTGCTTTTGCGGTGGAATAAGGTCGAGAAGCGGATCGGGGAATTGATCCGTGCCGACCGCTATCTGAGCCAGGCCGAAAAGGACGACTATCCCGCCTACCGGGAGCAGGCAGAGGTGCATAAGGAACGATGTGAAATCTCTGATGAGTTCCGGTCGATTGTCTATGATTACAATGACTTCGTGACGCAGCTTGGTGAGGAAAGCAAAGCATTGAATCTGTACTATCTCTCAAGCTGCTGGAGTGCGTTCAGCGTGGGCGATAAGAAAATGCACGCCCGTACAGCGGAGGGTGACTTCATCCTCCCTATGATGCGCGAAGCAATGAATACGATCATTGCGGACAACACCCACTTGACCGCACGATGCGAGGCTATGCTGGAAGCGTTGAACAGCAATGTGGCGAAGTCCCTTGAGCCGACCTTTGATGAGCTGAACCCTCCCCCGGAGCCCCGGAAGGAATACCGCTTTCATCTCGGTGATACGGTCTATATCGGCACACAGGAATACGAGCTGCTGTCTTTTGACGAGAAGAAGGTCGTCCTCTTTGATACACAGTTCCCGCTGTTTAACAAGGAGCTGACTCGTGAAGAGTTCGATAACCGGCTCAAAGAAAATCCGCTAAATGACAAGCTTCTGCAAGTCGTGGAAGAACCCCCTGTCGCAGACAATGCGAAAGAGAATCCGGATACGCAGGAGACGGAAGCCATACCTGACGAAGAATTGGATGCTCTACCCATCAGCACCGTCAAAGACGGCGAGGTCGTGACCTACCCCAATGCGGAGGCCTTGCTGGATGACCAGGAAGAAGCGCTCGCCCCGCCTCTACAAGTGAAAAGGCCTTCCAAGATCGCGCCTCATGTGCTGCACCCGGAAATCAACACCGAGTACCGAACCAACTTCCAAATCGAGAGCGATGATATCGGCGTGGGCACGCCGCTGGAACGGTTCTATCACAATATCCGTGCCATTCAGCTCCTGAACAAGCTGGATGCGGAAAGCCGATTGGCGACACCCACCGAGCAGCGTGTGCTTGCCGACTATGTGGGCTGGGGCGGTCTATCCGAGTTCTTCAAGGAGGACAATCCCCATTATACCGAGCTGAAGAATGTGCTTTCCGATGAGGAATATGCGTCGGCAAGAGAATCTACGCTGACGGCCTTCTATACGCCGCCCGTGGTGATCAAGGCGGTGTACAGTGCCTTGGCGAATATGCGCTTTCAGACCGGCAATGTGCTGGAGCCCTCCTGCGGCATCGGAAACTTTATGGGGCTTGTTCCCGAAAGCATGAATGACGCGAAGTTCTACGGCGTGGAGCAGGACAGTATTTCTGGGCGAATTGCGCAGCAGCTTTATCAGAAAAACAGCATTGCAGTGCAGGGCTTCGAGAATACAAACCTTCCCGACAGCTTCTTTGACGCTGCAATCGGCAATGTCCCCTTTGGGCAGTTCAAGGTGCCCGACAAGCGCTATGACAAGCACAACTTCCTCATTCACGACTATTTCTTCGCCCGCACTTTGGATAAGGTGAGACCCGGCGGCGTGATTGCTTTCATCACCTCAAAGGGTACGCTGGATAAGGAAAACCCCAATGTCCGAAAGTATATCGCGCAGAGAGCCGACTTGCTCGGCGCTATCCGGCTGCCGAATGATACCTTCAAGGCTGCTGCCGGCACAGAGGTCACATCGGACATTATCTTCCTCCAAAAGCGTGACCGATTGGTGGATATTGAGCCCGATTGGGTGCATCTGGCCACCGACGCCAATGGCATCCGGATGAACGCCTATTTTGTGGACAACCCTGAAATGGTGTTGGGCGACATGCAGATGGTCAGCGGGCCTCACGGCATGGAGTCCGCCTGTATTGCTTATGAAAATGCAGAGCTTGGGGACCTCTTGCGGGATGCCATCCAGAACATTCATGCCGAGATCACCGAATATGAAATCGACGATCTTGAAGCGGAGGATGAGGACCTTTCTATCCCCGCTGACCCTGATGTGCGCAATTTCAGCTTCACAGTGGTGGACGGTAAAATCTATTACCGTGAAAACAGCCGCATGAATCCCGTGGATGTTTCTGCAACCGCCGAGAGCCGTATCAAAGGCATGATTGCCATCCGTGATTGTGTCCGGACGCTGATTGAGTACCAGACGGAGGACTATCCCGATGCCGATATCAAGGCAGAGCGGGAAAAACTCAATCGCCTCTATGATGATTTCAGCAAAAAATATGGGCTTATCAGTGCAAGAGCCAACAATTCGGCTTTCAATTCCGACAGCTCCTACTGCCTGCTTGCCTCGCTGGAGGTGCTGGATGATGAGGGCAACTTCCTCCGCAAGGCAGATATGTTCTCCAAACGAACCATCAAGCAGAAGGTAACGGTGCAGTCGGTTGACACGGCTTCCGAGGCCTATGCGCTGTCCCTTGCAGAAAAAGCGAGAATCGACATGCCATATATGTCGCAGCTTACCGGCAAAACCGAGCAGGAGCTGTTCGAGGATTTGAAGGGTGTGATCTTTCTCAACCCCATGCACATAAGCGAAGAGGACGGCAAGCCGAAGTATCTCCCTGCCGATGAATATCTCTCCGGCAATGTCCGTGAAAAGCTCCGTTGGGCAAAGCGGAGTGCGGAGCTCTACCCCGAGGATTACGGAGAGAATGTCCGTGCTCTTGAGGCGGTACAGCCGGTTGACCTGACGGCAAGTGAAATTTCCGTGAGGCTTGGCGCAACATGGCTGCCCCCGGAAATCATCGAGGAGTTCATGTTTGAGCTGTTCAGCACCCCTCGCTACTGCCAATGGAACATTCATGTTCACTACGCTCAGTACACCGGCGAATGGAATGTGGAGGGGAAATCCTATGACCGCAGCAATGTGAAAGCCTACAATACTTACGGCACCGGCAGAGTTAACGGCTATAAGATCATGGAGGAAACCCTAAACCTCCGTGATGTGAGAATTTTTGACTATATTGAGGATGCCAACGGCAGGAAAACGGCTGTGCTCAATAAGAAAGAAACCGCCATCGCCCAGGGCAAGCAAGAGCTTATCAAGCAGGCCTTCGCCGACTGGATTTGGAGCGATCCGGAGCGCCGTGAAAAGCTGACCAAGCTGTATAACGAGAAGTTCAACAGCATTCGCCCCCGCGAGTATGACGGCAGCCACCTGAATTTCGTGGGAATCAATCCGGAGATCACGCTGAGGCCGCATCAGGTCAATGCCATTGCCCATATCCTCTACGGCGGCAACACCCTGCTTGCCCATGTAGTGGGGGCTGGGAAGACCTTCGAGATGGTAGCGGCTGCGCAGGAGAGCAAGCGGCTGGGCTTGTGTCAAAAAAGCCTGTTTGTGGTCCCCAATCACCTTACCGAGCAATGGGCCTCCGAATACCTCCAACTCTATCCCTCCGCCAACATCCTTGTTGCAACCAAAAAGGACTTCGAGGCCAAGAATCGCAAGAAGTTCTGTGGGCGCATTGCCACCGGCGACTACGATGCGGTCATCATTGGGCACAGCCAATTTGAAAAGATCCCCATGTCCCTGGAACGACAGCGTGCCATCCTGCAGCAACAGCTGGATGAAGTGCTGGACGGCATTTCTGAATTGAAGAAAAACCGTGGGGATAATTTCTCCATCAAGCAGCTGGAGCGAACCAAGAAAACGGTCAAGCAGAAGCTGGACAAGCTCAATGACCAGTCCCGCAAGGATGATGTTGTGACCTTTGAAGAGCTGGGCGTTGACCGTATCTTCATCGATGAGGCGCATTACTATAAAAACCTCGCCGCATTTACAAAAATGCGGAATGTGGGCGGCATCAGCCAAACCGAGGCCATGAAGTCCAGCGACCTGTATATGAAGTGCCGGTATTTGGACCAGCTGACCGGCGGCAGAGGCGTTGTGTTTGCCACCGGCACACCCATCTCCAACAGCATGGTGGAGATGTACACTATGCAGAAGTATCTCCAGTACAGCACACTTAAAAGGAACGACCTGCTCCACTTCGATGCCTGGGCCTCCACCTTCGGCGAGACGGTGACGGCTATCGAACTGGCCCCCGAGGGCACAGGCTACCGCGCCAAAACGAGATTTGCGAAGTTCTATAACTTGCCGGAGCTTATGTCCGTGTTCAAGGAGACCGCAGACATCCAAACGGCGGATATGCTCAAGCTCCCTGTGCCGGAGGCCCATTACCACAGCGTTGTTTTGAAGCCATCGGAAACGCAAAAGGAAATGGTTGTGGGATTGTCTGAACGAGCAGAGCGTGTCCGCAACAAAATGGTCGATTCCAGCGTAGATAATATGCTGCTTATCACCAACGATGGCAGAAAGCTTGCCTTGGATCAGCGGCTCATGAACGATATGCTCCCCGACAGCGAGACAAGTAAGGTGGGCGCGTGTGCTGAGAATGTCTTTGACATCTGGCAGCGCACCGCCGACCGGAAATCGACACAGATGGTATTCTGCGACTTGTCTACGCCCCACGGCGACGGCAAGTTCAATGTGTACGATGATCTCCGAAATAAGCTGATTGCCAAGGGCGTTCCGGCAGAGGAAATCGCCTATATCCATACGGCAAACTCCGAGGCGCAAAAGAAAGAGCTGTTTGGCAAGGTGCGCTCCGGTCAGGTGCGTGTGCTCATCGGTTCCACGCAGAAAATGGGAGCCGGCACCAATGTGCAGACGAAGCTTGCGGCACTTCATCATTTGGATTGTCCGTGGCGACCGTCTGACCTGCAGCAGCGGGAAGGACGAATCATCCGCCAGGGCAACGAAAACAAGGAGGTCGATATTTACACCTATGTTACGGAGAACACCTTCGACAGCTATCTGTATCAGTTGGTGGAATCCAAGCAGAAGTTCATTGGGCAGATCATGACCAGCAAATCCCCGGTGCGCTCTGCGGAGGACATTGACGAAACTGCCCTGAGCTATGCGGAAATCAAGGCGCTGTGCGCCGGCAATCCCCATATCAAGGAGAAGATGGATTTAGATATTGATGTGTCTCGCCTGAAGCTGCTCAAGGCCAACCATCTGAGCCAGCGCTATGCTCTGGAGGATCAGATTTTGAAGGAGTTCCCCCAGAAAATCAAATCATTGGAGCAGCGCATTGAGGGCTATAAAGCGGATATTGACCAGCGCAAAAGAAATACCGAGCCTAACGAGGACGGGTTCTCTCCCATGATTATGCCGGGCGGCACGGTAAGGGAAAAGAAGGCTGCCGGTGATGCCATCCTCGGTCTTTGCAAGTCCATGACAAGCCCCGATCCGATTCCCATCGGTCAGTACAGAGGCTTCGATATGGAACTGTCCTTCGACACCTTCAGCCGGGAATATAAGATCACACTGATTCATCAGCTGCGGCATACGGTCACGCTGGGAACGGACATCTTCGGCAACATTCAGCGACTGGACAACACCCTCGGCGCTTTTGAGGAACGAATGGCAGCGTGCACCGAGCAGTTGGAGAATACGCGGGTTCAGCTTGAAAATGCAAAGGCCGAGGTACAGAAGCCATTCCCCCAGGAGGAAGAACTTGCGGCGAAAACGGCCCGTCTGAACGAGCTGAACGCCCTGCTCAATCTGGACAAGAAGGAGAATGAGATCGTGGACGGTGAGCGTGGCGAGGAGGAGCCGCAAAAATCATCCGCAGACAGAGAACGCTAAAAAGAAAATCACAGCGGCAATGTGGAATACCTGCATTGCCGCTGTGATACGCAAGCCGGGAAATGTACCGAGTGTGCGATAGAATGAGGCTGACAAATCGGAATTTACCTCTATTCAAACATACAAGCTCTTGACAATAAAGCTCCTATATAGTATAATTTTATAAACTACTATATAGGAGCTTTTGTATGAAAACAAATGGAGGATTTCTTGTCACCAAAATAAAACAGCTTGGAGACCGGATTTTTGAGAAGATTCTCAGCGAAAAGAATATTGATGCGTTCAATGGAGCCCAGGGGCGCATTCTTTATGTGCTGTGGCAGGAGGATGGAATCTCGATCAGGTCACTCTCGGTCAAATGCGGATTAGCGATAACATCTCTTACGACGATGCTGGAAAGAATGGAAAATCAAGGGCTGATAAGCCGTGTTCAGTCTGAAACGGACAAAAGGAAAACACTCCT